>Ga0182739_1001824_pt1 | contig 21070 bp, 16 predicted proteins | sample eDN5th30CBELigBY_FD_128873 | JGI IMG/M metagenome (GOLD analysis project Ga0182739, IMG submission 128873) | Enriched backyard soil microbial communities from Emeryville, California, USA - eDNA 5th pass 30_C BE-Lig BY (version 2) (version 2) | ecosystem: Environmental > Terrestrial > Soil >...
CGCCTCGCGCCTGGTGGAGCGATGTCGAGTCGCTCTACGACGCCCCCGTGATCCTCCGCTACACCGGCCTCGACCCGTCTGCCGCGTACCGGATCCGGGTCGTCTACGTTCAGGACCGGCGGTTCTCGACCACTCACCTCACGGCCGACGACCGCTATCCGATCCACAACAGCCTTTCCCGAACTTTCGAGCCGCTTGAGTTCGACATCCCGGCCGCCGCCACCTCCGACGGCGAGCTGACCCTGAAATGGGCCCAGGAGCCCGGCGGCGGCGGCTCGGGCCGCGGCTCCCAGGTGGCGGAGGTCTGGCTCCTCCGAACCTCCAGGACTCGCGGAGAACGGACCGCCGACAAGTTCTGACCCCTCGCTCCCTACAGCGGTTTACGATCGAATCGACGACGTTTGGGTGGCTGGGGGCCGTCTTCGGACCCCGGTCTTCCAGCTCACCCACCGGGGTCCGAAGACGACCCCCAGCCACCCGGATCCTTCGATCTGTGGTCGACGCAAAGGCAACTCCCTGGAAAGTGGTGCATACGCCCAGTCGTAAGGCACTTGGCCGGCCCGGCCGAACCACCACAGAGACGACCTGAATGGGAAACCGTGGCCCGGCCGAGGCTCCACCTGGCCCGAAACGCCATTGGCCGGGTGCGCCACCAAGCGCCATCCCGAGCCGCTTCCCCGAGCCTCGTTTCGACCATTGATGGAACAGCTCGCCAATTCCGATCGCCCTGCTACCAGCGTCCCCTCGAACGCCTCGACCCCGCTCGGCCTGCGAATCCAAGGGCGAAGATCCCTCCCGAAACGCTCAAATCCCGAAAGACGGGGGATGCCCTCCGAGCCGTCGCGACGGAGCCTCGAAATACCCACATTTTCTGAACCAAGTCGTTTCCAAGAACGTATTTAAGGAAGACAACGAGGACGACAAACAACGGCCGAGCGGGCCGAGGAGAACGCCATCAAATGAGGCGACTTGAAAACTACGTACGCAAATACGGGCCCGAGTTCGGGCCTCGGCTCTATCACGCGCTCCAGAGCCAGGCGGCGCATGCCGGCGTGAGCGCCCGACTCCGTCGCAAGGTCGACATCCTCACGGGCAAGGAACCGACCCCTCCCCGGAAACCTTCCTCCCGGGAGACCCTCCCGTTGTTTCCGGAAGGGAGCAGCGAGGCGGAGAATCCGGAACGGTTCGCCGTTGGAGCGTGAGGCAGACCCGAATCAACCCCGCGGTCAGGGAAGACCCGGGGTTCTTTCATGCGCCAGGCTATCCCGCCGATGTCGGCAAGATGCCGCCATCCGGGCGCGCCGGTTGCTCGGTTTGATCCCTGGGCCAAACGGATCCCGGAACGAAAGTTCAAACCGGCAGGAGACCGTCATGCCGAACACATCGAAAGGCAAAGCGAACAACACCGACAAGAAATCGACCAGCAGCGGCCACGGGGCACTGGGAATGGGTGGTCAACCCTCCGACGACCCTCGCGACTCCAAGAGCGGCCGCGAGGGGCTGGCGGAAGACGACCGGGGCTCGGGCACCGGACCCGTCTCCGGAGCCTTCGGATCCGAGAAACAAGCGGGACGCACGGGGAGCGAGACGTTGGGCGTGCCCGGCGACAAGGCCTTCGACGACGCCCAGAAAGCCGGCGACCGAAAGTGAGGGGCATATGGCCCCTGCATGTCGCCAGGCGAACGGAACGGCGAGGCTCGAGAGACTCGCCGAACCAGGCCATCAAAATGGCTCCCTGTGCCCGGGAGACCGGCCCGCCCAGGAGGATCTCAGGGGCGGGCCTCGGGATTCCGTCTCCCATCCACGTTCCGGTTGGCAAGCAGCCACCGACCATGGCTTTCGTCGACCTGCGTCCAAGCGGAAGAGAACGGGAGACTCGATCTCGGTGGATTCGGTCCCAGGGAATGACGAGGGATTGCCCTCAGTGGCGCGGGGTGGCCATCAAAGGTCGTACGGGCAACCGGAATAGAGCTCCGTCGGCGCATCCGCCAGGTCGAGCTTCGCCTCCACGGCTCCGGTCATCTCGGCCATCAATGCGTTGAGTTCCTGGAGCATCGGCTCCGAGAAACCCGGCCAGTGCTTCTCGATTTCGCCTTGCGAATTGATGAGCACGACATAGGCCGAATTCTCCACACCGTAGCTGCGGACGAGCTCCGTTTCCGGGTCGAGAACGATCGGATACTCGACGTCAAATCTCTCGGCCCATCGCTTCGCGGGCTCGACCTCCACGTCAATGACGCCTCGTATGGAGAACTGGGGATAGGCGGCGTGAAGGTCGTTGAAGAAAACCTGTGCCGCTTCGCTGCAGGGGCAACCCTCCTTGATGAAGATCAGAAGGAGGGGTCCCTGCCGAAGCATCTCCTCGAGTCGGTGAACCTTGCCGTCAGTGGCGGGCTTCGCGAACCCGAGAGCCGGGCGATTAACCATCGCCCGGCTGGCCGTTTCCATCTCCGGCGTCACAATATGCGTTGGCGGCGATTCGATAACGATCGGACTCGGCCGAGCTTCCACCGGTTCCAAGTGGACTCGGGCCCAGACGTAGAGACCGCCCACCACCACGACGGAGAGCACGAAGAGCGCAATGGAAACCTGCTTCATCATCAAAACTCCTCACCGTATCAACAGGCTGCGATGACCTCACCTCGGCGCGGAAGCGAGGGCACCGCCAGCTCGAAAGTTCCGAAGTTCCTTGACCATCTTCTTCGCCCCGAGAGTCAGCCTGGGGGCGAACCTTCAGCACAAATGAGACGAGCAGATACTCGCTCAATACGTCTCGGACGAGAGGGCTTCGCCTCCGTTGCGTGTTGAGAGCCCCCGCCAGGTCATGGCACTCACTGAATCCTTGATGAACTGAACATGCCCGTCACAGAAGAGCACGTTTACCCCTCCCGGATGGTTGCTACGGGCGGCCTTCCACGCCGGATTGTGGGGCGGGCTCGACTGCCAGCAGTCGAACGACCTCGCGTTCGGCGTCAGGTAGTGGTTGTAGAGCGTCGTCCGATAGTCGCCGTCCCACCAACCGAATCCCTTGTCCAGCCGCCATCCTGACGGACTGGCACACCCCGAGTCCGAAAGTGGAGTCGAGCCGATGGCCGCGGCGCGTCGGACGTCCCGTGGCAACGGCGCCGCCCCTGACTGAGTCGAGGCACCACCCGCGGCCGGCCCAATCAACTGCTCGGACGCGGCGACCGTCCCGCTCGACCCGTCGGTGAGGGTGGCCATCGACTGGGCGGGGCCAAGGACGAAGGCTCCGTTCGCCGGCACGATCACGCCCGCGTCGCCCGGATTCGCACTCCCCGGCGAGCCGTCCCCGGTGCAGAACTGATAGTTGCTCGGCCCCGACGTGAGTCCGCCGGCAAGGGCCGAAGGAGGCTGAGCAGGGTCGCTCGGGCACAGGAAGAAGCTCACCTTCGCGGCCATGACGGTCAGGTTCGTCGGGAACGGCGTCCACGGTGGCGTTCCCAGCACGCTCGACGGACCGGCCGCGATCGGCCAGTTCATGTTGAGGGCGTTGTAGACGCTGGTCTGTTCCAGGTACGGCGTGAGTTGGGCAAAGACCGACCATCGATAGTGCAGGGCCGGAACGCCCGGGTACACCTGATTGGCCTGGGGATACAGAAAACCAACCGGGAACGCGTTGAGCGAAGAATGGTAATTGTGCAGCGCGATCCCAACTTGCTTGAGATGGTTGGTGCACTGCATCCGGCGGGCCGCCTCCCGCGCCGCCTGGACGGCGGGGAGGAGAAGGGCAATCAGCACGCTGATGATCGCGATAACCACAAGAAGCTCGATCAGCGTGAACGCTCGACGATGTCGCATAAAAGCATCGTTCCAAATAGGGACACTCGGTGCGCAGGCTCACCGGGACCGGCGACCCTTCTGAGTCGCGGCCATGGGGAGCCGGATCGCAGTCACATTACGGACGTAGCACGGCCCGACTCTCCCCGAGCGGAGAGGTCGGTCATCGACGCGTCAGTGATGAGGGCCTGAAAGGTCAGGCCGGAGTGTCCGCTCTCGGCGGCCTCTCGAGACGCGAGGCGAGACGGGCAGGTCGCCTTACCGAGGTGGGAACGGCGATGAGTCGCCCCTTCTCCAGGGTCTGCAGATCACGAGACCGGAGGAAGGGGATCGCCTTGGCGATGGGACCAACGAACGCTCCCGTCGGCACGGCCGGATCGCCACAAGGAGCGGCGGCGAGGCATGGTCCTGAGTCGCCTCGCTCGGTCGTGATGGCCGACGGAACAGATGGGGGGGTGACGGTCCGCGCGACCCTTTTCGGCTTCGCAGGACCACAGCAGCAGGAAGCCCCCCGACAACGAGGACCGCAACGGCACGAGTGGGCGTGATCGCCTTCCTCACTCGCCGACGCAGCCGAAATGGACGACGCGTTCGCGTCCCAGCCAGCAGCCATCACCCCAAAGGCGACCAACGCCACGACACAGAGTCGATGGCGCCTGGGAGACCAGAAGGTCGGTCGCAAAGCAACGGGCATTCCAACGAGTCCCGAAGGCCAGGGCAACAGCCAGTTGACACCAACAAAGTATCGTGCCGAGCATTCCCAATCGCGTCAAGAGGCCCGAAGAGCAAAACGTCAACGACTCTACACTTCTTCGCTTCTATTTTTCTAATTTTCATCATTTAGATTCTCTCCACTTCCGCAATCAGCGGGACCGCCGAGGCACTCCCTCGAGGAACCTCGAACTTCGACGACACCATGCTGTTGACGGCCGATCTCCATGTCCTTTTCGGACCTCCGGCCGTATCCTCAATGAAGAGACGTGCGGCCGACTTCCCTGTTCCGGGTTGTCGGCCAGCGCCCATCGGATAGAGCGGTGCCAGGCCGTTCGTACCGGTCGAGCGGCTTCGCAAGGAACAAGGTGGTCCTGGTTCAACCAATGGAGATCGCGACCATGGCGGCTCCCCTACCCCGCAAGGCCCTCATCGCCATCACGAGCTACAACGGCGTCTTCTATCCCGACGGCAAACGCACCGGCCTGTTCTTCACCGAAGCCCTCCACCCATTCCAGGCCCTCAGCGCAGCGGGCTTCGATGTCGACCTCGCCACCGAGACCGGGACGTTCGGATTCGATGACCATTCGCTCGAGAAGCCATTCCTCACCGACGAAGACGAGGCCGCGTTCCACGACCCCAAGCACCCCTTCAACGTCAAGCTCAAGACACAACTCAAGAAAGCCTCGGATGTGAACAAGGCCGACTACGGCCTCTTCTTCGCGTCGGCCGGCCACGCCAGCATCTACGACTATCCCCAGGCCCGGGGCCTCCAATCCATCGCCGAGGACATCTGGAACCGAGGCGGCATCGTGTCGGCGGTCTGCCACGGTCCGGCCATCCTGCCCGGCGTCATCGACAAGGTCACGGGCGAATCCATCATCTCCGGCAAGACGGTGACCGGCTTCACCACCGAAGGTGAGGTGATCTTGAAAGTCCTCGACAAGATCAAAGAGGACCAGGTCCCAACCATCGAAGAGGGAGCGGCCAAGGTCGGAGCGAAGTACGTCGCTCCGCCAAACCCCTTTGACGACTTCTCCATCGCCGATGGCCGAGTCGTCACCGGAGCCAACCCTGCGAGCGCTCATAGCACCGCGGAGAAGGCGATCGAAGCCTTCGAGAGACGATGACATGCCGGCCCCGCGCCGAATCCCCCTCCCATTTCTTCAATGACAGACGTTCTTTGCTCGTTATTCATTCGAAACCATCCTTGGCGTCTGATGGACTTCTGCAATTCTGAGTAGAGTTCCGCAGGCTCGAGATCGAAGGTCGCTTCGGGGAGGATATGCACCGAAGCGACGGCGATGTCCGCTACAATGCCACGGCTTTGCCGTGCCCCGTTTAGCCTGGCCAGGACATCCAAGAACTCCTGGAAATGCGGCCAGTCTTCATAAGGATGGCGAATGAACGTGATATCGGCATGGTCACCGTCAACCTGATGGGACCTGCTCGTCACGGCGTACCTCAGTCGTTGTTGATGACAACGCTCGAGAAGGCGCCGGAGTTCTTCGTGGCTCCGCACCGCTTCGTGCCCCGACTGGCGGTCGGCCAGTTGCTGAAGTGATTCGGGCACCCAGAGGTGGACCACCTCCCAACGGACAACAGTGCCCCCGTCTCGCCCCTCATCGACATCGAGCGGAGGATCGATTCGGGTCGAGTTGTGGCCCAACCCGACCAGGCCCAACACCGCGGAGCCAAAGAGGATGGTCATGCCAACGGTGACGGCCCGGATCGCAAGGCGGTGCCCCACCGAACTGCGCATGGCCAGGTCCAACCATCGACCAGCCCACTCCCCAATCTCCCGTGAGATCGGTGATTCCACCTTCGGGTCGCCGCAAGTTCGCGACATGGTCCGCCTCAACGAAGTCCAGAGAAGTGACACCGGCCCTATCTCTTGAACCGCGCAACGCGACGACCACGAGACAAATGTCAGAGGAAATCCTCGGTTAAGGATCCCGGCCTCACGGTTCCTCGGCGGACCACCGACGCGAGCCGTCAGGCGGACGGTCCATTCCGGCCAGCCAGTGACCCCTAAAAATTTCGGATTTCCTGTCCCACCCCGACGCCGGGGCGTGGTTTACTATCTTGGCGCGGTGATCGCGGGTCTCCCCCCTCGGCCCGTTCACCGAACCGCCTTTGAGCGATCGTGGGCAGGGGGTGCCGGCATGACGAACGACTCGGGTGAGACGAATCGTAGGCTCGAGCAGGCTGCCCATGGCGACCGGGAAGGGTTCGAGACGCTGCTGTTGCAGCACCGGCAACGGCTTCGCCGCATGGTCGCCTTGCGGCTCGACCCCCGACTCCGGCAACGGCTCGACCCATCGGACGTGATTCAGGAGGCGTACCTGGAAGCCTCGGTCCGTCTGGAAAGCTATCTTCAATCGCCTTCGATGCCGTTCTTTCTGTGGCTCCGGTTCCTCACCGGGCAGAAGCTCGCCACGCTGCACCGGTACCATTTGGGGGCGCAGTTAAGAAACGCCGGCCAAGAGGTGGCTCTCGAACGGGGCGAGTTTCCGGAAGCCTCGTCCTTCGCGATCGCCGCGCATTTCCTGGACCAGGATACTCGCCCGCTCGAGGCGGCGATCCGCGCCGAGATGAAGGACCGGCTCCAGCAGGCCCTCGACCGCATGCCCCCGCTCGATCGCGAAGCGTTGGTGTTGCGGCACTTCGAACAGTTGAGCCGCGCCGAGATCGCGACCCTGCTCAATATTTCCGAGGCCGCAGCCGGCAAGCGGTACATCCGCGCACTCGAGAAGCTGAGGCAGATTCTGGGTCCGTCCGGAGACGACGGGGGGAGTTGAGGCCGTGAGCGAGCCTTCCTCGGAGTTCGATCCGGTCGAAGACCTGGTCGATGAGTTCCTCGAGCGCTACCGACGGGGCGAGCGACCGTCGCTGACCGAACTCACCCAGGCCCACCCCGCGCATGCCGAGCGGCTTCGATCGCTCGTCTCGGCGGTGCTCGTCATGGAGGAGTTCGGCCCCGGGAGCAAGGGGACTCTCCCGTCGCTCCTGTCCAGGTCGCTCGCCGGGATCCCCCAGCGCCTGGGCGACTACATCCTGCTTCGCCCCATCGGGTCGGGGGGAATGGGGACCGTGTATGAGGCGATCCAGGAATCGCTGGGGAGGCGAGTGGCCCTGAAGACCGTCCCCGGCCGACAGCCGGACGACGCGCCTCGCCTCGAACGCTTTCGCCACGAGGCGCTCGCCGCGGCCCGGCTACACCACCCCCACATCGTCCCGGTGTTTGGGCTCGGCGAGCACGACGGCCTCCACTTCTACACCATGCAGTTCATTCGAGGATGTGGATTGGACCTGGTTCTTGCCGAAGTCGACCAGCTTCGGCGCGGACCGGCGTCGGATAACCTCACCGCCGGCATGCCCGCGAGCGAGGACCTATCCACCCGCCTGGCCTCTGACCTTTGCCACGGCCGCTTCCTCCCAGAGGCTCGACTCAGGACAGTCCCTCAACCTGACGCAAGACCGCAGAGCGTGACGACAGGATTCGCCCTCCTCGGTTCGACCGGTCCGGGCGAGATCCGATACTTCGAGAGCGTGGCCTGGATCGGCGTGCAGGTTGCCGAGGCTCTTGAATACGCCCATCAGCAAGGCGTTCTCCATCGCGACGTCAAGCCCTCGAACCTTCTGATGGATGGGCAAGGCCATGTCTGGCTCACGGATTTCGGGCTGGCCAAGACCCAGGACGGCGACGAGCTGACCCGGACCGGCGACATCGTCGGAACCTTGCGCTACATGGCACCAGAGCGGTTCGACGGCTGGTCCGACCCGCGAAGCGATATCTTTGCGCTGGGAGCCACCCTGTACGAGCTTCTGACGCTCCGACCGGCATTCGACGAGATGGACCGGATCAAACTCGTCGATCGCCTGCTCCATGGCTGTCCGCAGCCGCTCCGCGATCGCGACCGCCGGATCCCACGCGACCTGGAGACGATCGTCCTCAGAGCACTCGCCGGCCTGCCCGGAGAACGCTATGCGACAGCCGGCCGGATGGCGGACGACCTCCGGCGGTTCGTCTCGGGCCGGCCGATTCAGGCCCGGCGATCGAACGCGATCGAGCGTGCCTGGCGCTGGTCGCGCCGCAATCCCGGGGGGCCGCGGCGGTCGTGGTGGTGGCCTCGACACTGGCCGCGGCGGCAGGACTGTCCATGATCTATGCCAGGGAACAGGGCCGGGCGGCGCACCAGATCCTGATCCTGGCGGCCGACCTCACCAGGGAACGCGAGAGTCTACGGGCCTCGCTGGTCGAATCTCAGCGCATCCTGGCCCTTCGCAACTTCGATCGCGCCCAAACCGCGTTCGAGAAGGACCAGGTGGCCCTCGGGCTGCACTGGATGCTGGCCAGTTGGCGGTCGGCCAACCCTTGCGCCATCCCGGCACCGTCACGACCGATCGAAGGCCTTCAAAGATCGATCGAGCCGAGAGCAGCCCTCTGCCTCGGATTCAAAATAGGCGGGGCGCGTGCGGACAAAATAACGTTCTCCTGACAACACGTTGTATAATCCGACCGCCCTCGATGCACTATACACAAGGGAGGAGTCACTTCGGAGCTGAGGGCAAGACGGTATGTCCGAAGCAAACTACAGAGTGGTGGCCGGGCCACTGGGCACGCTGTTTCGGGTCGGCGTGCTGGGGAGCCTGAGTGACGCGGCTCTGCTTCATCGGTTTCTGGACGGGGGAGCCGAGGCCGAGGCCGCGTTCGAGGCCCTGGTGAGCCGTCACGGTCCGCTGGTGCTCGGCACATGCCGAAGGCTCCTCCGGGACGAGCACGAGGCGGCGGACGCCTTCCAGGCCACCTTCCTGGTCCTCGTCAAGCGGGCCGGGGCGGTCCGGCATGGCGACTCTTTGGGCCCCTGGCTGTATGGAGTCGCCAGGCGGGTGGCGATACGACACAAGTCCGAGAGCACTGTCCGCCGGACCCGGGAGGCGCGTGCGGCCATCGAGTTGTCGGCGAGTCTTGAGCCGGAGCCGCCCCAGGACGATCCCTACGCCCCCCTGTACGCTGAGATCGACCGGCTACCCGAGAAGTATCGCTCACCCGTCGTCCTGTGTCACCTCCAGGGCCGGACGATCGACGACGCCTCGCGCCAACTCGGCTGGCCGGTGGGAACCGTGGCGGGGCGACTCGCCCGGGCCCGGGGTCTCTTGCGGACTCGCCTGGCCCGTCGAGGGTTCGCCCCGGGGGCCGTGGCGGCCGCGACCGAGTTCCTTGCTCCCAAGGCCCAGGCGGCCGTCCCCCCGGGGCTACTCCTGGCCACGGTCAAGTCGGCAGCCTGCTCTTCCGTCGGCAACATCCTCACGGGTCCCCCGGAGCTTGTCTCGAGACAAGCCGTCGCTCTTTCCGAAGGAGTCCTGCACGCCATGACATCGACCAAGCTCAAAAGTCTCGCCGCCTCGCTCGCGATAGCCGGCTCATTGATCACGGCCGTGGGAGTGTTTGCCCGCCAAGCGGGCGAAGCCCGACCGGCGCAGCCCCAAACCGGCGGCCCCGGGAAGTCCGCGGCCTCGACTCCGCGCCCAGCATCTCCAACACTCCGTGCCTCCGCGTCAGCGGGGGTTCGACCCGCCGGCAAGAATGCCGGCGGAGTGGTCGCCGACATCAACTCCACCCGACTCGTGAATATCGCGAAGCTCGGTCCGATCATCGCCGCCAGTGACAGGTCGCCCAGAACCAAGGAGGCTCTGGCGAAGCTGGAGGAGCCGGTCACGATGTCGTTCAGCAACGAAACACCTCTGGAAGACGTGTTGAAGTACATCAAGAACGCGACCACCGGCCCCAAGGGCGGCGGGCTCCAGTTCTATATCGACCCGATCGGCCTGAGCGAGGTCGAGAGGACGGTGACGTCCCCGATCAGCCTGGACCTCGAAGGCATCCCCCTCAAGACCACACTCCGGCTTCTGCTAAAACAGATCGGCCTCGCTTATTGCGTCAAGGACGGGCTGGTCATCATCAGCTCACCCAAGGGAATCGTCCTGGAACTGAACGAAGCCGCCACGGACGAACAGCGTGATCAGTTCGATTACCGCGGCGGGTTTCCGTGAACCTCTGCTGACCCTCAAGCCAACCGGCCGGACGAGCGTCGCGTGGAGATCACTGACCGGAGGAGCGGACCACTTGGAGTCGTCCAACCGCCGCTCCAGACGAGCGAGGCCCCTGGCCTGAAACAGGAGGGAACTCAATAATAGGCCGTCGATTCCTGATTCCACTTCGGCGAAAGGATCGACCAGGAAAGACCCCGGGGACCATTCGCTCGTGGGGTGTCCGGCGAATGCCCCCCATGGGCCTGTCATCAACAGCCTGAGGAGAGGCGACGTGGACATCATCAACTTCTACCACGTAAGCGCAGCGTACGGATGCTTCTCAAACTTCTCTCCACACGCGATCAAACTTAAAGGAAAGGACTGGCCGACCAGCGAGCATTACTTCCAGGCCCAGAAGTTCGCCGGGGCCCCGGATGAAGAAGAACTCCGCCAGGCAAAATCTCCGATGGTCGTCGCCCGCATGGGTCGGAGCCGTAAACGGCCCCTCCGGCGCGATTGGGAGTCCGTCAAGGACTCGATCATGCGTGAGGCGATCCTCGCCAAGTTCACCCAGCACGACGACCTGCGCGAGATCTTGCTGGGCACGGGAGACGCAAAGCTCGTCGAACATACCGAGAACGACGCCTACTGGGGCGACGGTGGCGATGGGAGCGGCAGGAACATGCTGGGACGGCTCCTCATGCAGGTGCGGGACGAGTTGCGAAGCCAGAAGGACTGACGGGCGTCTGCACCTTCCATGGCCGCCCCTGGAGCGGATTCCCGGCTTGATCCTCCAAGCCTCCGTCTCGCTCGTCATCGCTGCGCACCAACCTTGCCGGGAATCCGCGTGCGGCAGAAAAGGTCGCAGGTGCGGATCGACGATCCGCCCAAGCCTTTCCCGGCAAGACTGGTCCGGAGTGAAGCCTCGACATGTCAGGAGTGCTGGGCCACGACCCCGTGGGACCCGTGGAGGGCCTGGTGGCCCAGGTTGAGGTATTCGGCCGGGGGACCTTCGACGACGTGCTCGCCGGGGGCCGCCCACTTGATGAGCTTGAAGTCCTCGACGAACAGGACGTAGAGGACCGGCACGACGACCTTGGTCACCAGGGTGGCGACCAGCAGGCCGATGATCTGGACGTAGCACAGCGGCTCCCAGAGCGGCCCCCCTTTCATCGCCAGGGGGACCAGGCCCCCCACCGTGGCCAGGACGGTGACCAGCACCGGGCGGAGCCGGACGAGCGCGGCGTCGATCACGGCGCGGCGGAGCGTCTCCCCGCGCTCGTGGGCTTCCTCGATGTACTCGAACAAGACGATCACGTGGCTGATGATCACGCCGGCCAGCGATGACAGGCCGAGCATGGCGAAGAACCCGAGCGGGACGTTGAAGATCAGCAAACCCATGAGCCCGCCGACCATGCCGAACGGCACCGCTGCGAACACCAGCAATGGCTTGGTCAGACTGTTGAACTGGAGCACCAGGGCCAGGTAGATCGCCAGAATCGAAGTCACCATCGCCACCGCCATGAAGGCGAACCCCTTGCTCTGCTCTTCCTTCTCGCCGCCAAAGGCGAAGCGGTAGCCGGGGGGCCACGACTTCGACGCCTCCAGGAGCGTGGTCTCGAGCCGGTCCGTGACCGTGCTGGGGAGAAGGCCCGGGACGGTGTCACACTTGACCGTCAGGCAACGCTCGTTGTCGCGACGGGCGATCTTGGGCGAGACCATCTCCGTCCGGAACGCGCCCACCTGTTCCAAAGGAACCTGAGTACCGGTCTGCGAGCTGAACACCTGCAAGGTTTTCATGTCTTCCATTCGGCTCCGTTCGTCGGGCCGGAACCGCAGAATGACCGGGACCTGGCGATCGCGTTCGCGGAGCGTGGTGGCCGTGTAGCCGGAGAGCCCGGCGTTGGTCATCAAGGCTATGTCCTGGTTGGTAACCCCGGTCATGTTGGCGCGGTCCGTGGCGACCTGGAGCTTGAGCTGAAGGGCTTCCGGATCCCAGTCGTCGTGGATGTTCTCGGTACCGGGGATCGCCCGCATCAACGCCTTGACCTCGTCCCCCAGCCGACGGAGCACAGCCAGCTCGGCCCCCTGGAGCCGGATCTGGACCGGCGTGCCGATCGGCGGGCCCGACTCGAGCTGCTCGACCGTCACCCGCGCGGCGGCGAACAACGGCGGCAGCTCGCGCTTCAAGCGCGTGGCGAGCGCCACCGTGGCGAACTCGTCTCGGGTGTGGACCAAAACCTGCGTGTAGTTCGAGGCCGGCTGCTCGGGAACCACCGAGAGCCAGAACCGAGGGCCCCCTGCCCCCACAAACGTCGTGTACGACTCCACCTCCGCGCCCGCCACCTTGTCGATCGCCTCGATCGCCTTCATCGCTTCGAGCTTGGTCTGGCGAAGCGGCGTCCCTTCGGGGAGGAACAGGTTGACCGTGAACGTGTTGTGCAGGTCCTTGGGGAAGAAGCTGGTGCCGATCTTGGGGATCAGGCTCATGGCCGCGAACAGGACGACCAGGCACGACGCCAGGGCCGCCCACTTGTGCTCCATGCATTTCTCGGAGAATCCATTGTAGATCCGAGCGAACCTCGACCCCTTCCCGCCCGCGTCCGCCCCCGCCTCGAGCCCCTTCTGACCGCGGAGCATGTAGTAACCGAGCAGCGGGATAAACGTCATTGACACGATTCGGCTCGCCACCAGCGACGCCGTCACCACGATCGGCAGCGAGTAGATGAACTCCCCGGCCCCGCCGCCGACGGTCAAGAGCGGCAGGAACGCGACGATGTTCGTCAAGGTGGCGTAGAGGATCGCCCGCGACAGCTTCTGGGGCCCGAGCCAGGCCGCCACGTCGCGCGGGACGCCGTGGGCAAGCTCGCGATTGATCGCGTCGCCGGCCACCACCGGGTCGTCGACGAGCAGGCCGAGTGCGATGATCAACGCGGCGATCGAGATCTGCTGGATATCGATCCCCAGCGCCGCACAGATTCCCAGGGTCATCGCCACGGTGATCGGGATCGAAAGCGCCACGAGCAAGGCGCTGCGCCACTCCATGAACAACAGGGCAACGACCACCACGATCACGATCGCCTCGATCAGGCAGTCCTTGAACAGGTCGATCTTGCGGTGAACCTCATGGGGTTCGTCGCTGGTCCGCTCGACCCGAAGGTCGTCGGGCAGGACCCCTTTGAGCTCCGCCAGAGTCTTGTCGACGTCGCGGCCGAAGTCGGCGATCTGGGTCCCCTTGACGTGGCAGACCGACAGGGTGATCGCCCGCGTGGTCCAAAGCTTGAGCCGCCCCTTCTTCCCCTGGACCGGCTCCTTCGTATGCGGCTCGTGATGGGCCGACGCCGCACCCGCGCCGAGTTCGGGAAGAGGGACGTTGAGGGCCGTGGGCGAATGCTCGGCGTCGCATTTGACCGTCCGAAAGTTCAGGATCCGCGCGGGGTCTTCATAGCCCCGGACGACCTCGGCCACGTCGCGGAGATAGAGCGGCGAGCCGGCCCGAACGTCGATGACCGTCTCGCCGATCTCGTGCCCGCTCCGGTAAGGGCCGCTCGGCTTGACCACCAGGGTTTGCTCGGGGAGTTGGACCGCACCGCCGGGCAGGTTGATATTTCGATAGGCGAGCCGGCCCGCCAGCGCGGTCGGCTCGATGCCGAGGCTGCTCAGGCGTCGGTTACTGAAATAGAGGAAGACCGCCTGCTCCTGAACCCCGATCTGCTCGATCTTGCCGACCTTGGGGGACTGCCGGAGCCGGTCCTGGATCAGGTCGGCGAACCGGCGGAGGTCTTCGTAGGTGTAGCGCGCCACCCCACCGGGTTCTTCTTGAACGCGCGTCTTCATCTCACGGGCGAGGTCGCCCGGGTCACGGACCAGGAGGCCGGGCCAGACGTCGGGGTGTCCCAGCCCTGCGCCCAGGGTGGCCAGTTCCCAGCGATCGAGCTCGCGACGGAGCGTCTCCTCGTCGAAGCCCGCAACCAGCCGGAAGTCGATCGCGCTGGCCCCGAGCATCGATAGGTACTCCCCGTCCTCGGCCAGGCCGTGCTCGACCAGGTGCTGAAGCGCCGAGCGGGCCAGCCGCTCGACGAAGTCGGGAGAGACCGACGAAGGATAGACGATGACCCCACTATACCGCCGGTCGCGCAACGACTCGGGCCGGCTCGCGCGGGCCTCGTTCAGGCAGCGGGCGATCGAGGCGGCCCGCTGCTCGACCTCGAAGTCGGAGACCGGCGGGCTGCTCAAGGTGAGCATGGTCGCCACGGTGTCGCCGAAGTCCTTGTTGAGCTTGGGCCGAAGCGCCTGGCCGGCGACGGTCGGCAGATCGGTGATGGCCTCAAGCTTGTTGTTCAGGTCCTGCCAGATCGGCTCGGCGTTCTTGATCGTGTCGTAGAGGTCGATGAACACATTCGACTGCCCTTGCTGGCTGACCGACCGGACGTGCTCGACGGCCGGATTCTCGGTCATCACCTTTTCGATCTTCCGGCTGACCTCCTGCTCCACCTCGAGCGCCGAGGCCCCCGGGTAGATCGTCAGCACCACCCCGCTCCGAATCTGGATCTGAGGATCCTGGCGCTGGGGCATCGAGCGGTACGCGTAGGCCCCCCAGATCACCGTGAAGATGAGCAAGGTCCAGGCGATCGGCCGCTTGTAGACGAAGTATTGCGACGTGGTCATCGACCTTCCCTTCCCTCAATCCAACGGGGCATACGGAGAGCGCCCGGCCCGCGGGCGGTTGGCCCGCGTCACAGGTTCACGCCATGCCACACGAACTCAAAGGCCTCTGGCCGGGATCGAACCGGTTGGCTCGCCAAACGGCACCTTGGCCCACCGACTGGCCGCGGGATTGATCTGTCGCGATCGATCCTCGTGTCATCTACGAGCCCGGGGAGAATGGCCCGGACAACTCGCTGTCCGCAGTCGCGCCGCGACGAGAGGCGCCATGCAAACTTCGGCTCTTCCCTCTAAGCCTCAGATTCCATCGATCCACTTGTCGCGAAACCACCACGAACAGCAAGTTGTCCGAGCCACTCCATCATCCGGTGACCGCATCGACGGCCACGAACGCTTACCCACCATGAGCAAGCATTACCATTCATTTCGATACTTCGGAACGATTATTCGATAACCTGAACCGGCTGACCGTCGCGGAGGCGATGGACGCCGGTGGCGACGACGCGGTCGCCGGGGTGGAGGCCGCCGGATTCGCCGATGCGGGCGGCAACCTTGTTGTCCAGGACGCCGTCAAAGCCGAGCGGGACGCGGCGGACCACCGGGTTCCCCGCCTCGTCCTCGACGCGGTAGACCGTCAGCCCCTGCGTGGAGGACCCCTGGGCGACCGCAGTGAGCGGCAGCAGGTAGGCCCGGTCTTCCTTGCGGAAGACGACGGTGGCCACCATGCCCGGCCGGAGATCGCCGGGGGCATCGACCCGGACCTCGATCGGATAGGTCCGGGTTCGGGGATCCGCCGAGGCGGCCACCTTGTGAATGACGCCCACGAACCGCTGGCCCGGCAGGGCGTCGGTCACCACCTCGAGCTCCTGGCCGATCGAGAGCCGGCCGACCAGAGTGTCGGGAACGCTAAAGGCGATCACCACCGAGGAAATGTCGACGATCGTGAAGGTGCGCTGGTTGGGGGTAACGCGCTCGTTGTTGTCGATCTCACGCCCCGCGACCGTGCTCCGCTCGAACGGCACGGTGAGCTCGCAGTACTTGAGGTTGGCCTCCGCCTGCTCCAGGCCGATCCGGGCCGAAGCCACTTCTCCTTCGGCTGCGGCTTCGGACGCGAGCGTCGCCTTGAGAGTCGTCCGGGTGTTGTCGAGTTCCGACGCGCTGATCGAGTTCCGATGCGAGAGTTGCTCGTTGCGGCGATAGTCGAGTTGGGCCTGCTCGGTGTTCGCCTTCGCGGTCATCCAGCGCGCCCGGGCCGTAGCGAACCGCTCGGCGGCCTGCCCCCGCTCGCGGCGGTAGTCGTCCGGGTCGAGCCGGGCGATCACGGTCCCCTTGGTCAGAGTATCCCCCTCGTGCACGTCGCGCATCCGCCCGCCGGGCCCTTCGATCTGATGGAGCCCGGCCACCGTCCCCGCCACCCGGAACGACAGCTCGGCCTGCCGCAACTCCTTGACCACCGCGCTGTACCGCAAGCCCGACGCCACCACCTCCTCAACCACCGGCAGCACCCGCACCGACACCGGCAGCGGATCCACCGCCTTGGGCGCGTTCGCGTCGGCCACCGCCGCCAACAGCCAACGCCCCAGAGCCGTCAGGGCCACGGTCGTCATCAGGGCAAAGAGACCGAGTGTCGAATTTCGACGCTTCGTCGATTTCGGGGCAAAAAAAAGGGCCGGCTCAGACGGGGCCGATCCCGAGGGATTGGAACTCATCGGGGAACACCTCCTTGGCGATCCGGCGGGTGGTCTCGGCATAGTCCCACTCGCTCGAGAGGGGCCGCCAGCCGAAGCCGTCCAGCAAGACCTGGACATTGTCGCGCAGGGTCGAGAATGGGTCGGTCACCTGGATCTGGGCCAGGAGCGGTCGGAAGTTGGAGATGATGGCATGGGTGCCCAGGGCCATGGCCAGGATGGCATACATGATCTGGGGGACCGAGGTGTCGGCCGGCAGGTCGCCGTTGGCGATCGCCTCCTGGATGATCCCCTGGGGGACCCCCAGACAACGGCTCTCTTGCTCCTCGAGGGCCCCCCTCCGATCGGCCGAGGCGCGGTCTTCGAGGTCCGCCATCTTGATGATCAACTCGGAGCGGAACGAGTGGGGATAGAGCCGGGCGAACAGCCCGTCGGCGATCCTGACCCCCTCCATCCGCTCGCGAGGCCGCCCCGAGAACCGACCGGCCCGCTCGAACAATGAGGTCCGCTGCTCGATCGTCTGCGACGCCAGCGCCGTGACGAGGTCTTCCTTGGTCGAGAAATGCTGGTAAACCGTCCCCTTGGAATACTCGGTCGCCTCGGCCAGCCGATCCATGCTCAGACCGGCATAGCCCTGCGCAATCAGCATCTTCCGCGCGACATCGAGCAAGTTCAGCTCGCGCTGACGAACCTCACGTTGTTTCCGAAGACTCGTGGCCATGCGAAGATTCTGACGATTCGTCGAAAAAAGTCAATACGTCAAATCCAAGAATCGCGATCAGGGGATGGCACCCGCCCAGAAGAGGATCTGGGTGCCGAGCAGGACGAGGCCGACGCCCAGGGTCGCGGCGCTGAACCAGGGCCAGAGATCCTCCCAGCGCGTGACGAGATAGTAGGCCGTGTAGAAGGGAAGCGCCAGATAGAGGATGCCATAGAGGAGGTCCTCGCAGAACGCGCCATAGGCCCCCGCGGCGAAGCCGATGAGCACCAGCAGGCTACCGAGTCCCAGGAGCACGCGGCCCACGATCGCGGGCCCGTCGGGAGCGAACAGGGCGACCGCGACGAGGGCGAGCAGGGTGACGCCTCCGATCCGGAGCAGCCAGAGTCCCCAGGCGAAGTCGGAATCGCGGGCAGGGCGGGCCTTGCGGACTCTCGAAGCGGCCGCGGGCGCGGCCCGTTTCCGGCTGGGGCCCGTCATCGATGAGGGGGTTCGTTCCTCACCCCGGGCGCGGACGAACGTCGAATCCGGTTCCCGGCCGACCGGCGCCGGCCTGGCCCGACGTTCGACCGGCTCGACCAGGGCGTAGCTCTCGTCCTCCGTCGCACCTGGCTTCGGCAGAGTGAAGCGATGGTTGCAATGGGTGCAACGGCCCGGCCGGCCCGCGAACGCGGCATCGACGGTGCCAGCGGCGCCACAGGAGGGGCAGGAAAAGGAAAGCAACATCCGGCGCGTCCCGGGATCGCCCTGCCCAGCCCTTGCGTGACCGCCATGGTCGACAGCTCAAGGACGAGCGTGGGTGAGCGTAAGCTCCATGTTATTCGACACCGCGGTGAGGTTCTTGAATCCCGTCCCGGAAAGTTCCGACGCGTCAAAGTCCCAAGGCTCGCCCTACTTGCCCCGTAAAGTTGATCGGCCGGAAGGGTTCTCTCCCCTCTTGGTAGGTAGTACGATCCGCGGGGGACGCGGACGTTCGACCAGGAGGGCCGAGACCCATGGCCAGCACACTGCCCAGTACCGCACACAGGCACCTTCACCGGTTGTTCGCCCAGGGGACCTGCGCCGGGCTGACCGACGCCCAGCTCCTCGAGCGGTTCGCGGCCAGTCGCGACGGACGGGCGTTTGAGGCCCTCGTGATCCGCCACGGGCCGATGGTGCTGACCGTCGGCCGCGCGATTCTCGGAAACCGGGACGATGCTGAGGACGCGTTCCAGGCCACGTTCCTGATCCTGGCCCGGCGGGCCGGCTCGATCCGAGGCCAGGCGAGCCTCGGTCCCTGGCTGCACCGGGTCGCGTCTCGGGTCGCCATCCAGGCCCACGCCAAGGACCGACGGCAACGCCAATCGGAGTGCCGGGCGGGCGCGGCGCGAGCCAGTGCCCTTCTGCCGAGCCACGAGGCCCAGTTCGACCTGCGCGGCGCCGTCCACGAGGAGATCGCACGGTTGCCCGAGCACTGGCGGCGCCCGGTCGTCCTCTGCGACCTTGAAGGAAAAACACACGCCCAGGCCGCCGCCGAGCTCCGTTGGGGCGAGGCGACAGTGCGACGGCGGCTGGCCGCCGCCCGCAACCGGCTGCGATCGCGCCTGGTCCGCCAGGGAGTCGCGCCACTGGCCGTCGTGCCGGGGATCCTCGACCCGAGGAACGTTCACGCGGCCGTCCCCGAAGCGTGGGTCGCCGCCGCCACCCGGGCTGCGATCGGTCTCGGGATCGGCCGGGGGAGTCGGCTCGCCGCCTCGGTGTTGAACCGAATGGCCCTGGGCACCGTGAAGACGACCGCCGCGGCCGGACTCGTCGTCCTGGTCCTGGCCGGGCTCGGGATCGCCGTCCTGGCGATCGGCGCGGAGTCGGATGCCCCTCCGCCGCCCGCCCCGAAGGCGGACCGACCACGCTCGCGACCGCCCCAGGCAAAGGCGGCCACAGCACCCCCTCAGGACGACACGACCACGGTGCGGTTCCAGGGGCGCGTCCTGGATCCGGACGGGCGACCTCGTGCAGGGGCACAACTCTACCTCCAGGGCGAGCCTCCCGAAGGGTACGGCCTCTTCCCAACTTCACTTCCCTTGCGTACGACGAGCGGACAGGACGGACGCTTCCGCTTCGAGCTTTCCCAAAAGGAGTTGGCCAGTCTTGGGGGGAACTTCGCGCCCGTTGTCCTGGGAGCCCTGGCCCCGGGATCAGGGCCGGCCTGGGTCGGACTTAAACCGAGGCCAGGCCAGGAACAAACCCAGACTCTCACGCTTACCAGGGATGGCGTGCCGCTGACCGGCCGCGTACTCGACCGCGGCGGCCAACCGATCGCCGGGGCCTCGGTCACCGTTCTCGGCCTGTTCGCCATCCCGGGCAACGATGTACCCGCCTGGCTGCAAGCGCTGCGAGAGGCACAAGGGCAGGCGAGCCTCACCCACTTCATGGATCGCACACTGCAAGAGGGGTTTCGAGTCGGCACCTCGATCCCGACGGTCCGCACCCAGAGCGATGGCCGATTCCAGGTCAAGGGAATCGGTCGCGATCGGCTCGCCAGCCTCGTCATATCTGGGCCTGGGATCGGCACCGAGTGGAGGGTCGCACTCACGTCCCGGCTCGCTCACACCGAGGACCTCTTCCTATGGGGCGAGCGTTCCGAAGCCAACCGACTCCGGACCCCGGACTTCGACGTCGTCACGTCCCCGGCCCGCTCGATCGAGGGAACGGTCAAGGACAGCGAATCCGGCGAACCACTCGAAGGCATCAGGATTCGGGACGACGATCACCGTGTCATCGCGATCACCGACCACCAGGGACGCTATACCCTGTCGGACGATAAGAACTACCACCATCTTCAGTTCACCGCCGACCCGTCAGCTCGGCCCTATGTGACGACCGGCCGAATCATCCCCCGCAGCCCCAGATCCGAAAAACTCACCGTCGACGCTTCGCTGAAGCGGGGCGTCTGGATTGAAGGACAGGTGACCGATCGGGCCACAGGCGAGAGGATCATGGCAGACGTCGCGTTCTTCCCGGTCGACGACGGTCGGCCCCACCGCTACGGCACAGCCACTGAGGTCGAAACCGAGATGGACGCACGTGTCGCGACCAACCCCCACGGCCAGTATCGCATCGCCGGCGCCCCCGGACGTGGGGTCTTGGCCGTCCAGGCCAGGAGTCCTAATCGATACCTGACGGCGACCGCCCTGGAATCCGCTGTCGAGGACCGACTCCGCCTGGTCTTCTACTATCAGCTCCGCAAGGACCGCTACCACAGACTCGACGTCGTCGACCTTCACCCTGGCCCCGGGACATTCGCACACGACTTCCCGCTCGAACCCGGCCAGCGCCAAAAGGGCCACGTCATCGGACCGGACGGCAACCCGGTGACGGGCGTCACCGTGATCGGCATGCACAACTACGGGTCAAAAACCTGGACACTCGAGAAGGCAGAGTTCGCTTACGTTCACTTGCGTCCCGGTACTGTCGA
>Ga0182739_1001825_pt1 | contig 21063 bp, 17 predicted proteins | sample eDN5th30CBELigBY_FD_128873 | JGI IMG/M metagenome (GOLD analysis project Ga0182739, IMG submission 128873) | Enriched backyard soil microbial communities from Emeryville, California, USA - eDNA 5th pass 30_C BE-Lig BY (version 2) (version 2) | ecosystem: Environmental > Terrestrial > Soil >...
AATTTTACCGAACGAAACGATTGCTTTTTAGGGAATGCTAAACGTAAAATGAAAAACATAATTCCAACACTCTAACAGGAAAAAAGTCTGTTAATCGAACGATTTTAAACTCATTATAGCCAACAATCAACCACGTTCTATCACATAGCCTAGTGAAAAAGGAAAGTTGAGGTATTGACCGTGTCAGAAAGTACGAAACCTACTGCATTAATCATGATTTTTGGAGCAACAGGCGATCTAGCAAAACGAAAACTATTTCCTTCTCTCTATCAATTATATACCAAAAATAAACTACAGAATTTCGCCGTTATTGGTGTCGCGCGGCGTCCGTTAACAACCGAACAATTTCAAGAAAACGTCAAAGATTCTGTCATGACGTTCGCAAACGTCGATTATCGTATAGAAGCATTTATCTCTCATTTTCATTACCATTGCCATGATGTTACAAGTTCGCAATCTTACATTGAATTAAAACAGCTTGCATCCCAAATCAACAATCAATATAAGCTGAAAGGAAATTGCATTTTCTACTTAGCTATGGCACCAGAGTTTTTCGGTACGATTACAAATCAGCTCAAAACACAAGGTTTAACGAACATAGCAGGCTACAAACGCCTCGTAATAGAAAAACCATTTGGAACAAACTTTGAAACAGCGAAAGCACTAAATGAACAAATTCGTACAGTGTTTCAAGAAGAAGAAATTTATCGAATTGATCATTATTTAGGAAAAGAGATGGTTCAAAATATTGAAGTGATTCGCTTCTCTAATGCCTTATTTGAACCGCTATGGAATAACCGATACATTTCTAATATTCAAATTACATCCAGCGAAACGCTAGGTGTAGAGGAACGGGGCCGCTATTACGAAAACAGCGGGGCACTACGCGACATGGTTCAAAACCATATGATGCAAATGGTCGCCCTGCTTGCTATGGAGCCTCCCATTTCCTTAACGCCAGAAGAAATTCGCAGCGAAAAAGTTCGATTGCTCCGTTCATTACGACCTATGAGTCAAGAAGAGGTGAAGACCTATTTTGTTCGCGGCCAATATGCGCAAGGTATAATCCACGGCGAGACTGTACCTGCTTATCGAGAAGAAGCAAATGTAAGCATCGACTCCAATACTGAAACATATGTAGCGGGTAAGCTCATGATTGACAATTTCCGCTGGGGCGGGGTACCATTCTACATTCAAACAGGAAAAAGGATGGATCGTAAATCAACGAAAATTGTTGTCCAATTTAAAGATATGCCAATGAATCTATACTATCAGACAGAACAAAAGTTAACACCAAACTTACTAGTCATTCATATTCAACCGAAAGAAGGCATTACGCTATTACTAAATGTTAAAAAATCGGGCACGACAACAGAAACAAAATCCGTCAGATTACAAATAGCGAATGAAGGTACAGATCATATTAATACACCAGAAGCTTACGAGAAACTATTACTAGATAGCATGCGTGGAGATGCAACAAACTTTACTCATTGGGATGAAGTCGCTTTATCATGGAAATTTATTGATACGATTTCCGAATTCTGGAAAAAGACAAAGGATGAAAGCTTCCCGAATTATCCGGCTGGTTCCCCTGGTCCACCAACAGCTGATGCTTTATTAGCTCATGACGGACATATTTGGTGGCCTATAGAAAAAATCGAGCAAGAAGACCAAGAGAACTAAACAAGGATGCTAGACTGCAGCATCCTCGTTTTATTTATACAGCTTTCTTTTTTAAAAACTTCCATTGAATATTTTTGAAGAATAACTTGTTTTCTGCCTTCTCTTGCCTTGTACCTGAATTAATCCAGAGTGAAACAGATGTCTCTATTACAATCAAAGAGATAAATACGGATAGAACAAGCCAAACAATAAACATTATGCTATCCTCCCCCCACTTCCTTTTGTCTAATAATTCAGAATATTATTTTCGTTAATTATACACTATTTTGGTAAAAAAAGTAATGAAACTAATTTCCTATAACTATATGCTTGCTTACTATAAAAAATGTCTTAAGTATTTACCAAAAACAGATTCTGTAATACTAGACAGTGATACACCTAAATCTAATGCATTTTGGCTTGTCCATTTGCCTGTTCCTTTTTGACCCGCTTGATCTAAAATAACATCAACAAGAGGCTTACCTGTCTTGCTTTCGTATTTTTTAAAAATATTAGAATAATCTTTTTAATAGCTATGTTATACAAAATTATTTAAGGAAGCATTTTAATTATATTCTCCCCATTGCATTAAATTTTAGTTCAAAACAACTCCTTTTGAAGTGTACACAATCAATTTGGTTGTTTCTTATTATATTTTTCGCTCTGCTTGTGTAGCGAAAAAGGCGTCTGCAATTATAGTTGCAGACGCCCTAGGCCAAAACTCTTCTAAATTTTTTGTAGATTATTCTCCCGTAACAACTTCGATAATTCCCAGCACCATTTCAGCAAGCTTCGTTAATTCTTCCACTGGAATTTTTTCGTTTGTTGTATGAATTTCTTCATAACCGACAGCTAAGTTAACTGTTGGAATGCCAAATCCAGCAATTACATTCGCATCGCTGCCACCGCCGCTTTGTTGTAATTCACATGGGCGATTAATCTTCTCTGCTGCTTGTCTGGCTACTTCTACAACATGATCACCTTCGCTATATTTAAAGCCAGGGTACATGACCGTTACATCGATCTCAGCACGCCCGCCCATTTCTGCAGCCGCTGTTTGGAAAGCCTCCTTCATTTTTTGAACTTGCGCTTCCATTTTTTCTGGTACAAGTGAGCGAGCTTCTGCTAATATCTCAACGTAATCACATACAATATTCGTTTGTTGTCCACCTTGGAAACGACCAATATTCGCTGTTGTTTCAGAATCGATTCGACCTAAAGGCATTCTAGAAATGGCTTTAGCCGCAATTGTAATCGCTGAAACTCCTTTTTCAGGAGCAACACCTGCATGAGCCGTTTTTCCATATACTTTTGCTTCGAACTTTGCTTGTGTCGGCGCTGCGACAATAATATTGCCAACTTTTCCATCACTGTCTAGTGCATAACCATATTTCGCTGTCACTAATGAACGATCTAATGCTTTTGCACCGACTAAACCAGATTCCTCACCGACTGTAATAATAAATTCTATTTTTCCGTGAGCAATCTTTTGCTCTTTAATCACTTTTAGCACCTCTAGCATCACTGCAAGTCCCGCTTTATCATCCGCTCCTAATATTGTCGTGCCATCTGACACAATATATCCGTCTTGAATCGATGGTTTAATACCGTTCCCTGGTACAACCGTATCCATATGAGATGTAAAGTAAATCGTATCTACACCTTCTTTTGTAGCTGGAAGGGTACAAATTAAATTACCTGCACCGTGACCTGTGATTGCTGTTGTATCATCTTCAAATACATCTAAACCAAGCTCTGTAAATTTTTCTTTTAATACTTTGGCAATCGCTGCTTCATTTTTCGTTTCCGAATCAATTTGAACCAATTCAAAAAATTCTTCTACTAAACGATTCTCATTAATCATCTTTATACCCTCCAAAAAAGTTATCCTACCTTAGTATACTTCTTAGAAAATAAACCGGCAAATATTGTGAAACAAAGCTAAAACAAAAAAAGCTCAAGGCCATTATGCCTTGAACTTCTCTATGAAAGAATCGTGTATTACAATGGAATGTTTCCGTGTTTCTTCCAAGGACGATCTTCTTTTTTATTGCGCAGCATTTCAAGGGATTGGATGATTTTGATTCGTGTTTCACGAGGATCAATAACGTCATCCACCATTCCTAAGCTTGCTGCAACGTATGGGTTCGCGAACTTCTCACGGTATTCTTCAACTTTTTCTGCACGTGTTGCTTCTGGATCTTCACTGTTTGCAATTTCACGAGCGAAAATAATGTTAGCCGCACCAGCAGATCCCATAACCGCAATCTCAGCATTTGGCCATGCAAATGTAAGGTCTGCACCGATTGACTTACTGTTAAGTGCAACATAAGCACCACCATATGCTTTACGAAGAATGATTGTAAGCTTTGGTACAGTTGCTTCAGAATATGCATATAGCATTTTCGCACCGTGACGGATGATTCCACCATGCTCTTGCTTAACGCCTGGGAAGAAACCAGAAACGTCTTCGAATGTGATAATTGGAATATTAAATGAATCACAGAATCGAATGAAACGAGATGCTTTATCAGAAGAATCGATATCCAGTCCACCAGCTAATACTTTCGGTTGGTTACATACAAGACCAACTGATTGACCTTTAATACGAGCTAAACCGATAACAATGTTTTTCGCAAATCCTTCTTGTACTTCCATGAATGATCCTTCATCCACAACTTGCTCAACAACTTTACGGATATCGTAAGGACGAATACCTTCAAATGGAACGATATCTGTTAAGTCTGGACGATAATCATCATTGTTGTCCGCCTCTAATACAGGTGGTTTCTCTGTATTATTTTGCGGTAAGTAGCTTAATAATTTACGTACATCTTTTAATACTTCTTCATCAGTTGGTGCTTTAAAGTGAGCGTTACCACTGATTGTATTATGTACAGTTGCTCCACCTAAGCCTTCAGACGTAATTTTTTCTCCTGTAACTGTTTCGATAACTTTTGGTCCAGTAATGAACATTTGACTCGTCTTCTCAACCATGAAAATGAAGTCCGTAATCGCTGGAGAATAAACTGCTCCTCCTGCACAAGGTCCCATAATAACAGAGATTTGTGGAATTACACCAGAATAGATTGAGTTACGATAGAAAATTTGTCCGTATCCATCAAGAGATACAACCCCTTCTTGGATACGCGCGCCGCCTGAATCGTTTAACCCGATAAACGGTGCTCCATTCTTTGCAGCTAAATCCATAACATTGGCAATTTTCAGAGCATGCATTTCTCCAAGCGCCCCACCGAATACCGTGAAGTCTTGTGAGAATAAGTACACATCGCGTCCATTTACTTTACCGTATCCTGTTACAACACCATCTCCAGGTCCTTTTGCTTTATCTAAACCGAAGTTTGTACTGCGGTGTTGAATAAATGGATTTAATTCAACAAATGTACCTTCATCAAGCAATAGCTCAATTCTTTCACGAGCTGTTAACTTTCCTTTAGCGTGTTGCTTTTCAATTCGTTCGTCACCGCCACCAAGCTCAACCTCACGGCGTCTGTCGTATAAATCATTAATTGTTTCGTAGATGTCTTTCATTATGGCTCCTCCTCTTATTCAGGTCTTTCTGTTAATTCATATAAAATACTCGCTGTAGACTTCGGATGAATGAATGCTACCTTTGCATGATGGGCACCCAATCGAGATGTCTCGTCAATCATACGTAGACCAGCTTCTTTAATTTGTTGAATGCGGTCTTCGATGTTATCGACACCTAAAGCCACATGATGAACGCCTTCTCCACGTTTTTCGATGAATTTAGCAATTGGGCTTTCAGGTGACAACGCTTCCAATAGCTCTAGGCGAGTATTTCCTGCAAGGATAAACGCTACTTTAACTCCTTGGCTTTCTACTGTTTCAATGCCTTCAAGCTCTAACTTTAATGTTTCTGTATAAAGTGGTAAAGCTTCTTCGAGTGAACGAACAGCAATACCAATATGGTCGATATTTTTAATCATTACCTAACCCTCCATGATGTACACTTAGTAAACGAAACATAACATACGTTCTACATTTCCCAACAAAACCCTCTAACTTTTCAAAATTGCTTGGACAGGTATTTAACCTTGTTTCCGATTATTGTTCACGTTACAATAAAGCTAAGCATATTCATTTGAAATTGAGGAGAGCACTATATGAAAAATAAAAAAATAAGAAAAATCATCGTATACTTAATGCTAATCTCGATGTTGTTAACAACATTACTATCAGGTATAGCCTTCTTAATGTAATGCTAACAAGAGTGAAGTCAAACGGCTTCGCTCTTTTCTATTTTCTTGTTTCATCAAATGGCTCTATATTTGTTTTGCTAATGTTCAAAAATCTTTAAAGAAGAATCCAGTCGGAGCGTAAAGCTAAGCAATAGAGGAAGAAAGTATACTATCATGACTTTCTCTTTTTGCTTAGTTTAAGCTAGCCGCCGTTTTTCATTCCAGCTTTTCTACCATTAAAGGAATGCTTGAGCAATAAATATCTCTCCATTTCCTTCATAAGCTGAAGTAATGCCGCCCTCGATTCAAATTCTTCACGTGTGACAGGAAGTTGCATCTCTTTAAACCCTTGTTCCACCCCGTCCAGCTTCCGCAAATAAAAGCTAGCTGTGTTTTGCGGATGAACGTTTTCTGCTAACTCTTGAATAAAGTTGGCAAGGATATCACTTTGCTTCACAATACTTGGTATGTTCGTGACAAGAGGTAAAATTCGCTCGATAATTTCGAATTGCTTCTCGCGCATATCAAAATATCGATAGTAATAATCCTCTTCTCGTAAGAAATGATTTTCGACATCTCGAAAAGCTAAGCTTTTCGCTTCTGCTAACCATTTCGACGTTTCTGTCAGTTCTTTTCCATTCCAAGTGTAGTCATTATCACGCACGTACTTCACAATTTCCATTAAAATCGCGCTAAAGTTTGCTTCAACTTTTCGCTGATAAGATTTCAAGTCTTTCTCGACACTAGGCATATATATATTCATGACTAGCGCAACTCCAATCCCTACAGCAATTAAAATTGTTTCATTGATGAGCAAGTCTAGCGTGATACCATTTGACGAATAGAGATGAAGAATGATTACACTGCTTGTGACAATGCCTTCATTCACCTTTAATGCCACCGTAGTCGGAATAAACATCAAAAGAATTAATCCTATTGTAAATGGGTTGTAGGCAACTAACTCAAACAATAAGGTTGAATAGCCCATTGCTAGTAAACAAGCGAGAAAACGCGATGCAGAGGCTTTTAAAGACTTCTTCTGTGTCACTTGAATACATAGTATCGTAATGATACCAGCAGAAGGAAAATGATCCAGATTTAATAATTGGGCAAGAAAAATCGCTAAAGTAGCACCTAATGCCGTTTTAATCGTTCGATAACCGATTTTAAACATTGTTATGTATCACCTGGATTTCTTTACTTCTATTATAATACTATCAGCAAATTCGACAATTTTATAGTCCTTTATTTAGGAAAATACTAAATTTTTTATTAACTCACAACATATTTCTCCTTTTTTTTACAAAAATAAAAAAAGGTGATACAATCATCACCTTTTTTTACAAAACTATAAAACTTTTTCCAAAAATTCTTGCGCACGTTTGCTTTTTGGCTGAGAGAAAAATTCAGTTGGTGCTGAATCTTCAACTAGCAATCCTCCATCTAAAAAGAGCACGCGATCTGCTACTTCACGGGCAAACCCCATCTCATGTGTCACAATCAGCATTGTCATTCCTGAGTCAGCAAGCGACTTCATAACAGCTAGTACTTCTTTGACCATCTCTGGGTCTAATGCTGACGTCGGTTCATCAAATAAAATCACTTCCGGGTTCATGGCTAACGCTCGTGCAATAGCGACACGTTGTTTTTGTCCGCCAGAAAGACGATTTGGATAAACTGCTTCCTTATCAGCCAAGCCAACCTTTTGTAACAGCTCACGCCCCTGCTTCTCCGCTGCTTCTTTTGACATTTTCTTTACCTTCATCGGAGCATACGTTAAATTTTGCAGCACTGTCTTATGAGGAAAAAGATGAAAATGCTGAAACACCATCCCAACGTTTTCACGGACCTTCATAATATTCGTCTTTTTATTCATAATGTCTTGATCTTTAAACCAAATATGTCCGCTTGTAGGCGCCTCAAGCATATTGATACAGCGTAAGAAAGTCGATTTCCCAGATCCAGACGGACCGATAATGGCTACGACCTCACCTTGCTTCACTTCTGTACTAATCCCTTTTAACACTTCAAGCTTGCCGTAACTTTTATGCAAATCTTCAATCTTAATCACTGCGTCTCATTCTCCTTTCGAGCAACTTACCAAGAAGCGTTAAAATCATAACCATAACATAATAAACTAATCCAGCTACAAGAATCGGCTCGAAAAATTTATACGTTTCTCCCCCAACAATATACGCGCGACGCATGATATCCGCAAGACCGATAATCGTTACAACGGCTGATTCTTTTGTTAACGAAATTAATTCATTCATAAGTGCTGGTAAAATATTTTTAATTGCTTGAGGTAAAATGATATTGAGCATCATTTGAGATTCAGGAACTCCAAGTGCAAGAGCAGCTTCTCTCTGCCCTTTATCAACTGCTTGAATTCCTCCACGAATAATCTCTGAGATGTACGCAGCCGAGTTTAATCCAAATGCTAAAAAAGCCGCTTCATACGCTTCAATTTGGATACCTAATATTTGCGGCGATCCAAAATAAATTAACATCAATTGTAGAACGAGCGGTGTTCCTCGAAAAATCGATGTATAAAAATCAGCAAACCAATTTAATGGTTTAATTTTACTAATTTTTAAAATAGACAATATAATTCCTAATATAAATCCAATAACCGCTGCGACCGAGACGACTTGCAGTGTCGTCGGTATCCCTTCCAAAATGTAAGGAATCGACGGTATAATCCTTTCGAAATCTAGATTCAACCTATTCATCCTCTCCAAAACATATTAGCTCTTTTGATTCATTCATCATAGGCTATATGCTATAATCTGTTGTTTTTTGGCTCATGACATGTAACCAACAATCTTTTTAACATGGCTTTATCATAAGCGCGGAAAAACGTTCAGAAGGTTACAATTCCATTCTGAACGTTTTTCTCTCTGTATATTTATTTAGTTTCGCTCTTCATCCATTTAGCAATCAACTCATCGAGTTCGCCGCTTTCTTTCATTTTTTTCAATTCAGCATTAAACTTCTCTGTTAAATCACTGTTTTTTGGAAAAGCGATTGCATAACCTTCTGCTTCTTCATCTGTTTCAATCGTATGTGCTACTAATGTTTCATTATTAGCTAAGTGCCCTTTTGCTACTTCATCTTCAATAATAGCTGCATCGACACGACCTACCATTAATTCTTGTACAATTTCATTCACACGATTGCGTTTTTCAATCGTCATAGTAATGCCGTCTTTATTTAATTTAGTTGCAAGCTCTTCTTGTACAGATGCTAATTGAACACCCACTGTCTTACCTTTTAAATCTTCCACTGTTTTAATCGTGCTATCTTTTGTTGTTACAATCATGTTAGCAGCTGAATAATAATTATCGCTAAAATCTAACGTTTTCTTACGTTCTTCTGTAGCATTCATCGCTGAAGCAACAAGATCCACTGTGCCATTTTCAAGCGCTGTAGGTAAACTATTGAAATCAATATCTTGAGCTTGAATCTCATAGCCAAGCTTGTCTGCAATTGCATTAACGATATCAATATCTAATCCAATAATTTCATCGCTCTTTGCTGTATCTACAAATTCAAATGGTGCATAATCTGCTGATGTTCCTAGCTTTAACACTTTTTTCTCTTCGTTCTCACCCGTTTGGGCTTCATCTTTTTCGGAATTCCCGCATGCTGCTAAAATACCTACCAATAAGATAGAAGTAACTAGTAACATAAAATGCTTTTTCCACTGCATAGTTATTTTCCTCCTATAACTTTTTTCTTATTATGTTAGTATGTGTCAAAGTGTAATTGTGCGCTGTTCAAATAATCATTCCGTTAATATTCATACACTCCCATGTATTTTAACACACTTTTATGATGATGCAATATAATGGTAAATTAATTTATAGTTAAAAATTTTCAGTTAATTGCTATAGGACAATATTGAAAGAGCTGATAATGTAGCTATAGTGTCCTTCATTTTAAAGAAAACTATACAAAACAAAAAGATCCGTAAAAACGGATCTTATACTTCCTCACAATATTCATCAAAATACGATTGAAGCTTTTCAACAACAGACATTGGATGATGTCCTTCAATTTCATGACGTTCTACCATCTTTAAAATTTTCCCGTCTTTCAATAGGGCAAATGATGGCGATGATGGCGGATACCCTTCAAAATATTCACGAGCGCGTGCCGTAGCCTCTTTATCTTGACCCGCAAAGACAGTGACAAATTGATCTGGGCGTTTATCATGGTGCATCGCATATGCCGCAGCAGGACGAGCAATTCCACCTGCACAGCCACAAACAGAGTTTACCATAACAAGTGTCGTTCCCTTTTGTGCTAACGCCTCGTTTACTTCTTCTTCTGTTTTTAATTCTGTATATCCAGCTTTCGCAATCTCATCACGTGCTGTTTTTACCACATCATTCATTAAAAAATTAAAATCCATTCCCATCTCTATACCCCTTCCATATTCGTTTCTCCTCTATCATAACAATTGATTTTCACCGATTCAATTAATTTACTTAAGAAAAGCAAAAGCGCCTTGGTTCCCCCTGCACATGCTGGCAGTCAGTCGACTGCAATATAGTAAAATACTTTCTGATTTTGCAAAGAAAAAGAGGACTCCCCATCATCTGTAGAGTCCCCTTCTCCTTATTTCTTTTCAAAAGTATCTAAAAATGTTTGAAATACTTCTTGAACGGCTTTTGTAATCGTTTGATCCCCTGCCATAATTTGATTTTCAAGGACAGGTAACAATTGCTTAATCGTACTATTTTTATAAAACAGTTGATGAAGTTGACTATTAATTAAGGAATGGAACCACTCTCTCGATTGCCTTCTTCTTCGATCTTCAAATACTCCTGATTGCTTCGTTGTTTCAGAAAACTCCTGCAACATATTCCAAACATCATCAATGCCTTTACCTGTAACAGCAGAGCATGTCAGAGCTTTAGACATCCAGCCTTTTGTTACAGGCTGTAAGAAATGAAGAATTCGGCTGTACTCTGATCGTGTTTTGATAGCACGTGGAAGATTATCTCCATCTGCTTTGTTCACAACGATGCCATCAACCAATTCCATAATTCCCTTTTTCATCCCTTGCAGCTCATCACCTGCTCCAGTTAGTGCAAGCATCATGAAAAAGTCAACCATCCCGCGAACAATCGCTTCACTTTGACCAACCCCAACTGTTTCGATTAGGATGACATCAAAACCAGCTGCTTCACAGAGAAGCATTGTTTCACGCGTTTTCCGATGAACCCCACCTAAAGTTCCTTCAGATGGAGAAGGGCGAATGAAAGCGCGAGGATTTCTCGCCAGCTCTTCCATTCTTGTTTTATCTCCTAAAATACTGCCGCCATTCACAGATGAGCTTGGATCGACAGCAAGGACAGCTACTTTATGGCCTAAGCTGCATAAATAGGTTCCAAAGGCTTCAATAAACGTACTTTTTCCAGCCCCCGGCACACCGGAAATCCCGATTCGTAAAGATTTCCCCGTGTGCGGCAAAATAGATTGCAATAACTCTTGAGCCAGCTCAAAGTGATGCGCTGCGTTACTTTCAATTAGAGTAATTCCTTTTGCAAGTTTTGCACGTTCTCCTTTGAGAATACCTGCTTTAATATCCGGTATCGAAATGGATTCCCTTTGTTTTTTAACAAAACGGTTTTTCGACGCTTGATTGTGGTCGGCAGCTAACTCGACCCCTTTCATGATTGAAGAATTAAAACCTTCGGGATTATTTGGGTCAACCCATTCCGGTTTTTTATCTTCGCTCATTAGTTTACTACTTCCTCGTAGCCTAGACGTTTATATACTTCTTGGAGCACTTTTTTAGCTGCTTGCGGAATAACCGTACCCGGTCCAAAAATGGCAGAAGCTCCATTCGCTAACAAGTAATCATAGTCTTGAGCCGGGATAACACCACCAACGATAATGACAATATCTTCACGGCCTAATTTTTTCAATTCAGCTGCAAGCTGTGGCAATAACGTTTTATGACCGGCAGCAAGTGAACTCATACCGACAACGTGAACGTCATTTTCCACTGCTTGAAGCGCTGTTTCTTCCGGCGTTTGGAATAGAGGTCCGATATCAACGTCATATCCTAAATCGGCAAAGCCTGTGCTGACTACTTTCGCTCCACGATCATGACCATCTTGCCCCATTTTCGCCATTAATAGACGAGGACGACGACCTTCTTGCTCAAGGAACTCTTCCGTCATTTGAATAACTTCTTGAATTTCATCTTCTTTAGAATATGCTTCGCTGTATACACCGCTGATAGAGCGAATTGTTGCTTTATGACGGCCTGCAACTTCTTCAATCGCATCTGAAATTTCACCAAGAGAAGCGCGAACGCGAGCTGCTTGAACAGCAAGCTCAAGTAAGTTTCCTTCACCTGTTTTAGCTGCTTCTGTTAAAGCTTTCAATGCCGCATCTACTTGTGCTTGGTCGCGGTTTGCACGCAATTCAGCTAAGCGGTTGAGTTGGCTTTCACGAACCGCTGTGTTATCAATATCCAAAATTTCAATTGGATCTTCTTTTTTCAAGCGATATTTATTCACACCAACAATTGTTTCTTCTTGAGAATCGATTTTCGCTTGACGTTTTGCAGCCGCTTCTTCAATTCTCATTTTTGGAATGCCTGTTTCAATCGCTTTAGCCATTCCTCCTAAATCTTCAATTTCTTCAATTAAAGCCCACGCTCTATCAATTAGCTCGTTTGTTAATGCTTCTACATAGTAAGAACCAGCCCAAGGATCAATAACCTTTGTAATGTTTGTTTCTTCTTGTAAGTAAAGCTGCGTATTACGTGCAATACGAGCCGAGAAGTCTGTTGGTAGAGCGATTGCTTCATCCAATGCATTTGTATGCAAGGATTGTGTATGACCAAGCGCTGAAGCATGCGCCTCGATTAATGTACGAACAACGTTGTTAAACGGATCTTGCTCTGTTAAGCTCCACCCAGATGTTTGTGAGTGAGTTCTTAACGCTAACGCTTTATCGTTCTTTGGATCGAACTGTTTCATTAATTTAGCCCAAATGAAACGACCTGCTCTCATTTTCGCTACTTCCATGTAGTAGTTCATACCAATTGCCCAGAAGAAAGAAAGACGTGGAGCAAATTTATCAATATCAATGCCCGCTTTCATACCTGTACGCGCATATTCAAGACCATCTGCTAACGTGTAGGCAAGCTCGATATCAGCTGGCGCTCCCGCTTCTTGCAAGTGGTAACCTGAAATTGAGATACTGTTGAATTTAGGCATATATTTTGACGTATATTCAAAGATATCTGCAATGATTTTCATAGACATTTCCGGTGGATAAATATACGTATTACGTACCATATATTCTTTTAAAATATCATTTTGAATCGTACCAGATAATTTGTCTTGTGTAACCCCTTGTTCTTCCGCTGTTACAATGTAGAAAGCAAGAATCGGCAACACGGCACCATTCATTGTCATTGATACAGACATTTTATCGAGCGGAATACCATCAAATAAGATTTTCATATCAAGAATCGAGTCAATTGCTACTCCAGCTTTCCCAACATCCCCTACTACTCGTGGATGATCTGAGTCATAACCACGGTGTGTCGCTAAGTCGAACGCAACAGAAAGACCTTTTTGTCCCATTGCTAAGTTACGACGATAAAACGCATTAGACTCTTCAGCTGTTGAGAATCCAGCATATTGACGAACTGTCCAAGGACGATTTACATACATCGAAGGATATGGTCCACGTGTAAATGGAGCGATTCCAGGTACGCTGTCCATATGCTCTAAGTTTTGATTATCCTCTTGAACGTAAAGTGATTTCACCTTAATTTGTTCATTTGTTTCAAATAAAAGGTTATCGATATTTTGACCAACTGCCGTTTCTGCTTGTTTCTTCCAAGTTTCTACTGACCCTTGTGCAGAAGCTTTTGCTGGATTGATTTTTGAAAAATTAGGTTTTGTCATTTTAGTTCACCCCCAGCGCTTGTAATAATTCTGTTAACATGTCAGCTGCATTTGTTTTTACATGAACAAATTCTTTCACACCAGCAGCTTGCAATGCTTTTTCTAATTCTTCTGCTTGTTTACCAGCTACATAAATTGTTGTTTCAGGGAAAGCCGCTTTCACATCAGCAACAACTTGCTCCGCCAGTTCACCATAAGCTTCGTCACTACCGCATACACAATAGATTGGAAGTTGTGTTTCCTTCACATAAGCAACTGCTTCTTCACTTGTATGACAGCCTTCGCTTGCCACTGTTTCAATCCCGCCCGCAGCAACTAATCCTTTTACGAAATCTACACGAGGTTTATAAGACTTCAATTCTTGTAATGTAATTAAGCCTACTTTCGGAGCTTCGCCATTGTTTTCTTTAAAGGCTGCACTACGTAAACGTAGTTGCTCGAATTGTTCAGCAATACGCTTTAGCTTAATTGGTGTAATCGAAGTTGGATTATTTACAACAACATAAGATTCCACTTCTGCTGCTTTCGGTGCTTTCACTTCATCAGCAGGGTTAGGATACACGTTTGTACCAATGATGCTTTCTTTTCTTAATGCTGCATTTTGTGCTTTTTTATTGAACACTTCAGCGATTTCTGCTTGAACGATATTTTGTTTAAGTGCTTCGAGAATGCCGCCGGCTGCATCCACTTCTAAAAACTTCGCCCATGCTTGATCAGCAATCTCATCTGTTAATTGCTCCACATAGAATGAACCGCCTGCAGGGTCCACTACTTGTGTAATGTGCGCTTCTTCCTTCAAAATTAAGTGCGTATTACGCGCAATCCTTGCTGAGAAATCATTTGTTTCACCAAATACATGATCGAAAGGATTGATTTGTAAATATTGAATACCACCGATTGCAGCAGCGAAAGCTTGGTTAGCTGTACGTAAGATATTTACATGTTGATCGTATAATGTTTCCGTTACTTCCGATGTAAGTGCATGAATATTCATTTTGAAATATTCAGAATCTGCTTCAAATGCAGCTGAAAGTCCAGCCCAAAGTCGACGAGCAGCACGTAATTTAGCAATATTCATGAAATAATTTGAATCAACAGCAAATGAGAATACCATTTTATCTGCAATACTTTCTACAGATAAACCTTGCTTTTGCCCTTCAATCAAATATTGCACAGCTACAGCTAGTCCATATGCAAGTTCTTGAACCGCATTAGCTCCACCGTTATGGAAGACAGATGTTTTAATCAAAATCGTTTTTAAGTCTGCAGAAACTGCTTCATATCCTTGAATCGTTTTTGCCCACTCTGCAAAATAGCTATCTGTATCTTCCGGAATTTGTCCAGTCAATACCCATTCAGCAATCGCATCTTCAGCAAGAACGCCGCTCACTTTTCCTTCTACTGCTTGGAATTCAGGTAATAAATCTTTTTGCTTTCCTTTTAAATCAATGAGGAAGGGTAAAGATTCTAGCGGTAAATCTTTTAATAGTCTCGGCAATCTTGCACCATTTACTAATAGCTCTACTGGGTACGTAATCGCATTTTGTCCACGATTCAATACAGCTTTTAAGTTTTCATTTGCTTCCTCTGCTGTCGCACCGCTTACTGGCTGACAAGCAAGCCATGGTTGTGTGTGGTAACCTGTTGCAGAAATTCCTCGTGTATAAGGAAACAATCCTGGCAGTTCAGCTTGTCCTTCACCAGCAGATTGCTGTGTATAAAGGGGCTGTAATACAACACCCTCATAAGTATTTGTTCGTAATTTATCAACTGTTTTACCTTTTAAACTCGTTTCAACGGCAACCTTCCACTCTTCCAACGAAGGTTTTGGAAAGGATATATTTTTTACATCTTTCAATTCCATCTGTAATCGCTTTCTTATGCTCATACTACTATTCAGAGCGAATGCTCAATCAGTATTCATAAGAAAACTGCCCTCCCTTCAATTTTTGAATACCAAACACATTCTAACATAGGTGTAAAAGAATAAAAGAATAAAAATGAGCTTGTTATACAATAAGTATGAATCTACAGGAATAACATCATTCGAAAATAAAATTCGTTTCATACCTGTTATAAATTACAACCTTAATAAATTTACATGTAGTAGAACAACTCTTCTAAAATAATACGAAAAAACTGAAAATTTGTCGATTATTCTTTTAAAATTTCCTTTATTTTTTATAAAAAAAGTTGATAACATAGCAAAAAACCAGTAAAAACTGGTTTTTCAATCAAAAAATGGATGTTTTTTCTTTCGAAAATCCTTCGACAATTTTCTTCACCCTTGCTAAAAAACGACCACAAATTAAACCATCTAATACACGATGATCCAACGACAAACACAAATTCACCATATGTCGAACAGCAATCATATCATCTATAATTACCGGACGTTTTACAATTGTTTCAATTTGGACAATAGCCGCCTGGGGATAATTAATAATCCCCATCGATTGGACAGAACCAAACGAACCCGTATTGTTCACCGTAAAAGTGCCGCCTTGACTTTCTTCCTGTGTAAGCCTACCTGTACGTACTTTTTCAGCCAACTCATGAATTTCACGGGCAATCCCTTTAATTGATTTTTCATCTGCGTGTTTAATAACAGGTACAAAAAGTGCATCATTCGTCGCTACAGCAATAGAAAGATGGATATCCTTTTTTTGAATAATCTTATCTCCTGCCCACATCGAATTCATTTCAGGAAACTCGGTCAGCGCTTGAGCGATTGCTTTGACGAAAAACGCAAAATACGTAAGATGGTAACCTTCTTTTTGCAAAAAATTATCTTTTAATGAATTTCGTAACATCACAAGGTTTGTGGCATCAGCTTCAACCATCATCCAAGCATGGGGTGCTTCCTGCTTACTTTTTTGCATATTGGCTGCAATCGCTTTACGAACCCCTGTAACAGGAATCTCCCGATCGCCAGCTTCTACTGGTAAAGAGAGAGTTTTACTGGATTGTTTTCGAGCTTCTGTTTTCGCAACAGAAGGAGCAACCGCTTCTTGCTTCTCTTGGGGTACATTATTTGCTTCTATAAGGGCTAGCACATCTTTTCTCGTAATCCGCCCTCCTTTTCCAGAACCCTCCACTTGCGATAAATCGATTCCACGCTCTTGTGAAAGTTTTAATACAGCTGGTGAGTAACGCATCTTCATTGAATGCTTTTCCAAGAGGGTATCTTGATGTGCAGGAAGTGATTTCGTACTAGGGCTAGCTATTGTCTGTGTTGGGCCCGCTTCTTCTACTTCAATTAAACAAATGATTTCATTCACTGCTAATGTTTCCTCTTCTTTAGCAACTAGCTCTTTAATGACACCTGTAAATGACGATGGGATTTCAGCACTTACTTTATCCGTCATCACTTCGGCAATTGGAGTGTATTTTTGTACGAAGTCACCTGGTGTAACAAGCCATTTACTAATCGTTCCTTCTGTTACACTTTCCCCCAGCTGCGGCATTTTCATTTGTTCAATCGCCATATTACTCCTCCTTCTGCGCAGATTTAATACTCAGCTAGCTCACGCATCGCTTTCTCTACTTTTTCTGGGTTTACCATAAAGTATTTCTCCATTGTTGGTGCATAGGGCATCGCTGGAATATCCGGGCCTGCTAATCTCATAATAGGAGCGTCTAAATCAAATAAGCAATATTCTGCAATAATGGCAGCCACTTCGCTTATGATACTCCCTTCCTTGTTATCTTCTGTAATAAGCAGAACTTTCCCTGTTTTGACAGCCGCTTCGATAATACCTTCTTTATCAAGCGGATAAACTGTACGTAAATCTAAAAGATGAACGGAAATGCCATCACTAGCAAGCTTTTCAGCTGCTTGAAGAGCAAAATGAACACAAAGCCCGTATGTGATAACAGTAATATCCTCTCCGCTTCGTTTCACATCTGCCTTTCCAATTGGCAATACATAATCATCCGAAGGCACTTCTCCTTTAATTAGACGATACGCTCGTTTATGCTCAAAAAACAGAACAGGATCCTCATCGCGAATCGCCGCTTTCAATAAGCCCTTTACATCATACGGTGTCGATGGCATAATAATTTTCAAGCCTGGTTGATTAGCAAAGACCGCTTCTACTGATTGCGAATGGTACAGAGCACCGTGAACACCGCCGCCATATGGGGCACGAATAACAATTGGACAATTCCAATCATTGTTTGACCGGTAACGAATACGTGCCGCTTCCGAAATAATTTGATTGACAGCAGGCATAATAAAATCCGCGAACTGCATCTCTGCAATGGGCCGCATGCCATACATGGCAGCACCAATTCCAACACCAGCAATGGCTGACTCTGCTAATGGCGTATCAATTACCCTCTCTTCACCAAATTGATCAAATAGGCCTTGTGTCGCTTTAAATACGCCGCCTTTTTTACCGACATCCTCACCAAGTACAAACACGCGTTCATCTCTTTCCATTTCCTCACGAATAGCGTGTGTAACAGCCTCAATATAAGAAATGACTCCCATCTTTATTCCTCCCCATATACATGTTTCATCGCATATTCTGGACTTGCATATGGTGCCTGTTCAGCATAATCTGTTGCTTCATTAACAATTTGCATCACTTCTTCATTCAATTGTTTTTCACGCTCTTCATCCATTACACCAACGTCTTTTAAATATTGGCTAAAGGTAAACAAAGCATCCTTTATTTTTGCTTCCGCTACCTCCTCTTGTGTCCGATACACTCGATCATCATCATCGCTTGAATGAGGCGTAAGTCGGTAAGAAACCGTTTCAATCAATGTCGGGCCGTGACCTGCCCGCGCACGATCTGCCGCTTCTTTAACGGCTTGATACACGGCCAACGGATCATTTCCATCAACTGTTACACCTGGTATTCCATAACCGATAGCACGGTCAGATACATTTTCACAAGCTAATTGTTTAGAAATTGGTACGGAAATAGCATACTTATTGTTCTCACACATAAAAATAACCGGCAATTTATGAACACTAGCAAAATTGATTCCTTCATGAAAATCCCCTTGATTCGAAGACCCTTCTCCAAACGTCACAAAGGTCACTAATTTTTCCCGGTTCATTTTACCTGCCAGCGCAATACCAACTGCATGAGGCACTTGTGTTGTTACAGGAGAGGACCCTGTGACAATTCGATTGCGCTTTTGCCCAAAATGACCAGGCATTTGTCTACCTCCTGAGTTTGGATCTTCAAGTTTGGCAAATCCTGATAACATTAAATCACGAGCCGTCATCCCAAATGCCAATACAACACCAACATCCCGATAATAAGGAAGCACATAATCAAGCTTTCTATCAAGAGCAAATGCAGCTCCTACTTGAGCCGCCTCTTGACCTTGACAAGAAATTACAAATGGTATTTTCCCTGAACGATTTAACAACCACATCCGTTCATCAATCCGACGAGCAAGAAGCATTGTTCGAAACATATCCAAAACCATTTCATCACTTAAACCGAGTTTATGGTGTCGTTTCTCAACTTTTTCAACCATTTAAACCCCTCCCTACAGTCTATTAAAAATGTAATGCTAAGCCATCAACTGCAAGAGCCGCTTCACCGATAGCTTCCGATAAACTTGGATGAGGATGAACCGCTGAAGCTATTTCCCACGGAGTTGCATCCAATACTTTTGCAAGACTCGCTTCAGAGATCATATCCGTCACATGCGGCCCAATCATTTGCACACCTAGCACATCATTCGTTTGTTCATCCGCAATGATTTTAACGAAGCCGTCTGTTTCACCATATACAAGTGCCTTACCAATTGCTTTAAATGGAAACTTTCCGACTTTTATTGTAAATCCTTTTTTCAATGCCTCTTGCTCTGTATAGCCTACACTTGCTATTTCTGGACTGGCATAGATACATCTTGTGATCCATGAGGGATCTAAAGGTGCGGGCTGCTGTCTTGCTAAATGCTCAACAGCAATAATACCTTCGCGTGCAGCTACATGTGCAAGCTGCAATCCCCCGATACAATCTCCTATTGCATAAATATGAGATTCCTTTGTTTGGTACATGCTGTTCGTTGAAATATAACCTTGTTCAAGAGCAATCTCGGTATTTTCTAAACCAATATCAGTTACATTAGCGTCTCGTCCTACGGAAACAAGAATTTTGTCTCCCATATATTCTTGAAATTCGCCATTCACCTCTGCCTTAATTGAGACAACTTCTCCTGTTTTCAAGGTTTCAGGCAATACTTTTGCTTCCGTCACAATACGAACCCCTTTTTTCCGAAGAATACTCATCATTTCTTTCGCCACTTCTTCATCTTCATGAGGAAGAATATATGGAGCATACTCAAGGACCGTTACTTGCACCCCAAAATCGTGCAACAGCGAAGCCCACTCTACCCCAATGACTCCTCCTCCGATTATAACGATCGACTGCGGCAATGTTTCTAATTGGAGAGCCTCTTCCGATGAAAGGACATACTGACCGTCAATTGATAAACCAGGTAATGTTTTTGGCCGAGAGCCTGTCGCGATAATGACATGCTGCGGCAGCAAAATGGCATTATCACTACCATCATTCATCTCTACAGAAATAGTCCCTGGCATAGGGGAAAAAATAGAAGGGCCCAATATTCTGCCCATCCCTTCATACACAGAAATTTTCCCTTGCTTTAATAAATGTTGTACACCGCTGTAGAGTGTGTTCACAATCCCCTCTTTTCGCTGCTGTACTCTAGCGAAATCTATTCCAACATGGTCCTTTAAAATGCCATATTCTTCACTCTTCTTTACAGTCCTGTATACTTCCGCACTTCGCAAAAGGGCCTTTGAAGGGATACAGCCGCTATGAAGACAGGTTCCTCCCAATTTTCTCTTTTCAACAACAGCTGTTTTCAAACCGAGCTGACTAGCCCGAATAGCGGCAACATAGCCTCCCGTCCCCCCACCTAGAATAACAACATCATACTCCTCTGCCATATTACTCCTCCTTCCTCTTGTACATATCCTTGACTTATTTACGACGATTTAAAATATGTTTTTCATTTTGTATAAATTGACTGCGTGAATATCTCATTCTAGCAATCCTCTCTTCTGCCATACGATTAGCCGCCTTATAGGTTGGTATATTATCACGCTTGGCAATTTCAATTACTTTAGCAATATTGTCATACACACTCTCAACCTTCTTTAGAGCACGCTCGCGATTATAACCTATTAGTTCATCTGCTACGTTGATTACTCCACCAGCATTAATGACATAATC
>Ga0182739_1001826_pt1 | contig 21052 bp, 16 predicted proteins | sample eDN5th30CBELigBY_FD_128873 | JGI IMG/M metagenome (GOLD analysis project Ga0182739, IMG submission 128873) | Enriched backyard soil microbial communities from Emeryville, California, USA - eDNA 5th pass 30_C BE-Lig BY (version 2) (version 2) | ecosystem: Environmental > Terrestrial > Soil >...
GGAGATCCGGCTGGCCGAGCACGAGATGCCCGGCCTGATGGCACTGCGCCGCGAGTACGCCGAGGTGCTGCCGCTGAAGGGCGCGCGCATCTCGGGTTCGCTGCACATGACCGTGCAGACCGCCGTGCTCATCGAGACGCTCGTCGCGCTGGGCGCCCAGGTGCGGTGGGCGAGCTGCAACATCTTCTCGACGCAGGACGACGCCGCCGCGGCGGTCGTCGTCGGTCCCACCGGCACCGTCGACGCACCCGCGGGCGTGCCGGTCTTCGCCCGCAAGGGGGAGAGCCTCGAGGAGTACTGGGGCTATACCGAGCGCATCTTCGACTGGTCGGCCGAGGGCTTCGACGGACCCAACCTCATCCTCGACGACGGGGGGGACGCGACGCTGCTCGTCCACAAGGGCGTCGAGTTCGAGGCATCCGGATCCGTGCCCGCGGCGACCGACGCGGACTCGCACGAGTACCGCGTGATCCTCGACACGCTGCGGGCCGGGCTCGCGGCGGACCCCCAGCACTGGACGCGCGTCGCGAAGGGGCTCCTGGGCGTCACCGAGGAGACCACGACCGGCGTGCACCGCCTCTACGAGCTCGCGGCATCCGGTGACCTGCTGTTCCCGGCGATCAACGTCAACGACTCGGTGACGAAGTCCAAGTTCGACAACAAGTACGGCATCCGCCACTCCCTGCCCGACGGCCTCAACCGCGCCACCGACGTGCTCATCGGCGGCAAGGTCGCCTTCGTCGTCGGGTACGGGGATGTCGGCAAGGGCGCCGCGGAGGCGCTGCGCGGCCAGGGTGCGCGCGTCATCGTCGGCGAGATCGACCCGATCTGCGCCCTGCAGGCGGCCATGGACGGCTACCAGGTCGCGCGCCTGGACGACGTCGTCGGCGAGGTCGACATCGTCATCACCGGCACAGGCAACAAGGATGTCGTGACCGTCGACCACATCCTCGGGCTCAAGCACCTCGCGATCGTCGGGAACGTCGGCCACTTCGACAACGAGATCGACATGGCCGGCCTCGAGGCGCTCCCCGGCGCGGAGCGCGTCGAGATCAAGCCCCAGGTGCACGAGTGGCGCCTGCCGAACGGGCGCTCCGTGCTCGTGCTCAGCGAGGGGCGCCTGCTCAACCTCGGCAACGCGACGGGGCACCCGTCGTTCGTCATGAGCGCGTCGTTCACCAACCAGGTGCTCGCGCAGCTCGAGCTGTTCACGCGCAACGAGGAGTACCCCGTCGGCGTGTACGTGCTGCCGAAGGCGCTCGACGAGAAGGTCGCCCGCCTGCACCTGCCGGCGCTCGGCGTCCAGCTCACGGAGCTGACGCCCGAGCAGGCGGCGTACATCGGCGTGCCGGTGGAGGGCCCGTACAAGCTGGAGCACTACCGGTACTGAGGGGTGTGGAGCGCGGGTCGCGTCGTCGACATGTTCGATGAGCGTGGCTGCGCCGGAGATCCGACGTCGCCGGCCTGGACGCGTCGTGCGGGTGACGCGTCCGATGGACGTCAGCGCGGGGGGAGGCCTCGAGCGCTGTCGAGTCCGGCGGTGAGCGCGGCGACGCGCTGCGACTCGAGCGCCAGCGCGTGCAGCTCGCGGTCGCGGCGCACGGCGGCGACGGCGCGCACGAGCGTCTCCGGCGGCACCGCCGGGACCGGGGCGATGTGCTCCGACGCCTCGGCGGCCAGCGACGCGGCCAGGCGTGCCCGGGCGTCGGGATCCATGACCCCCGCCTCGCGGGCGAACTGCGAGATCCGACGCGCGAGACGGTCCGGCAGGCGGCCGACATCCGCCGTCGCGGCCCAGACCTCGAGGCCCGGCGGCAGCCCCGGTGCGGGCGGCGGCAGCTTCGGCGCCCGCGTGCGCTCGGAGTACGTCCCCGCGACGAGATCGCCCAGCCGCTGCGATCGCGGCGTGAACGCGCCCACGATGAGCGCGAGAGCGCCCAGCGTCAGGTAGATCTCCAGGACGCCCGTGAGCGCCCGGATGAACGCCTGACGGAACCCCGCCGCCCCGCCGTCGGAGCGGACGATGCGACCGCCCACCGCGAGCCGGCCGAGGCTGCGGCCGTGCGACGCGGTCTCCACCACCGTCGGGACGACGACCGTCACCACGACGATGAGCGTGATGACCGCGATCGTCGCGGTCGCCTCGCTCAGCGCGCCCTGGGCGACGAGGCTGCCGAGGATGACCGAACCCGCCACGAGGAGCGCGACCGACACGAGCGCGTCGATGAGCGCGCCGAGCGCCTGGAGGAAGTAGCCGAGCGGCTGCACGTCCAGCGCGACCGCCTCGCCGGTGAGCACCTCGTCCTGGTGGATCTCCACGAGCACTGGGGGTCCGGCGGCCATGGGTACAGTGAAGCACATGGACCTCGACGCCCTCAGCGCCGCCCGCCGCGGCGAGTGGGAGCGTCTGGACGAGCTCTCGCGCCGCCGTCGCCTCACCGGCGCCGAGGTCGACGAGCTCGTCGAGCGCTACCGATCCGCGTCCGCCGATCTCGCCGACATCAAGACATCCGCAGGACGCACCCCCACCGGGGACCATGTGTCGACCCTGCTCGGCCGGGCCCGTCTGAGACTGACGGGAGCCGGGGAGAACCCGCTGCGCGGTATCCCGCGGTTCTTCGCGCTGCAGCTGCCCGCCGCCCTCTACGGCCTGCGGTGGACGACCCTCGCGGTCGCACTCGCCTTCATCGCCGTCGCCGCCCTCGTCGCCGTGTGGACCGCGGGTGACCCCGTCGTCCTCGCGACCCTCGGTGCGAAGGCCGAGCTCGAGTACTACGCCGAGCACGCGTTCACGGAGTACTACAGCGAGAATCCCGCCGCGGAGTTCGCCGGTCAGGTCTGGACGAACAACGCCTGGATCGCGGCGCAGTGCATCGCGTTCGGCATCACCGGGATCTGGCCGCTCATGGTGCTCGTCCAGAACTCCGTCGGGATCGGCCAGGCGGCCGCCATCATGTTCGCGTTCGACCGCGGCGACGTGTTCTTCGGATCGATCCTCCCGCACGGTCTGCTCGAGATGACGAGCATCTTCGTGGCGGGTGCGGCGGGGCTGCACGTCTTCTGGGCCTGGGTGGCACCGGGCCGTCGCTCGCGCGGCGAGGCGCTCGCCGCCGCGGGACGGGCGCTCGCGAGCGTCGTCATCGGCCTCATCCTCGCCCTGGCGCTCTCCGGGTTCATCGAGGGCTTCATCACCCGGCAGCCCTGGCCTGTGTGGATCAAGGTCGGCATCGGCGCGCTGGCTCTCGGGATCTTCCTCTTCTACATGCTCTTCGTCGGCCGTCGCGCCGTGCGCCAGGGGGAGACCGGTGACCTCACCGAGTACGAGCGGGGGACGACGCGCCTCGTCTCGGGGTGAGCATCCCCGTGAGCGGGAGTCCCGTTTTTTGTATTCCTCAAAAGAACGATAGGCTCGAGGCATGACCGCACCCGCCCTGCTCGACGATGCGGAAGGCGCCATCCGCGCCGCCGGACTGCGGGTCACCGAATCCCGCCGCGCGGTGCTGAACGCCCTGGCGCAGCACCCGCACGCGAGCGCCGACGACATCTTCGGCCGCGTCCTGCCCGGCATCCCCACGACGAGTCTGCAGTCGGTCTACAACGCGCTCAACGACTTCGCCGACGCCGGACTCGTGCGGCGCATCGAGCCGGCCGGCCACCCCATGCTCTTCGAGCTGCGGGTGAGCGACAACCACCACCACCTCATCTGCCGCTCGTGCGGCGCCGTGGAGGACGTCGACTGCGCCGTCGGCCCGTCGCCGTGCCTCACGCCCTCCGACACGCACGGATTCGCCGTGCACACCGCCGAGGTCACGTACTGGGGCGAGTGCCCCGCGTGCGCGGCCGCCCGCTGAACCTCATCCGTCAGTACACCCGAAAGGAAGTCATGCCCGACATCGACGACGCCGTGGAGCCCATCGGCGAGCAGGTCGACCAGACCGACCAGTCCGTCACCGTGACCGACACGCCCGCGCCCGAGGGTGCGTGCCCGGTCATCCACGCCGACCGCCAGCCGCACCCGACGACGGGATCCGCGAACAGCGTCTGGTGGCCGAACCAGCTGAACCTGCGCATCCTCAAGAAGAACCCCGCCGTCGCCAACCCCCTCGGCGAGGACTTCGACTACAAGGCCGCGTTCGAGTCGCTCGATCTCGCCGCCGTCAAGAAGGACATCGCCGAGGTCCTCACCACCTCGCAGGACTGGTGGCCCGCCGACTTCGGCCACTACGGCCCGCTCATCATCCGCATGGCGTGGCACTCCGCCGGCACCTACCGCGTGACCGACGGGCGCGGCGGCGGCGGCACCGGCCAGCAGCGCTTCGCTCCGCTGAACAGCTGGCCCGACAACGTCAACCTCGACAAGGCGCGCCGTCTGCTCTGGCCCGTCAAGAAGAAGTACGGCCAGTCGATCTCGTGGGGCGACCTCATGATCCTCGCCGGCAACGTCGCGCTGGAGTCGATGGGCTTCGAGACCTTCGGGTTCGCCGGCGGCCGCCCCGACGTGTGGGAGCCGGACGACGACGTGTACTGGGGCCCGGAGACCACGTGGCTCGACGACAAGCGCTACTCGGGCGACCGTGATCTGGAGAAGCCGCTCGCGGCCGTCCAGATGGGCCTCATCTACGTCAACCCCGAGGGCCCCAACGGCAACCCCGACCCGCTCGCGTCGGCCCGCGACATCCGCGAGACGTTCGGTCGCATGGCCATGAACGACGAGGAGACCGTCGCGCTCATCGCCGGCGGCCACACGTTCGGCAAGACGCACGGCGCCGCGCCGGACTCGAACCTCGAGGACAACCCCGAGGCCGCGGGCCTGGAGATGCAGGGTCTCGGCTGGAAGAACAACCACGGCACCGGCAAGGGCGACGACACCATCACGTCCGGCCTCGAGGTGACCTGGACCTACCACCCGACGCGCTGGGACAACGAGTTCTTCCACATCCTCTACGCGTACGAGTGGGAGCTCATGGAGAGCCCCGCCGGTGCGCACCAGTGGCGCCCCAAGAACGGCATGGGCGCGGACATGGTGCCGCTCGCGCACTCCGACGGCAAGCGCGAGCCGCGTATGCTCACGAGCGACCTGGCGCTGCGCTTCGACCCCGAGTACGACAAGATCTCGCGCCGCTTCAAGGACGACCCTGAGGCCTTCGCCGACGCGTTCGCCCGCGCCTGGTACAAGCTGACGCACCGTGACATGGGCCCGATCGCCCGCTACCTCGGCCCCGAGGTCCCGGACGAGGTGCTCATCTGGCAGGACCCCGTGCCTGCGCACGAGGGCGCCCTGATCGACGAGACGGACGCCGCGACGCTCAAGCAGCAGATCCTCGCGTCCGGCCTCACCGTCTCCGAGCTCGTCTCGACGACGTGGGCGGCGGCCTCGACCTTCCGCGGGTCGGACAAGCGCGGCGGCGTCAACGGCGCCCGCATCCGCCTCGAGCCGCAGAAGGACTGGATGGTCAACGACCCGGCCCGCGTGCAGAAGGTGCTCGAGGTCCTCGAGCGGATCAAGGCCGGATTCGACACGGATGCCAAGAAGGTCTCCCTTGCCGACCTGCTCGTCCTCGCGGGCAACGCGGCCGTCGAGAAGGCCGCGGCCGACGCGGGCGTCCCGGTGGAGATCGCGTTCCACCCTGGCCGCACCGACGCGTCGATCGAGCAGACCGACGTCGACTCGTTCCGCTACCTCGAGCCGGCCGCGGACGGCTTCCGCAACTACTACGGGCCGAACGCGTGGCTCCCGCAGGAGCACCACCTCATCGACAAGGCGAACCTGCTGACCCTCAGCGCGCCGGAGATGACGGTGCTCGTCGGCGGTCTGCGCGTCCTGGGCGCGAACTGGGACGGCTCCGACTACGGTGTGTTCACCGACCGGCCGGGCGTTCTGACGAACGACTTCTTCGTCAACCTGCTCGACCTCGGCACGACCTGGAAGCCGGTCGACCCGGGCTCGCAGGCGTTCTTGGGCACGAAGGACGGCTCGGGCGAGAAGGTCGGGATCGGCACGCGCGTCGACCTGCTGTTCGCCTCGAACTCCGAGCTGCGCGCGCTCGCCGAGGTGTACGCCTCGGACGACGCGAAGGAGAAGTTCGTGAAGGACTTCGCCGCGGCATGGGGCAAGGTGACGGAGCTGGACCGCTTCGACCTGCGCTGATCCGGAGAACGGAAGCGGCCCACCCCCCTCGGGGGTGGGCCGCTTCGTCGTGCTGCTATTTGTCGCCGCGGTCGAACAGCGCCCGGTTCGCCCAGCCGGCCAGCAGGCCGCCGACGATCGGGAACACGATGAACACCCACAGCTGGACGAGGGCGTCCGGTCCGCCGTAGATGGCCGTCGCGATCGAGCGCGCCGGGTTGACCGACGTGTTGTCGACCGGGATGGTCGCGAGGTGGATCAGGGTCAGCGTGAGACCGATCACCAGACCCGCCATCGCCGGGGTCCCGCGGCGGCTGTGCGTGACGCCGAGGATGACGAGGACGAAGATCGCCGTGAACAGGATCTCGACGAGGATCGCCGCCCCGAGGCCGAAGCCGCCGGGCGAGTGCGCGTCGAAGCCGTTGCTGGCGAAGCCGCCCGCCTGCGCCTTCTGCAGCCAGCCGTCCGGCCCGAACAGCCCGATCAGCACGAGCAGCGTGGTGCCGACGGCGCCGCCGACGATCTGCGCGATGAGGTAGCCGAGGACGTCCTTCCACGGGAAGCGCCCCGCCGCGGCCAGGCCCAGCGTCACCGCGGGGTTGAAGTGGCCGCCCGAGATCGGGCCCCAGGCGTAGGCGCCCGCCATCACGGTGAGGCCGAACGCGAGGGCGACGCCGACGAAGCCGATCGCCTTGATGGAGTCGTCCGTGCCGATGCCGAACGTCGCCGCGAACAGTGCCGCGCCGATCGAGCCGAACACCAGCAGGAACGTGCCGAGCGCCTCGGCGGTGAGTCGTGCACCCAGGGACGGACCGGCCGGGGACGGCGTGTGCTCGAGTGGCGTGGGTATCGAATTCGAATCCGGACGAGGATCGTTGCTCATGAGACCCCCTTTCGCGGTCAGGCTAGCGGTCCGCGTCCCGGGGTCCGGCGATTGGGAGGGCGCGTCGCCCGCACCGGCACCGCCGGACGTCAGAGTCGCCCGGCGGCCTTCAGCTCGAGGTAGCGGTCCGCGATCCGCGGCGGCAGCTGCTCCGGGGTGTCCGCGATCGCGTCGCCTCCCGCGCGCTCGACCGCGGCCGCCACGGCCGCCGCATCGCGCAGCGTCCGCTCGACGGCGGCCGCGCGGTACACCTCCTCGCCGGTCGTCCGCTGCGCCGCGAGGTCGTGCAGCGCCGTGTCCGTGACGGTGCCGACGACGAGCCGCGCGGTGCGCGAGACGAGACCGAGCGCGCCGAGGAAGCCGCGGGCGGCATCCGGGGCGTCCTGCGCCGTCAGCACGACGACCAGCGACGGGCGGGACGTGAGCGCGCGCACCTGCGCGAACGCGCCGTCCCAGTCGGTGTCGATGAGCTGCGGCTCGACCGGCGCCATGGCGTCCACGAGGGCGGGGAGCAGGCCGGGGCCGTCGATTCCCGTCACGCGCGCCCGCACGACGCGGTCGAACAGGACGACGTGGACGTGGTCGCCGGCACGCTGCGCGAGCGCGGAGAGGAGCAGTGCCGCCTCCATCGCGGCGTCCAGACGCGCGCCGTCGCCGACGCGGCCGGCCGATGTGCGGCCCGTGTCGATGAGGATCACGACGTGACGGTCCCGCTCGGGGCGCCACGTGCGGAGCATCGTCGTCCCGGCGCGGGCCGTCGCGCGCCAGTCGATCGAGCGCACGTCGTCGCCGCGCACGTACTCGCGCAGCGAGTCGAACTCCGTGCCCTGCCCGCGCACCTGGACGCTCGTGTTGCCGTCGAGCTCGCGCAGCCGCGCGATCCGCGAGGGCAGGTGACGCCGGGACGCGAAGGGCGGGAGGACGCGGACCGCGCCGCGCGACGCGATGCGGGCCTGCCGTCCGGCCAGCCCGAGCGGCCCGAACGTGCGCACCGCGACGAACTCGCTCGTGCGCTCGCCGCGCCGGCGGGGGAGCAGCGGCACGGTGACCCGGCGACGCTCGCCGGGCGGGACGTCGATCCGGATGCGCGCCTCCGGGGCGCCGGCGGTCGGCACCCACGCGTCCCGCACGAGTCCGCGCACCCGCCGCGCTCCCGTGTTGGTGAGCCACAGCTCGGTGTCCACCCGCTCGCCCAGGCGCGCACGGGCCGGCACGCGCCGCGCGACGGTGACACGGCGCGGATCGCCTGCGGTCGTGACGTCGACGAGCGCGAGGACGGCGCACAGGAGCACCCATCCGCCCGCCGTGAGCCACGCGTCCACGCCCGCCGCGGACAGCAGGACGACGGGGACGACGCCGACCCCGACGAGCAGCGCGAGACGGCCGGTGACGTGCATCAGATCGGGACGCGGGTCTGCTGGAGGACGGAGCGCAGGATCGCGTCCACCGACACGCCCTCGATCTCGGACTCGGGGCGCAGGCGGATGCGGTGCCGCCACACCGGCACGAGCATCGTCTGCACGTGGTCGGGGGTGATCGCGGGATACCCGCCGAGCCACGCCCAGGCCTTGGCCGCGGACAGCAGCGCCGCCGAGGCGCGCGGGCTCACCCCCAGCTGGACCGACGGGCTCTCCCGCGTCGCGCGGGCGAGGTCGACGACGTACGCGAGCACGTCGTCCGCGACCGTGACCGCGGCCGCGGCGCGCTGGGCCGCGCGGATGTCGTCGGCCGTCACGACCGACTGCACGCCCGCCGCCGCGAGGTCGCCGGGGCGGAACCCGCCGGCGTGGAGGCGCAGCACCGCGATCTCGGCGTCACGCGGCGGCACATCCACGACGAGCTTGAGGAGGAACCGGTCGAGCTGCGCCTCGGGGAGCGAGTAGGTCCCCTCGTGCTCGACGGGGTTCTGCGTCGCGGCGACGAGGAACGGGTCGGGGAGCGGACGCGTGACGCCGTCGGTGGAGACCTGGCGCTCCTCCATGGCCTCCAGGAGCGCCGCCTGCGTCTTGGGCGGCGTGCGGTTGATCTCGTCGGCGAGCACGATGTTCGTGAACACCGGACCCTCGCGGAACTCGAACTCTCCGGTGCGCGCGTCGTACACGAGCGAGCCGGACACGTCGCCGGGCATGAGGTCCGGCGTGAACTGGATGCGCCGCGTGTCCAGGCCCAGGGCGCGGCTGAACGCGCGGACGAGGAGCGTCTTGGCGACGCCCGGGACGCCCTCCAGGAGCACGTGCCCGCGGGAGAGGAGGGCGATGAGCAGTCCGGACACGACGCCGTCCTGCCCGATGACGGCCTTGCCCACCTCGATCCGCACGCGGTTCATCGCGTCGCGCAGCGCGGCGTCCTCCGGGGGCGCCGAGGGGAGCGGGGCGCCGGTGGGTGCGGGGTCGGTCATGGATCGATCCTTTCTGGACGGACGGAGGCGCGGACGGCCGACTCGAGGTCGCGGAGGCGATCGCTCGCCGCGACGAGGTCGGCATCCGTGGCGGGGATGCTGTCGATGAGGATGCCGCGCACGACGGCGCGGTCCGCCCCGATGCGCTCGGCGGCGGCATCCGCGATCTGGACGGCGGAGGCCGAGCGGCCGAGGCCCAGGAGCGCGGCGATGCGGTCGAGGGCGCCCAGGCGCAGGCTGTCGAGGGCGTGCCCGGCGTCGCGGGCCCGTGCGTAGAGGCGCGCGCGGCCCTCCATCGTCTCGGCGGCACGGACCATGACGGGCAGCTTCTCGGCGACCACGGGTCCCAGACGCCGCCCGCGCCAGAACGCCGCGACGACGCCGGCGACGAGGAGAAGCAGGACGGCGGGGGTCACCCACGGCGGGGTCACGTCGCCGAGCGTCGGCTCGCCGGCGCGGTCGCTGTCCCCGGCGGTGGGCATGTACCAGACGACCCGCGGGTGCGCGCCGAGCAGTCCGAGGCCCAGGGCCGCGTTGCCGCCCTCGGAGAGGTGGGCGTTCGTGAAGAGCTCCTGGGCGTCGAGGGCCACCCGGCCGGGCGCGGCGAGGAGGCCGAACGCGCCGTCGACCGGATAGCAGCCCTCGGCATCCGCGCCGTCGGCCGTGAAGAGATCCCACGGCTCGATCGGGCCTGCGTTCTCCGCTTCGCGCAGGGAGCATGCGGGCGCGACCGCACCGGCCGGGGCGATCCCGGCGGTGTCCTCGCCGAACAGGACGCGGATGTCGCGCGACGACGGGTCCAGAAGCACGAGGCGTCCGGCACGATCGGCGAGGGACTCGAGCGCCTCGTCGGAGAGGAACGCGGTCGAGGGCAGCACGAGCGTGTCGTCGGCGGACGTGGCGGCCCGCGCGGCCTCGCGGCTGCGCACGACGTCGACGACGATGTCCTGCGCGCGCAGGATCTGCGCGAGCGCGCGGGTCCCGGCCGGTCCCGCGCTCTCCGGGTCGAGCAGTCCCCGCTTCGACCACTCGGTCGCGCTCGTGAGCGCCGCGCCGAGCGCGCCGACGAGCACGAGGACGACGCCGATGACCGTCCAGGTGAGGACGGCACGGCGGCGGGGCCGCGCAGGGGCGTCCGGCGCGTCGACGGTCTCCGCGAGGCTCACGAGGACAGCCCCGCCGGCTCGGGGAGCGCCTGCGGACGGGCCGCTGCGAGGGCGGAATCGGCGCTCACGACGAGGTCGTACAGCTCGGGCGTTCCGGGACGGCGGAGGTAGCGCACGTCGTCGAACGCCGCCGCCGCGGCGTCCAGCCGTGCGCGGTCGTCGGGGAAGGCACGGGCGGTCTCCCGCGCGAACGCGTGGACGGTCGCACCCGGCACCGGATCCACGATGCCGCGCTCGGCCACGCTCCGGGCGAGCGCGCGGAACGCGAGGACCACGGCGTCGTCCCAGCGCTGCGCGGCGGCCGCCGCCTGCGCGTCGCGGCGCAGCTCGGCCGCCGTGCGCTCGTCCGCGCCGAACAGCTCGAGCATGGGCGCCTGCGAGCGGTGCAGCGCGCGGGGGCGTCCCCAGATGAGGAACGCCGCGAGCACGATCGCGATGCCGAGCACGATGACGACGACCGTGAGGAGGTTGTCCCATCCGGCCAGTCCGTCACCGCCGCGGAACAGCCCGGCGAGGAAGTCGCCGATCGCCTGCGCGACGCGGTCGAGGGGAGTGGGCTCGGCGGCGGCGTACTCCGGTCGGGCGAGCTCCTCCTCGGCCCACCGTCGCGCCTCGTCCGGATCGGGGACGAGCGGCACGTCGGCGGTCAGGCGGGAGGCGTCGATCACGGCGTGTCGCGCCGCTCGTCCGGGGCGGGCGCTCCCGGCGCCGTCCACTGCGTCGGCGCCGGCGGGGCGGGCACCGCAGGAGCGGGCGGAGCGGGAGCGGGCTGCGGCGCCCGCGGCGGCGCGGGCGGCGCACCGTGGGCCGGGGGCGACGCGTACCCGGGCGGCGGGACGGAGGCGGGCGGGGTGGGAACCGGCGGCGGACCGTACGCGGGAGCCGCGTACGCCGGCGCGCCGGGAACCGGCGGCGTCCCGTACGCGGGCGGTGCGCCGTAGGCGGACGGGACCCCGTATCCGGGAGGCGGACCGTAGCCGGCCGGGGGAGCGGGATAGCCGTACAGCGGACGCGGCGGGTGCGGGCGCTCGGGATGCGGCGTGTACGGGTCGGCGAGATCGGTCCGACCGGCATCCCGCTTCTCCACGTACTCGAGCAGGTCGATGTCCAACCCCTCGTGGCGCATGCGGCAGTCCACGTAGATGAGGCTCATCGCCGTGGACTGCACGACGAGCCCGACGGCCTGGATCAGCAGGACGACCGCCTGTGTGATGAGGGTGCCCACGAGGAGCGCGACGACCGCGGTGGGGCCGGACTCGCCGGTGGGCGCGATGATCGTCGACAGCCCGGAGGTGAGGATGCTGAACGGGACGCTCACGATCTGGGCGGTGATCGAGACCGTCAGCGAGATGATGACGAGGATGCCGAGGGCCGGCCAGAAGCGGCCGCGGATCAGCGTCCACGAGCGCCGGATCGCCTGCCCGATCGTGGCCCGCTCCAGCACGAGCACCGCCGGGACGACGGCGAGCTTCGTCCACAGCCACAGGGAGAGGGGGATCGCGCCGAGGACGAGGAGCACGGCGAGGATGATGGTCACGGCGATGGCCGCACCGCCGGCGGCCGCGATCGCGAACAGCGCGAGGACGACGGCGGCGACGACGATGCCGACGGCGAGGGAGACGAGGAACGTGTAGCCGAGCAGGCGCCATGCCGCCGGCTTGACGCGGCCCCACAGCTGCCCGAGCGTCTGCTTCTCGGCGACCACCTCGCGCGACACCTCGGCGACGACGATGCCCTGCACGATCACGCTCAGCGCCGCCACCGCGACGCCCATCACGACGCCCACCACGATCGTGAGCGCCGTGGAGCCCGCCACGATCGCATTCCACTCGTCGGTGTTCTCGCGCAGGGTGTCCAGGCGCGAGAACGACCACCAGGCGACGGCGCCGACGACGACGATCATCGCGAGGTAGCCGACGACCTGCGTGGTCATCGCGAAGCCGAGCAGCACGCGCGGGTTCTGCCGCAGCGCCGTGAACGAGCGGCCCAGGATCATGCCGAATCCGAGCGGATGCAGCGGCACGATGCCCGGACGCGATGCCGGCGTCCAACCGGGGTGCGTCATGTCCGTCCCTCCCGGCCGCCCGATCCACGTCGTCGGAGCGGGGCGGCCCCCGTGTCCAGTCTCACACGATGCGGCGACGGCACGTGCGTCGGCGGGGTCTTCGGCCGGTCTTCAGCGTCCGTCCATTACTCTGTGCATACACACGTGAAGGGCGACTGACACTCGATGACATCCCGCATCCTGGTGGTCGACGACGACACCGCGCTGGCCGAGATGATCGGCATCGTGCTGCGGACCGAAGGCTTCGACACCGTCTTCTGCGCCGACGGCGCGCAGGCCGTCGACGTCTGGCGGGCCGAGCGTCCCGATCTCATCCTGCTCGACCTCATGCTGCCCGGGATGGACGGCATCGAGATCTGCACGCGCGTGCGCGCCGAGTCGGGCGTGCCGATCATCATGCTGACGGCGCGCACGGACACGGCCGACGTCGTGCGCGGCCTCGAGTCCGGCGCCGACGACTACATCGTCAAGCCGTTCAACCCCAAGGAGCTCGTCGCGCGCATCCGTACGCGCCTGCGCCCCGCGACGAAGGCCCCCGCCGACATCCTGCGGATCGGCGATCTCACCGTCGACGTCGCCGCCCACGAGGTGCGCCGCGGCGACACGTCGATCGCGCTGACCCCGCTGGAGTTCGAGCTGCTCGTGGCGCTCGCCGCCAAGCCGCAGCAGGTGTTCTCGCGCGAGATGCTCCTCGAGCAGGTGTGGGGCTACCACTACAAGGCCGACACGCGCCTCGTGAACGTCCACGTGCAGCGACTGCGCGCCAAGGTCGAGCCGGACCCCGACAACCCCCGGATCGTCACGACGGTGCGCGGCGTCGGCTACCGCGCCGGCGCAGCCGTCTGAGGACCGCCATGCCGACCCGGCCCGATGCGACGACGGCCGCCGTGACGACCGTCGTCGACTGGCGGGACTGGCGCAGCTGGCCGGAGAGCTTCACGGGGCTGTGGCGGCGGTCCTTGCGCTTCCGCACGATCCTCATCACCCTCGCCCTCACGATGCTCGCGATCCTCACCGCCGGTGTCGTGATGGCCCTCGTGATCCAGAACGACCTCTTCGAGTCGCGCAAGGACCAGGTGCTCGAGGACTCGTTGCGCGCCGCGACCACGGCGCAGAGCACCCTGGACGCCGCCGACCTGCAGGGCGACCCGCTCAAGGCGCAGGTGCTCATGACGACCGTCGCGGGTGACGCGGCGCGCCAGTCCACGAGCGACGGGTTCGCCGTCTACCGGATCGGGGGCGCGTCGTCGGCGATCGCGACGCAGGACATCGTGAGCGCCGGCTTCGACGTGTCGCTGCTGAGCGAGGGGCTGCGCGACCGCGTGCGCGCCACGCCGGACTCGCAGTGGTGGCAGTCGGTCGCCCTGCCCACCGAGGACGGCGTGACGCCGGGCATCGTCGTGGGCCAGCAGATCCTCATGCCGGATGTCGGGGCGTTCGAGCTGTACTTCGCGTACGACCTCACCGCGGCCGACCAGACGCTCCTGTTCGTGCAGCGCACCCTGTGGACCGTGGGCCTGGCCCTGCTCGTCCTCGTCGGCGGGATCGCGTGGTTCGTGGTGCGCTCGGTCGCCCAGCCGGTCTCCCTCGCCGCCGACACGAGCGCGCGGCTCGCGTCCGGCGACCTCAAGGTGCGGCTCCAGGTGCACGGCGAGGACGAGCTGGCCACGCTCGGCCGCTCCTTCAACGCGATGGCCGACAGCATCGAGTCGCAGATCGCGGAGCTCGCCGACCTGTCGCTCGTGCAGCAGCGGTTCGTGTCGGACGTCTCGCACGAGCTGCGCACGCCGCTGACCACGATCCGGCTCGCATCCGACATGATCAACGACCGGCGCGAGGAGTTCGACCCCGCCACCGCGCGCGCCGCCGAGCTCCTGCACGCGCAGGTGCAGCGGTTCGAGACGCTGCTCACCGACCTCCTCGAGATCAGCCGCTACGACGCCGGCTCGGTGCAGCTCGAGCTCGAGCCGACGAGCCTCGCGCACCTCGCCGAGGACGTCATCGAGTCGATGCGCCAGCTCGCCGAGCAGCACGGCACCGATGTGCGGCTCGTGGCGCCGGGCGCCTACAGCCCCGTCGAGATGGACCCGCGGCGCATCCGGCGCATCGTGCGCAACCTCCTCGGCAACGCCATCGAGCACGGCGAGGGGCGCCCCATCGTCGTGACCGTCGACAGCAACCAGCAGGCGGTGGCGCTCGGCGTGCGCGACTACGGCCTGGGCATGACGCCCGAGGACGCCGAGCGCGTCTTCGACCGGTTCTGGCGCGCGGATCCGTCGCGCAAGCGCACGATCGGCGGGACCGGTCTCGGCCTGTCGATCGCGCTCGGAGACGCCCGCCTCCACGGCGGGACGCTCGGCGTGTGGTCGGAGCTCGGCCGCGGCACGAACTTCGTCCTCACCCTTCCCCGGCACGGGCAGAGCGTCGAGGGCGTCTCGCCCGTCCCGCTCGTGCCCGACACCCCGTCCTCGCACGACGACCTCGGCCACACGCAGCCCATCGACCTGCCCTTCCAGGGGGCGATATGAGACGCCGCGGAATCCTCGCCGGCGTGATCGCCGCATGCGCCATCGTGCTCGCGGCGTGCGCCGGCATGCCCACGAGCGGACCGGTCACGGTGGGGCTCGGCTCCGGTGACGTCGACGACGACGTCGACCTCTCGTTCCTCGCGACCGGCCCGCAGAAGGGCGCGGGCCCCGAGCAGATCGTGCAGGGCTTCCTCGCGGCCGGGACGAGCCCGCAGGACAACTGGGCGGTCGCCAAGGAGTTCCTCGCCCCGCCGCTGCGGGAGACGTGGAACCCCAACGCCGGGGTGACGATCGACCTCCTCGCGTCGCGCGAGATCGCGGTCACGTCCGACGAGGCGGTGTCGGCCACCGTGCGTCCTGTCGCCGACGTCGACGAGACCGGCGTGTACGCCGAGGTCGACGCCGGCACGGTGACCCTGCCGTTCCGGCTCGCCCAGCAGGCCGACGGCGAATGGCGGATCACCGAGGCGGAGGACGGCATCGTCCTGGATCGCGACTTCTTCCCGCAGATCTACCGGTCCTACTCGCTCATGTTCTTCGACCCGTCGTGGACGTTCCTCGTGCCCGACGTGCGCTGGTTCCCGGCGCGGACGAACACCGCCTCGCGCATCGTGACCGAGCTCATCGAGGGCGGCCCGAGCCCGTGGCTGCGCGGAGCCGTCGTCTCCGCGTTCCCCGAGGACATCAGCGCCCCGAGCTCGGTGACCAACGACAACGGCGTGGCGCAGGTCGAGGTGCCCGTGGCCGCACTGGGGCTGTCGCGCACGCAGCTGGACCGCATGCAGGCCCAGCTGGAGGAGAGCCTCGCCACGGCGAGCTTCACGGGAGCCGTCATGACCGTCGGCACCGTCGACATCCAGGCGAGCCCCGCGCCCACGCGCTCGACGCGCGTCGAGCCGCGGCCGGCGGTCCTCACGAAGGACGGCTTCGGCTTCCTCGTCGGCGAGGAGCTGCAGCCCATCGCGGGCATCAGCGAGGGGATGCGCAAGCTCGCCCCGGTGGGGATCGAGCTCGGCCCGGATCGGGATGTCGCGGCGGTGCGCGTCGAGAGCGGTGCCGTGGTGCGACTGCGGTCGAACCAGGAGAGCACGCCGGTCGACGAGCGGACCGGACTCATCGACCCGACCGTGGACGCCGACGGATTCATCTGGAGCGTCCCCGCGGCGCGCCCCGGGGCGCTCATCGCGTTCGCGCCGGACGGGACCGCGCATCCGGTCGCCGGAGGATGGGGCGACGCGTCGCGGATCACGTCGATGGAGCTCTCCCGCGACGGCACCCGGATCGTCGCGCTCGTCGAGGTGGGCGGGCGCCACGAGGCGTGGGTCGCGGGCGTCCAGCGCGACGGCGACGAGCGGATCCCGGTGCGGCTCGGTGAGCCCCTGCGACTCGCGGTGCTCCCCGGGACGGGGGAGGACGTCGCGTGGCTCGACGGCGAGACGGTGGGAATCGTGTCGTCGATCGACACCGACGACATCGTCTACACGCAGCAGGTGGGCGGGACCCGCACGAGCAGCAACGCGCCGGGCGACATCACCACGATCGTCGGCGGCAACCAGCTGACGGGTGCGCGCCTGGCCGCGGCGGACGGCACCATGTACGTGCGCACGGGCACTCGGTGGCAGTCCAGCGCCACCGGCATCCTGATCCTGGCGACGCAGCAGGGCTCGCCCCGCTGATCCTCCTGCACAGGGGCGGGCGCGCCGGCGGGGCTGCACACGCGTCCCGTCCGATCCGCGACACGGCGCCGCGCCGCGGCATCCTGCCGTCGTGGGCGGACAGGAGGGGATCGTGCGCGGGGCGCTGGCGGACGCGCTCGCCCTCGCCTTCCCGGTCGCCTGCGCGGGGTGCGGCGCGGACGGACGCGCACTGTGCGGCGACTGCCGCGCGGCGCTCGTCCCCGACCCGCACGAGCGCGCGCTCGCGTCGGGGCTGCGGGTGAGCGCGGGGGTGGTGTTCGAGGGCGTGGCGGCCGCGGCGCTGCGGGCGGTCAAGGAGCAGGGCCGGACGGCGCTGATCCGCGAGCTCGCCCCGGCGCTCGCGGCCGCGCTCGCACACGCCGCAGGAGAGGAGCACGACCTCGTCGCGGTGCCCGTGCCGACGACCAGGGCCGCGCTCCGGCGCCGCGGGTTCCGCGTCGTCGAGCTCTTGGCGCGGCGTGCCGGCGTCGCGCCGCAGCGCCTCCTGCGCCCGGCGCGCCGCGTCGCCGATCAGCGGCGCCTCGGGCGCGACGAGCGGCGCGCCAACGTCACCGGGAGCCTGCGGGCGACGGATGCCGCGGGCCTGCGCGTCGTCATCGTGGACGACGTCGTGACCACCGGGGCGACGCTCGACGAGGCGGCGCGCGCGCTGGCCGCCGCGGGCGCGCGAGTGGTCGGCGCGGCGGTCGTCGCGGCGACGCCGCTGCGGTTGCGTACCGCGGGACGGATCGCCGCAAGTCGGGAGTGACAGGGGGCACGAGCCGGGCTACGGTGGGACCACCACAAGGCGACCGATGGTCCGCCCTTGACCGGGAGGACCGGAACAAGGAGGGCAGGGATGGATACCAACATCATCGGCGTGGGGGTAGGGATCTCCGATCGCTTCCGGGACGTCGCTGAGGAGAAGGCCCAGCGCGTCGAGAACCTCGCCCCGCGCGCCCAGCGCCTGGACATCAAGGTGACGCACCGCGCCTACCGCAACGGCCGTGTCGAAGACGAGACGGTCGAGCTCACGCTGGTCGGACGCGGCCCGGTCGTACGGGCCGAGGCATCCGATCCCGACAAGTTCGCGGCGCTCGACGTCGCTGTGGACAAGCTCACCGAGCAGCTCCGCCGCGCCAAGGGGAAGCGCGTCGACGCCCGCACGAGCGCGCGCGGCGCCCACTTCGAGAAGGGCAGCGGCTCCCTCGCCGGCATCGATGTGCAGCCCGCATCCGTCGACACGCTCACGGCGGTGCGCACGGGCAACATCCCCGTCGTGTCCGAGGAGGAGCAGGAGGAGGAGTACACGCCCGTCGTCATCCGCACGAAGGAGTTCGCCCCGGAGTGGATGACCGTCGAGGACGCCGTCGACCGCATGGAGCTGGTCGGCCACGACTTCTTCCTCTTCATCGACGCGCGCACCGACCACCCGAGCGTCGTCTACCGGCGGCGCGGCTGGGACTACGGCGTCATCTCGCTGACCGCGGCGGCTCCGCCTCCGGCCGAGTGACGCGGCGCGGGTGCCGCAGCGCGCCCGCCTGACGCGGCGCGGGGTGCTGCCGCGCGCCCGCGTGTCCCACAAACGGTGACTCGCAGCATGCCGTGCCCACCACGAGTGGGACACACCCGGAACTCGTGTCCCACAATCGGTGACCCGCAGCATGCCGTGCTCACCACGAGTGGGACACACCCGGAAGTCGTGTCCCACAAACGGTGACCCGCAGCATGCCGCGCCCACCACGAGTGGGACACACCCCGGGAGCGTGTCCCACTCGTGGTGAGTGGATGCCGCGCCGACCCGCCGCGGCGGCCCGTTGCGGCGCACCTCGCGTCAGTCGAAGATGTCGCCGAGCAGGCTGCCGATGACGAGGCCGCCGAGGATGCCGCCCCACGGGCCGCCCCCGCCCTGGCGACCCTGACCGCCCCAGCCGTCCATCGTGCCCTGCGGACGCGAGGCGTCGATGTCGCGCTGCGCGAGCTGCAGCGCCTCGTTCGCGAGGAACCCGACGCGGCGGGCCAGCCCCAGCGCCTGCTCGCGGTCGTCCTCGGGCACGATCGCGGCGCCGGTGGCCGCGGCCGTGCCGATGAGCCGGTCGACGTCGAGACGCACGCGCTCGGCCTCCGCGAGACGCGTGCGGGCGTCGGCCCCGATCCAGCCGCGGTGTCCCGCGATGACGTCGCGCGTCACGGCGAGCTGACGGTCGGCGTCGTCGATCGCGTGGCGCACCTGCTCGGGGGACGGAACCGGTCGCGCCGCGCGCTCGCGCGCGGCATGGATCGCGGCGTCCAGCGCGGTGTTGGCCTCGCGGAGGCGCGTGAGCTCCGCGAACGGGTCGGTCCTGGCACCGGCCGGTGGAAGCGCGGCGAGCGCCTCCTGCAGCGCCGTGACGGCCGCCTGCACGGCGGGGGACTGCGGGGCCTCGCGCGCGGCGACGATGTCGCCGCGGGAGTCCTCGATGACCGCGCTCAAGGTGGATTCGGCGCGCAGCGCCTCGATCTCGAACGTCTCGACCGCGTCGATGAGCGTCGCGGCCCGGCGCACCGATTCGGTCGCGGCCTCCAGGGCGAGGTTCGCCTGCTCGCGCTGCCCCGCGTCGCGGCGGCGCTCGGAGATCCCCGCGCTGTGCTCGGCGAATCCGAGGAGCTGCTCGGCCTCGGCGGGGTTGGCGGAGATCTTGCGCAGCGCCTCGTCGGTGTAGCGGGCCTCGAGGCGGGTGAGGGTCTCCGTGGCCGTCGGGAGGCGATCGCGCAGGCGCGCCGCCTGTGCGCGCACGCCGGCGAGGATCTGCGGCGCGCGGCGGGCGAGCTCGATGGGTCGCGCGAGCGCGGCGGTGCGCTCCTCGAGGAGGCTCTCCGCCCACTCGCACAGCTGAACGATGCGCGCGTTGCGCGTGCGCAGCTCCTCCGGGGTGTCGGGGATGTCGTCGTGGTTGAGCTGGTGCAGGTGGAACGCCTCGGCGAGGTGCGTGCGCACCGCCGTCAGCGCGTCGCGCAGGTCCTTGGTCGGTCCCGTCCCGAGCTCCGCCTCGGCGAAGTCGAGCTCGTCGGCGGTGAGACGCACCCGCTCATCCGCCGCGACGAGCGCGGTCTGCGCGCGGCGGGCCAGATCGGCATCCTGCGCGGCCACGGCCGCATCCGCTTCACGCTTGCGCTTGCCCCAGAACCCGGCCATGCCCTGATCCTACTTTTCCCCGCCTGGGGGTCCGCCTCGGGTTCGCCGAGGGCGTGCGACTCGCGGGCTCAGCCGCGATCGTCGCGCCGATGCCGCGGCTTGCGCGCGGGACGGTCGTCGCCCTCGTCGCGGCGCGCAGGCCGATCGTCCCGTCGCGGCGGCCGGTCGTCGCGACGCGACGGACCGCCGGTGTCGAGGCGGAGCTGGATGAGCTGACCCGAGATGCGCGTCCCGCTGAGGCGATCGAGCGTCGCCGCGGGAAGATCCGCGGGCAGCTCGACGAGCGAGAAGGACGGCTTGATCTGGATGGCGCCGAAGTCGCCGCGGCCGAGCCCGCCCTCGTTGGCGAGCGCGCCGACGATCTGACGCGGCTCGACGCGGTGGCGCTTGCCGACCGCGATGCGGTAGGTGGCCATGTTGCCGTGCGCGGGACGCGGGCGGCGCGGAGGTGCCCCCGCGCCTCGATCGTCGGTGCGTCCGCGGCCCTCGCGGCGGCGATCGGGCTCGGGCTCGGGGTCCGGGTCGAGCAGCAGCGGGGACTCGCCCTGGGCGACGATCGCGAGGGCGGCGGCGACGTCGACCTCGGGGACGTCGTGGTGGCGCACGTAGTGGGCGATGATGTCGCGGAACCGCTCGATGCGATCGGTCTGGCCGAGCGCGGCGGTGATGCGGTCGTCGAACCGCGCGAGGCGCGTGACGTTCACCTCGTCGACGCTGGGCAGCTGCACCTGGGTGAGCGGCTGGCGGGTCGCACGCTCGATCGAGGCGACGAGGCCGCGCTCGCGCGGCGTCGCGAAGCTGATCGCGTCGCCGGTGCGGCCGGCGCGCCCGGTCCGGCCGATGCGGTGCACGTACGACTCGGGGTCGGTGGGGATGTCGAAGTTCACGACGTGCGAGATGCGCTCGACGTCCAGACCGCGCGCGGCCACGTCGGTCGCGACGAGGATGTCGAGCTTGCCCGACTTGAGCTGGTTGATGGTGCGCTCGCGCTGCGCCTGCGCGATGTCGCCGTTGATCGCGGCGGCGGAGTACCC
>Ga0182739_1001827_pt1 | contig 21043 bp, 21 predicted proteins | sample eDN5th30CBELigBY_FD_128873 | JGI IMG/M metagenome (GOLD analysis project Ga0182739, IMG submission 128873) | Enriched backyard soil microbial communities from Emeryville, California, USA - eDNA 5th pass 30_C BE-Lig BY (version 2) (version 2) | ecosystem: Environmental > Terrestrial > Soil >...
CGACCTCACGATTATGAGTCGTGCGCTCTAACCATCTGAGCTACCGAGCCGAGCCCCCTGTGGGAATCGGACCCACTACCTCTTCCTTACCAAGGAAGTGCTCTACCAATGAGCTAAGGGGGCGCAATCGCGACCGCCGGCCGCGAAAGGCACCAGGAGAGTGTACCGTCCCGCGCGGAGGTCTCGATACGCGGTCGTAACCCGGCGCAGCTAGCCTCTCGGCATGACTCGAGCCGATGAGTGGTGGCGCACCGCCGTCATCTACCAGATCTATCCCCGCTCGTTCGCGGACGCGGACGGCGACGGGATCGGCGACCTCCGGGGCATCACGAGCCGCCTGCCGGCGATCGCGCGACTCGGCGTCGACGCGGTGTGGCTCTCCCCCTTCTTCCTCAGCCCGCAGCGCGACGCCGGCTACGACGTCGCCGACTACACGGCCGTCGACCCGCGGTTCGGCACGATGGCCGACTTCGACCGGCTCATCGAGGCCGCGCACGCAATGGGCCTGCGCGTCATCGTCGACATGGTCCCGAACCACACCTCCTCGGACCACGCGTGGTTCCAGGAGGCGGTCGCGGCGGGGCCCGGGAGTGCAGAACGCGATCGCTACATCTTCCGGGACGGCAAGGGACCGGACGGCAGCCGGGCGCCGAACAACTGGCAGTCCGTCTTCGGCGGCTCCATGTGGGACCGATTGACGGGGCCCGACGGCCGGCCGGAGCAGAGGTACCTGCACATCTTCGACTCCTCGCAGCCGGACCTGAACTGGGAGCACCCGTGGGTGCGCGAGCGTTTCCGCGACATCCTGCGGTTCTGGCTCGACCGCGGCGTCGACGGCTTCCGGGTCGATGTCGCGCACGGGATGATCAAGCGCGCCGGGCTCCCCGACTACACACCGCCGAAGGCGGGCGCCTCGATGGGCGGTGAGGCCGATGACCCGCCCTACTGGGGTCAGGATGGGGTGCACGAGATCTGGCGCGAGTGGCACGACGTGCTCGCCGAGTACCCCGGCGACCGCGTCCTGTGCGCGGAGGCGTGGGTCGGGCCGCTGACGAAGATGGCACTGTGGGTGCGCCCCGACGAGATGCACCAGGCGTTCAACTTCGACTATATGTTCGCGCAGTGGTCGGCGAAGGATCAGCGCCGGGTCATCGACGAGTCGATCGCCGCGTTCGGCGACGTCGGCGCTCCGCCGACCTGGGTCTTAAGCAACCACGACGTGATCCGGCACGCCTCGCGCCTCGCCCTCGGCGCCGACTCGCCCCAGGGCGACGGCATCGGGCCGAAGTCCAAGGGCAAGCCGGACCTGGTCGTGGGCCTGCGTCGAGGCCGCGCCGCGAGCGCCCTCATGCTCGCGCTGCCGGGCGGCGCCTACCTCTACCAGGGCGAGGAGCTCGGGCTGCCAGAGGTCATCGAGCTGCCGGACTCGGCGCGTCAGGACCCGACCTGGTTCCGCACCAAGGGCAAGAAGTATGGTCGCGACGGCTGCCGCGTGCCGATCCCGTGGGAGGCGGACGCCCCCGCCTACGGCTTCAACCAGACCGGCGAGGCATGGCTCCCCCAGCCGGACGAGTGGGCCGACTACGCACGTGACCGGCAGGAGGGCGTCGAAGGCTCGACCCTCACGCTCTACGAGGACGCGCTGCGCCTGCGCCGCGCGCATCGGCTCGGCGCGGGCGAGCTGCGCTGGGTGCCGGAGTTCGCGCGCAGCAGCACCATCATCGCGTGCTCCAACCGCGACGTCACCGTCGTCGCGAACCTCGGGGTGCGACCCGTGACGCTGCCCGAGGGTCGCGTGCTGCTCGAGTCCGCACCGACGTACATCGGCGCCAACGGCAAGCTGATGCTGCCGGCCGACGCGACGGTGTGGCTCGCGCGCTGAGCCTCGCCGACCAGCCCGCTACGGCGCGGGTGTGTCGGTCGCGTGCTCAGTGAGCCAGGGGAAGGGGTCGATGAGCACCCCGTCCTGCTCGATCCCGAGATGCAGATGCGCCCCGTAGGAGATGCCCGTGTCGCCCGTCAGCCCCACAAGGTCGCCCACCTTGATGAGCTGGCCGGGATACATCGGCGACGAACCGTCGATGAAGTGCGCGTAGATCGCCGTGATCGTGTGCTCGCCGACCTGCGACTGGATCTTGACGTAGTAGCCGTAACCGGTGCCGTCCCAGCCGACCCAGAGGACGACGCCGTCGGCGATCGCGTTCACCGGTGCGCCGGCGCCTGGGATGAAGTCGATGCCGGAGTGGTTGCCGCCGTACTCGACCGAGTAGCCGAAACCACTTGTGATCGGCACCGAGTGCGCGAACGGCCAGCGGATCGCGCCCGCGGTCGGCACGAAGCCCGGCGCGAAGCCCTGGCCGGAGGCCTGGTAGCGCGCTCGCTCCGCATCCGCGAAGGACTGGCTCGCATAGTCGTCCCGTGCGCCGACCGCTTCGGCCGCGATGATCGTGTCGGCGACGTCGAGCGCCTGCTTCGACTCGACGGGGGCGTTCATGTTGGCCGGGAGCTCGCTCGCGACGACGGGGGCGGCACCGCCGAGGACGTTGGCCGGGAGCGTCATGCCGACAGCGAGTGCGGCGGCGAACGCCATCGCCCCGACCGAGAAGAGGCGGCGCGAGACGGCGCGGCGGCGGGTCGCGCGGGGGCGCGACGGGGCGACGTGGTGAGCAGGCGCGGCCGTGGGCTCGGGTTCCTGGACCGGTGCGGTCTCGTAGATGTGCGGGACATCGAACGCGGCCGGTGCTGCTAGCTCGGGCTGAGCGAGCGCGGCCCGCTCGGCGGCACGACGCGCGCGTCGGGTCGTGAACGGCACGACATCATCGTCGGCCACGTTCTCGCTCAACACGCACTCCCTCAGGTACCCGACCGCAACTCGCGATCCAGATGGCCGATATGCGTATACGGCCGCGCCCCCAGCAGGACGAAACTATACCCGCGGAGGGGCGCCGCGGCCAGGGCTTCGTCGGGCCGTCGTGGACGCGATTGGTCGTCGCCCGGCCGTGGCGGCGACCATTTGCGTCCACCGGGCGGAGCCTCAGTGGCATTGGTTCTGCTTGGTGGACGCAGATGGTCGTGCGTCGGTGGCAGAGGCGACCATTCGCGCCCACCACGGCTCGGCCTTCGCGCCCCGGCGCTCAGGCGTCGGCGCGGGTGAGCAGCTCGGCGAACTCCCGCGCGATGCCGGGGGCCGCCGCCGAGACGAGCCGCCGGCCGCTCTTGACGTCGGCCGCCGAGACGACGGCACCGGCCTCGGCAGCGATGAGCGCCCCTGCCGCGAAGTCCCACGGCGCAAGCCCGCGCTCCCAATACGCGTCGAGGCGCCCCGCGCCGACGTCGCAGATGTCGAGCGCCGCGGCGCCCGCGCGCCGCAGGTCGCGCACAGCACCGATGATCCGCGCCGCTGCCTCCGCCTGCGCCGTGCGGATCGCCGCGTCGTAGCCGAAGCCGGTCGCGACGAGCGCGGTGGCGAGCGATGCCGGCTCCCCGACGGAGATCGGCCGTCCGTTCAGCGTCGCGCCGCCGCCGGCACTCGCGGCGAACACTTCGCCGTTCGACGGGTTCACGACGCAGCCCGCGAGCGCCGTCCACGTCGCGGGGTCCTCGCCGCGCACGACCGCGACACTGACCGCCCAGCGCGGGATGTCGTAGAGGTAGTTGACGGTGCCGTCGATCGGGTCCACGACCCAGGTGAGCCCCGAGGAGCCGGCCGAGGCGTCGGACTCCTCCCCGACGAACGCGTCCCCCGGCCGCACCGCCGCGACCCGCGCGCGGACAAACGCCTCGACCTCGCGGTCGGCCGCGGTCACGACGTCGACGATCGAGGACTTCGTCGCCGCGACCTCGACGCCCGCGCGTCGCCGCGTGAGGGCGAGCTCCCCCGCCGAGGTCGCGATGTCGAGCGCGATGCTCAGGAGCTCGGTCGGGTCGTCGGCCACCCGGCCAGCCTAGGCGCGCGCGAGCGCCGGTTCCTCGCCGGCCGCGGCGATGGCGTTCTCCACCCGCTCCGCCGGTCCCGCGATGTAGAGGTACTCGGTGTTGCGCAGGTGCGAGACGGTGCCGACGCGCTCGCCCTGGCGATTGTGGATGCCGATCTGTGCGCCGACGTAGCGACGTCGGTCGAACGCGACGAGCCGGGCGTCCTCGTGGCCCGCGTCCCGCAGCGCGCGCAGCATCGCGCCGGGGGTGATCCAGGCCTCGTCGTTGTAGGAGACGGCGACGACGTCGGCGCGGGCACGACGCAGCAGGCCGGCGAGCGCGACCGGCATCTCGTGGCGCCGGTTGAAGACGCTCTTCGTCGCCTCGTCGCGCGCGTCGATCCGCTTGCACGCGATGCCGTAGTGCTCGGGGGCGTCCCAGCGCACGAGCGTCTCCCACACGTGGTAGTTCGTGAAGTAGCGGTGCTGGTTGTACGGCGGGTCGACGTAGAGGAAGTCGGCGCGCGGCAGCTCGTCGACGACGACCGTCGCGTCGCCGCGCCGCGCTCGTCCCGCGCCGGGGATGAGCTCGGGGCGGCGCAGCTCGAGGTCGTTGTGCGCGCGGGGCGCCCAGTCCTTCAGGTACGCCATCTGGATGCCGGTCGTCGAGTCGACTCGGTCGGCGGCCTCGATGAGGGCGGTGAGCAGAACGCCATGCAGCGGCGAGTCCGCGTACCGCGCCTCGATCCGGTCCCGCATCGCGTCGATGCGGGCGCCGTTCTTCGGCTGGAAATACCGCGCCCGCTCGCAGAACGTCTCGGTGAAGTAGCCGGGGCGCGGCGTCACTCGGCGGAGGTCCTGAAGCGCCTCGGCGAGCTCGGCCTCGTCGATCGCGTCGGCGTCGGTCGCGATGTAGCAGTCGGCGAGCACCTCGCTGTAGGTCGCGGTGTCGACCGCGGTCACGTGCATGCCGCGGCGCTTGAGCTCCTGCGCGACCCGCGTCGTGCCCGTGAACAGGTCGACGGCGCTACGTGCCTCGACCGCGCTCGCGACCCGGCCGATCGCGCCGACGAGCGTGCGCTTCGAGCCGAGGTACTTGATCACACGGTGAGCCTACGGGGCCGCTTCGACCCGGTTTCGGACCCCGGCGCCTAACTCGTCGATGCCCCGGCGTCAAGCCCCATCGAAGGTGAAAGCACCTCGATTACGGTTCTGATCACGAGATGATCACCACCTCGTACAGGCCACGAGGCGCCGTCCACGGACGCTTCGGTCGCGCGGATCCGAGACGAATCACGTCCGGTGGAGCGCGAACCTTCTGGCGGTGGGGCCCCGCGATCGGGACCCCACCACCAGACGGAGAAGCACGCCGCGCCAGCGACACCGCTTGAGCCGCGACGGCTCACGTTGTCCCCCGTTCGGGGGGGCACGTAGAGTGCGTCCATGGCATTCTTCCTACACATCGCCGGCGGCCGATTCGAGCTCGCCGCAGACGAGGGCGCCTCATCCGAGATCCAGCGCCGTCTCACCGACGCGGCGCGGCTCGACCAGCGCTTCCGTCTGGTATCCGGTGGCACCGTGATCGTGCACTCGTCGTCGGCCGCACCATGGGTGCTCGAGGAGGTCCCGGCCGCCTGACACGGACGGGACTCGCTCGTCAGTCCTTGTAGAAGTAGCCCTCGAACATGTAGCCGGGCATCCGGATCGGCTGGGTCGCCTCGAGCGCCGACTCGTCGACCTGGACCGACTCGGCCTGCTCGTCCAGCTGCGTGATGCTGCTCATCGTCTGCTCCTCTCGTCGTCCCGCACGATCAATATTTCGGGGTCGACGCGGCAGCGGGAGCGGGTTGACCGGGCGCGCGGGCTTTGCTAGCGCCACGGCGCAGCGCCGTTGCCGCCTACCTGAGCAGCGTGTAGGTCAACCAGTATGCGAGGAGCCCGACGACCACGATCGCCGCCCCCGTGCCGATCCACTTCCACACCTTCGCACCGCTGCTCGTCGACTCTGACATGCCTCCAAGCTATCGAGCGGCGCAGGGGCGACCGCAAGCTCACGCCATGCAGGTGCTCATTCGGTGGCAGATGAGGGATTCGAACCCCCGAAGCTTTCGCGTCTGATTTACAGTCAGATCCCTTTGGCCGCTTGGGAAATCTGCCGAGTGCCCATCAATTATACGGGGTCCTCGCCGCCCCCGCTGACCCCGGGTCCTCGATAGCATCGTCCTCATGGCCGACTCCAGTTTCGACATCGTCTCCAAGATCGACCCCATGGAGGCGCGGAACGCCGTCGATCAGGCGCAGAAGGAGATCGCGCAGCGCTACGACTTCAAGGGCGTCGGCGCCGAGGCGGACTGGTCTGGGACGGAGAAGCTCCTCCTGAAGGCCAGCTCGGAGGAGCGCGTCAAGGCGGTCCTCGACGTCGTCGAGTCGAAGTTCATCAAGCGAGGCATCTCACTGAAGTCGCTCGATGTCGGCAAGCCCTACGCGAGCGGCAAAGAGTTCCGCGTCGAGATCGGGCTGAAGAACGGCATCTCCTCCGACGACGCGAAGAAGGTCGCGAAGGTCATCCGCGAGGAGGGGCCGAAGTCCGTCAAGTCGCAGATCCAGGGCGACGAGCTGCGGGTCACGAGCAAGTCGCGCGACGACCTACAGGCGACGATGGCGCTGCTCAAGGGCAAGGACCTCGACGTCGCGCTCCAGTTCGTGAACTTCCGATAGCAAGCAGTACAGCGCATGATCACCCCCGGTCCGGCGGACGAGGACGTCGTCGACACGGTCGACGGGATCACGTTCGGCTTCGACCTGCCCGACTGGATCTATTGGACCTACCTGGCGTTCACGATCTCGCTGCGGATCCTCGCCGTCTTCATCGTCCCGCGCAATCGCCGCCCGCAGACCGCGACCGCGTGGCTGCTCGCGATCATGTTCATCCCGGAGATCGGCTGGATCTTCTTCCTCCTGTTCGGCTCGCGGCAGGTCGGGCGACGGCGGCGAGCACGCCAGGCCGAGGTCAGCCGATTCATCGCGGCGACCACGCACGGCATGGAGTTCGTCGTCGACCGGGACAAGTGGCCCGACTGGCTCGAGTCGATCGGTGACCTGAACCGCCGTCTCGGCTCGATGCCGCTCGTCGGCGGCTCGACGGCGACCGGCTTCTACCCCGACTACGACGAGTCGATCGCCGCGATGACGCAGGCGGTGCGCGACGCGAAGCGCACCGTCCACGCCGAGTTCTACATCTTCGGCCTCGACGCGGCGACGCAGGACTTCTTCGACGCGATGGCGGAGGCCGTGCAGCGCGGCGTCGTCGTGCGCGTGCTGCTCGACCACGTGGCGAACCTGCGGCTGCCCATCTTCCGGGCGACGAAGCGGTTCCTGCGTCGGCACGGCATCAAGTGGCAGCTCATGCTGCCGCTGCAGCCCCTCAGGGGGAAGTGGCAGCGCCCGGACCTGCGCAACCACCGCAAGCTGCTCGTGGTCGATGGCCAGGTCGCGTTCACCGGTTCGCAGAACCTCATCGACTCGACCTACGACAAGAAATCCAACATCAAGCGCGGCCTGCACTGGAAGGACCTCATGGTCCGCTTCGAGGGGCCCATCGTCGGCGGCATCGACGCGCTCTTCGTCACCGACTGGTACAGCGAGACGGGCGAGGTCCTCCTCGACGAGGTCGGCGAGGCACCGCCGCAGCACCACGACGACGTCATCGACTCGCAGGTCGTGCCGAGCGGGCCTGGCTTCGAGGGCGAGAACAATCTTCGACTGTTCAACGCGCTCGTCTACGCGGCGAAGAAGCGGCTCATCATCACCTCGCCGTACTTCGTGCCCGACGACTCGATGCTCTACGCGATCACGACGGCCGCCCAGAAGGGGCTCGACGTCCAGCTCTTCGTCTCCGAGATCGGCGACCAGGCGATGGTCTTCCACGCCCAGCGCAGCTACTACGAGATGCTGCTCGAGGCCGGCGTGCGGATCTGGCTCTACTCGGCCCCGACGATCCTGCACGCGAAGCACTTCACGGTCGACGACGACGTCGCCGTCGTCGGCTCGAGCAACATGGACATGCGCTCCTTCTCGCTCAACTACGAGATCTCCGTCATGGTGCGCTCGCGGAAGTTCGTGCGGCAGCTGCGCGCGATCGAGGACGCGTATCGCGCGGAATCGCGGGAGCTCACGATGTCCGAGTGGGTCAAGCGGCCCGCGCGCTCGAAGGCGCTCGACACCGTCGCCCGACTCACCGCCGGTCTGCAGTAGCGCTCAGGCGCGCGAGATCCGCACCATCTCGTCGCGCGGGACGACCTTGACGCGGGCGCGACCCGCGCCCTCCCCCAGCCCGATCTCGTGGGCGTCGAGCCGGTGCCAGCCGTCGAGATCCGTCCACTCGATCCCGCGCTCGCGCAGCAGGTCCACGACCGCCGACTCCTCCGGCGCGACGGGGCTCCACCAGCCGGCCTGGTCGCGGATGAGGTGCGAGATCGTCTCCATCGCGTCCGACTTCGTGTGGCCGATGAGGCCGACGGGGCCGCGCTTGATCCAGCCCGTCGCATAGACGCCCGGGACGACCTTGCCGTCGTCGTCGAGCACGCGGCCCTCGTGGTTCGGGATGACGCCGCGACGCTCGTCGTACGGGACGCCGGGCAGCGGCGAGCCGAAGTAGCCGACCGCGCGGTAGACCTGCTGGACCGGCACGTCCCGGTAGACGCCCGTACCGCGGGCGCCGCCGGCACCATCGGTCTCGGTGCGCTCGATGCGGATCGCCGCGACCCTGCCATCGGGACCCGCGACGACCTCGGCGGGGCGCGACCAGAAGTGCAGGTGCAGGCGTCGCGACGAGCCCGTCTGCGGCTCCTCGCGCCACTTGCGGAAGATGCGGTCGATCACGAGGATCTGCTTGTTCGACTCGATGGCCTGGCGCGCCGCCTCGTCGTACACGAAGTCGGCCTCGTCGACGACGAGGTCGACGTCAGGGATCTCGCCGAGCTCGCGCAGCTCCAGCGGCGTGAACTTCACCTGCATGGGGCCACGGCGACCGAAGACGTGGACGTCGGTGACCCGCGAGGCGCGCAGGCCCGCCTCGACGTTCGCCGAGATCTCCGTCGGCATGAGGTCCTCGGGATGCTTCGCGAGGATCCGTGCGACGTCGAGCGCGACGTTGCCGTTGCCGACGACGGCGACCGACTCCGCGTCGAGCGGCCAGTCGCGCGGGACGTCGGGATGACCGTCGTACCAGCTCACGAAGTCGGCGGCGCCGTAGGAGCCGGGCAGGTCGATGCCGGGGATGTCGAGCGCCGCGTCCTGGACCGCCCCCGTCGCGAAGATGACCGCGTGGTAGTGGCGCTTGAGGTCGTCCAGGCTCAGGTCCTCGCCGAAGCGCACGTTGCCGAAGACGCGGATGTCACCGCGGTCGAGCACCTCGCGGAGCGCCGTGATGATGCCCTTGATACGCGGGTGGTCCGGCGCGACGCCGTAGCGCACGAGGCCATAGGGCGCTGGCAGCCGATCGAAGAGATCGATCGAGACGTCGAACGCCTGCTCGTGCTTGAGCAGGATGTCGGCCGCGTAGATCCCCGCGGGACCCGCGCCGACGATCGCGAGACGAAGCTTGCCCATGACGTTCTCATGCCTCCCGTTCGACGACGCGCGCCGCGAACTCCGCGAGCGCGCGCTTGACCGGCCCGGCCGGCAGTGGTTCAAGCGCCGCGACGGCCTCATCCGCCCAGCGGCGCGCCTCCGCGATCGTCGCCGCCGAGACCTCGTGGGCGCGCAGCGCCGCGACCGCCGCGAGGAAGGCGCCGTCGTCCTCCGCCGCCGCCGTCGACTCGATACGCGCCAGCAGCTCCCGCGCCGAGGCGTCCGACGGCGCCGCGCGGCGCAGCAGCAGCATCGGCAGCGTCGGCACGTCGGCGCGCAGATCCGTGCCCGGCGCCTTGCCCGTCGTCGCCGCCGCATCGGTGATGTCGATGACGTCGTCGACGAGCTGGAACGCGACGCCGATGCGCTCGCCGAACGCAGAGATCGCGGGATACAGCGGCTCGGGCGCCTCCGAGAAGATGAGGCCGACGAGGCCCGCGAGCGTGATGAGCGATCCCGTCTTGTCAGCGAGCACCGACAAGTAGTGGTCGACCGGGTCTTCGCCGTCGGCCGGGCCCACCGTCTCGTGCAGCTGACCGAGGACGAGGCGCTCGAAGGTGCGCGCCTGCAGCTCGAGCGCCCGGTCGCCGAGGCTGGAGATGATCGACGAGGCGCGGGCGAAGAGCAGATCGCCGGTGAGGATCGCGACCGAGTTGCTCCACACCCGGTGGGCCGTCGGGACGCCGCGGCGCAGGTCCGCCTCGTCCATCACGTCGTCGTGGTACAGCGAGGCGAGGTGGGTGAGTTCGACGGCCTGCGCCGAGCGGATGACCGCCGCGTTGACGCCCTCGCCGAGCTGCGCCGTCAGCAGCGTCAGCGCTGGTCGGACGCGCTTGCCGCCCGCATCGAAGAGGTACCGCGCGGTCGTGTCGGCGAGCTGGTCGCCGAAGCGCAGCTCCGCCGCGAGCCCGACCTCCACCTCCGCGAGTCCCGCCTCGATCGCGCGCACCATCCGGCGTTCTGCGGGCGCGACGAAGATGCGGTCGTCGATGCCGAGGGCGGCGCCGAGGACGCCCGCGCGGCGCCCGACCCGGCCCTGCGTCTCGCGGAACGTCACGACGCGCTCGGCTTCCGGCGCCGGCGCGCCGCGAGGATCGCCTCGTCGGCCGGCTTGCGGCCCCGGTGCATCGCGACGATGCCGGCGGTGAGGTTGCGATAGGCGACGCGGGTGAAGCCGGCCGCGCGCAACCAGCGCGACAGTGCCACCTGGTCCGGCCACGCCTCGATCGACTCGCCGAGGTAGGCGTAGGCCTCGGGGTTCGAGCTCGTGCGCTTCGCGATCGCGGGGAGCACCCGGCGCAGGTAGCCGGAGTAGGTGGCCCGGACGATCCCGACGGGCGGCGTCGAGAACTCGGTGATGACGACGCGGCCGCCGGGCGCCAGCACCCGATACATCTCGGCGAGCGCCGCGTGCGGGTCGGAGAAGTTGCGCAGCCCGAAGCTCACCGTCACGGCGTCGAACTCGTCGTCGCCGAACGGCAGCGCCTGCGCGTCGCCCGCGACGAACTCGAGGTCCGGGTGGCGGCGCCGGGCCTGAAGGATCATGCCCTCGGAGAAGTCGATCCCCGTCACCCGCGCGCCGCGCTTGGCGATCGCGGCGGTGCTCGTGCCGGTGCCGCAGGCGATGTCGAGGACGCGCTCGCCGGGCTCGGGCGCGATCGCCTTGACGGTCGCGGTGCGCCACAGCGGCGCGTTGCCGCCGGACAGGATCGCGTTCGTCACGTCGTAGCGCTTGGCCACGGCGTCGAACATCTCGGCGACCTCGTCGGGCTCCTTGTCGAGGTTGGCGCGGGACACGCCCCGATCCTACCGGCCTCCGTTTTCAGGAGTTCTGGGGGGTCGCGCGCGCGAATTGCACGCACGGGGCTCCCGACTCCCGAAAAGCGAGGGCGGCGTAGGCTGATGCGGTGCCTGAGCAGGTCCCGATCGCGTTCGTGCGCGATGGTCGCGGGTGGCTCGGGCGCGGCGACGCCGTCCGGGTCGACTTCGCCGCCGACGCCTACCGGGATGCGGCCGCGTGGTGGTCGCGGACGGTGGCAGAACGCCGTGCCGCCGGTCACGAGGGCCCCCTCGTCGCGTTCGGCTCGTTCGCTTTCGATGCGGACTCCCCGGCCGGCTCGGTCCTGCTCGTGCCGGAGCGCGCGGAGCGGGTCGACGGCGCGATGCCGCGACTCGGCTCGCGACCGCGCCCGAGCGCCGCGGTGCGCGACGGCGCCATGTCCCGCGTGGCATACGAGCTCGCGGTCGAGCGCGTGCGCGGCGCGATCGCGGCGGGACTCCTGCAGAAGGCGGTGCTCGCGCGCGACGTCGTCGTCGACCCGGCTGGACCCGTCGACCTCGGCACGCTCATCGACGTGCTGCACGCGGCGCACCCCGACGCGGCCGTCTACTGCGTCGACGGCCTGGTGGGCGCGAGCCCGGAGACGCTCGTCACGGTGCACGAGGGGGTCGCGACGGCTCGCGTGCTCGCGGGGACGGCGGGCCCCGGGGAGGGCGACGCGCTCGCCGGCAGCGACAAGGACCGTCTCGAGCATGAGCTCGCGGTGCGCAGCGTCACGGAGGCGCTCGGCCCGCACGTCACGCGCCTTGCGGTGACGGAGCCGTATGTCCTGCAGCTCCCCCACCTCACGCATCTCGCGACGGATGTGCGCGCGGAGGTCGCCGACGGCTCCGACGTCCTCGCGCTCATCGCCGCGCTGCACCCGACCGCCGCGGTCGCCGGCACGCCGGCCGATGCGGCGCTCGAGGCGATCCGCGAGCTCGAGCTAGTCGACCGCGGCCGCTATGCGGGACCCGTCGGCTGGGTCGACGCGGACGGCGACGGCGAGTGGGCGATCGCGCTCCGCGGTGCGCAGGCGCGGCCGGACGGGTCGTTTCACGCGTTCGCGGGCGCGGGCATCATGGCCGACTCGATCCCGGAGCTCGAGCTCGCGGAGACGGACCTCAAGCTTCGGCCCATCCTCGAGGCGCTCGGCGCCCTGCGCTGACTCAGGACTCCGCGAGCCGCGCGAGCTGCTCCACGGGGTCGAAGTCGGCGGCCGGCCACTGCGGGTCGAGCTCGCGCAGCGTGTCGAGCAGGACTCGGTGCACCGCCCAGCGCGCGTACCACTTGTGGTCGGCGGGGATGACGTACCAGGGCGCGTCGGGCGTGCTCGTGCGCTCGAGCGCGATCTGGTACGCGTCCTGATAGTCCTCCCACAGCAGCCGCTCGTCGATGTCGCCGGGGTTGAACTTCCAATGCTTGTCGGGCCGCTCGAGCCGCTCCTGCAGTCGCTCGCGCTGCTCGTCCCGCGAGATCTGCAGCATGAACTTCCGCACGACGGTCCCGCGCGCGGTGAGCTCCGCCTCGAAGTCCCGAATCACGCCGTAGCGCTCCTCGACCTCCGGCAGCGGCGTGAGCGAGCGCACCCGGTGGATGAGCACGTCCTCGTAGTGCGATCGGTCGAAGACACCGATGTGCCCCGCGGGCGGCAGTGCGCGTCGGATGCGCCACAGGAAGTCGTGAGCCCGCTCCTCCTCGGTCGGCGCCTTGAAGGCGGTGATCCGCACGCCCTGCGGGTCGACGAGGCCGACGACGTGCCGGATGATGCCGCCCTTGCCGGAGGTGTCCATGCCCTGCAGCACGAGCAGGACCGATCGCGTGCCGCCCGCCTTCGACTCGGCGTAGAGCCGCTCCTGCAGGTCGGCGAGCTCCTCCGCGGAGTCGGCGATCTCGCGTGCCGCCTCCTCCTCGTCGATGCCGGGAGTCGAGTCGGGGTCGACGTCGGCGAGCCGGAATCCGGCTCCGACGGGCGTCAGCGCGCTCACGCCCACACCCTAGTCCCCCTCATCGACTGTGCACTTCCGGGGCCCCTGGACCCTGAATCGGCGCCGGAAGTGCACAGTCGGTGGTGGGAATCAGCGTGGGAGGGGGACTTCGACGATCGTCGGGCCGGTGCACGCCGACAGCGCCGGGTCGAGCTCGCCGCGGGCGTCGACCCGGCGATACTCCCACCCGTACGCACGCGCGAGCGCCTCGATCGACGTCGTCTGCGGCGTCAGCATGACCCGATCGAAGTCCTCCGCCGCCGCTTTCCCGCCACCGCGCAGCCCCGCGACCTCGAGGCCGTCGAAGATCGTGCCGCCGGCGTCGTTGCCGACGACGACGAGGATCCGGGGTCGCGTCTCGGTCGGGGAGAACGCGAGCGACCCGACATCGTGGAGGAACGCGAGGTCCCCGGTCAGCAGCCGGGTGACACCCCGCGCGGCAGTCCCGTCGGCGTCCCGCTGGGATGCGATCGCGATGCCGATCGCCGTCGAGGTGGTGCCGTCGATGCCGGCGAGGCCGCGGTTCGCGTGGACGGGGATCGCCTTGCCGGGCGCGAACCGGTCGAGCTCGCGCACGAGCCGCGAGGACGCGACGACGAACCGGTCGTGGGGCCAGCTCGCCCGCCACACGGCCTCGACGAGGGCGCGCCGCGACACGGGCCGGCGGACCGCGTCGAGCTCGTGGCTCGCCTTCTCGCGGGCGCCCGCGAAGACGTCGGGGGCGACATCGTCGCCCGCGTCGAGCCACGCTCGCGACGCGGCGACCCACGGGCCGACCCACGCGCGGGCGGCCGCGGCGTCGAGCTCGCCGACGACCTCGACGGCGTCCGCGAACGCGCCGACCCGGCGCCCCGGGTTGACGTCGTCGGCACCCGGGGCGCGCACCACGATCGTCTCCGCGCTGCCGCGCGCGATGAGCCAGGGCACCTCGCGCGAGAGCGTCGGACGGCCGAAGACGACGATGCGCTCGAGCGCGTCGAGGAACGCCTCCTCGCGGATCGCCTCGCGGTAGGGGACCACGAGGTTCGGGCCGAAGCGGGCGCCCGAGACGGCTTCGGCGAAGAGCACCGCGCCGAGCTCGCGCGCGACCGCCTCGGCGCGCGGGCCGGCGCCGGCGCCGGCGATGACGGCGGTGCGCGGGCCCGGGCGCAGTGGGAGCGGAGGCGGGCCCTTCGACTCGGCTGCGCCCCGCCCAGGCACCCGCGCGTTGTTCCCGGCACCCTCCGCGGAGCCCTGAGCGGGGGTCGACGGCGCCTCCCAAGCGCTCGACAGCGGCTCGGTGAAGGCGACGTTGAGGTGGACGGGGCCCGTCGCGTTCTGCGAACCCGCGCCGCGCGCCGCATCCGCGACCGCGTCCGCGATCGCCTCCGCGGCCGCCGTCTCCCCCGGCTCGCCCGTCGGCGCGCCGACGTCCCAGGTCCGGCGCACCGCCTCGCCGAACATGCCGACGTGCGTCGTCGTCTGGTTGGCGCCGATGCCGCGCAGCTCCTCGGGGCGGTCAGCGGTGAGCAAGATGAGCGGCACACCCGCGTGGTGCGCCTCGAGGACCGCGGGGTGCAGGTTCGCGACCGCCGTGCCGGATGTCGTGACGACGAGGACGGGTGCGCGGGTCTCGCGCGCGATGCCGAGGGCGAGGAATCCGGCCGAGCGCTCGTCGATCCGCACCCGCAGCCGCAGCTGACCCGCACGGTCGAGCGCCGCCGCGACGAGCGCGAGCGCCTGCGACCGCGACCCGGGGGCGACGACGACGTCGTGCACCCCCTGGCGCGCGAACCGCGTCAGCAGCGCCGCCGCGAAGGCGGTCGCCGGGCCGGGTGCCGCGGCCGGGGCGCCGCTCACGGCTCCGGCTTGGGCTCGTCGTCGAGGTCGCGCAGTTGCCGCTCGAGGTCGCGGATGCGCTCCTCCTGCTCACGGTTGCGGCGACGCTGCTCGATGTGGTCGATGAAGCGCGGGTCGTCCTCCGGACCGCGCGGCTGGGCACGGCGTCCGGGCCGGGAGCCGCCCTGGCCCTTGCGCTCGCGTCCGATCGCGAACCACAGGATCGAGCCGAGGACCGACGTGATGACCACGAGGATGATCCAGACGAACTTCGGCAGGTGGCGCACCCGCGAGCGGTCGATCGTCGATATGTCGACGATGGAGAACACCATGACCGCCGTCAGGACGAGTGCCAGGATCACGCGCCACATGGCCACGATTCTAGGCGGGGCGGCCCGGACGGGCCCTGTGCGCTCGGGCAGTCTGAGCGCCGCCACCAGGCTCGCGTACTACCCTGGCCCGGTGCGCAGCTGGGTCATCTACTCACTCGTGCGAGTCGGGCTGTTCGCCGCGACGTTCGCCCTGCTGTACTGGCTGCTGCCGCCGGACCTCTGGTGGCTCGCTGCGGTGTGCGCCGCGCTCATCGCGCTGAGCCTGTCCTACATCTTCCTTGCGAAGCTGCGCGACCGCGTCACGGCCGATCTCGCCGCCCGCGCGGAGCACCGGCGAGCGAGCCGACCGGCCGACCCCGACGCAGCCGCCGAGGACTCCTGACCACTCAGAACGCGATAGCCCAGCCGAGCAGGAGCGCGAACGCGAGACCGCCGAGGGCCGTGAGCTTGAGCGCGGTGACGAGCTCGCGCGGCGTGCGCGCGGTGAGCACGATGATGATCGCCGGGCCGATGATGAGGAGCGAGAAGTACGCGTACCAGGCCCGGTCCGCGTAGAAGGTCCCGAAGAGCGCCGCGACCGCGTACGCGACCGCGAGCAGCACGATGTAGACGACGCGCGAGGGCCAGGCGCCGATGAGGACCGAGAGCGTGCGCTTGCCGGCGGCCTTGTCGCCGACGCGGTCCCGGATGTTCGCGACGAAGATCGTCGCGGTCGCGGTCGCGCCGGAGGCGATCGCGACGAGCCAGCCGTCGTCGGTGATCCGGCCGGCGATCGCGAACTGGGTGCCGAGCACCGCGACGGGCCCGAAGAAGATGAACACCGCGAGCTCGCCGAGCGCGTGGTAGCCGTACGGGCGACGACCGCCCGTGTAGAACCACGCGGCGACGATGCAGATCACGCCGACCGCGATGAACCACCAGTGGCCGGTGCGCCAGGTGATGATGAGCCCCGCGACCGCCGCGAGCGCGAAGAAGACGAGCGCGACGGTGAGCACCGCGCGGGGCTTCGCGGCGCCCGACGCGGTGAGGCGCATGGGACCCGACCGCACGGCGTCGGTGCCGCGGATGCCGTCAGAGTAGTCGTTGGCGAAGTTGACGCCGATCTGCAGGCAGACCGCGACGGCGAGGCAGGCGCCCGCCCGCCACCAGTGCCAGCCCGGGTCGTCGTCGGTGCGGAGCACGTACGCGACGGCCGTGCCGAGCACGACGGCGGCGATCGAGACGGGCAGGGTCGCGATCCGGGCCGCGCGGAACCAGTCGATGAGCCGTGCCTTGCGCACGGGCACCGGGCCCGACTTCTTGCCCCCGGGACGTCCCGACCTGCGCTTCGCCGCCTGCTTCGCCACGAGCGACGATCCTACGGTGTGCGCAGCAGCGCCGCGGCCGCCGCTCGGTCGGGCTTGCCGGACGGCAGCATCGGGATGGCGGGGACGACGCAGAACGCGATGGGGCGGGCCTCGGGCCCGAGCGCGTCGGCGACCGCCCCGCGGATCTCGTCCTCGTCGACCGGGACGGTCGCCACGATCGCGGGCGCTTCGCCCCAGCCTTCGCGCGGGACGGCGACGGCGATCGCGTCGCGCGCGCCCGCGTGCCGGGCGACGGCCTCGACGGCGGCGAGCGAGACTTTGACGCCACCGGAGATGATGACGTCGTCGGTCCGGCCGAGGATGACGAGCCGGTCCCCCTGCACCTCGCCGCGGTCCCGGGTGCGGTGCCAGCGCGTGCCGTCGATGACGGGGAAGGCGTCCGCGGTGCGCTCGGCGTCGTCGAGGTAGCCGTCGGCGAGCGAGGCGCCGCGCAGGTGCACGACCCCGTCGATGAGCGTGCTCTCGGTGTCGCCGATGGGGCGTCCGTCCCAGAGCACGCCGCCGCAGGTCTCCGTCGCCCCGTAGGTGACGGTGACGCGCAGCCCTTCCTGGCGCGCGCGCACGAGCAGTCCCGGGTCGGGCGCCTGGCCGCCGACGAGCACGCGGTCGAAGGTGCGCAGCGCGTCGAGTCCTGGCACGGAGTCGAGGAGTCGCTGGAGCTGGACGGGGACGAGGCTCGTGTAGCGCGGGCCGTCGAGCGTCCCGACGACCGCGGCGAAGCCGAGTGCGGAGAACGTCGGGCCGCCGATCGCGCTGACCGGCTCGCGACCCCAGTGCGCGGCGCGGGCGAGGACGTTGAGCCCCGCGATGTAGTTCGTGGGGAGCACGAGGACCCAGTGGCCGGGCTCGCCGAGCTCGTCGGCGGCGGCCTTGGAGTTCGCGCGGAACGCGGCACCGGACAGCACGACGCGCTTCGGCAGGCCCGTCGACCCGCTCGTCTCGACGACGGCCCCATCCTGCAGCAGCTGCGCCCCGCGGCCCCCTGAGCGAGCCGTACCACCATCGCGGCCCCGTGAGCGCGCCGCAGGCGAGTCGAAGGGTGCCATCACGCGCGACTCAGAAGTGCCACGGGTACGCCGACCAGTCGGGCTCCCGCTTGCCGAGGAACGCGTCCCGCCCCTCCGCCGCCTCATCGGTCGCGTACGCGAGCCGCGTCGCCTCCCCCGCGAAGACCTGCTGGCCCACCATCCCGTCGTCGACGGCGTTCATCGCGAACTTGAGCATCCGGATCGCGGTCGGCGACTGCTGCAGGATCCGCCGCCCGATCGCGACCGCCTCGCGCTCGAGCTCGGCGTGCGGGACGACCCGGTTGACCGCGCCCATCTCCCGCGCGCGCTCCGCGTCGTACTCCTCGGCGAGGAAGAAGACCTCGCGCGCGAACTTCTGCCCGACCTGCCGCGCGAAGTACGCGGAGCCGTAGCCGGCGTCGAAGGAGCCGACGGTCGCGTCGGTCTGCTTGAAGCGCGCATGCTCGCGGCTCGCGATCGTCAGGTCGCATACGACGTGGAGCGAGTGGCCGCCCCCGGCCGCCCAGCCGGGCACGACCGCGACGACGACCTTCGGCATGAAGCGGATGAGCCGCTGCACCTCGAGGATGTGCAGGCGTCCCGCGGGCGAGCCGGCCGGGCGCGGAGGCAGCCCCGCCGCCGACTCGATGCCGGCGTCGGCCTGATAGCCGTGCCGGCCGCGCACCCGTTGGTCGCCGCCGGAGCAGAACGCCCAGCCGCCGTCCTTCGCGCTCGGGCCGTTACCGGTCAGGAGGACGACGCCGATCGTCGGGTCCTCCGCGGCATGCGTCAGCACCCGGAGCAGCTCGTCGACGGTCTCGGGGCGGAATGCGTTGCGCACCTCGGGCCGGTCGAACGCGACGCGGGCGATGCCCGGCTCGACGGACCGGTGATACGTCACATCGACGAGGTCGTCGAAGCCCGCCACCTCGCGCCAGAGCGCCGCATCGAACAGCTCAGAGACCACGCCCCCAGCGTAGCCACCCGGTCAGCCGCCGAACCACCGGAGCACCTGGAGCACGACCCAGGGGTTCGCGAGCAGGCCGCCGACGGCGCCGAGCACGCCGAGCCAGCGACCGCGGCCGAGGATCGCGGCGACGATACCGAGCACGATCGCCGCGACGGAGGCGCTGATGGAGCACCAGGCGAGCGCGACGCCGAGGTCGACGTCCGTGTAGCCCGCGGCGGCGACGGCGAAGCCGTGCAGGAGCGCGGTGACGACGAACATGAGGAGCGAGAGCCAGCCGAGGAGTCGCCGCGGCCGGGCGTGGAGCACGCCCGTGGGCAGCGGCTCGCTGGCCTCCGACTCCTCGATGCGCCGCAGGTCCTCCTGGACGAGCGCACCCCACACTGGCGTGGGGATATCGACCGGCTCACCCTGGATGACCGGGTTGATCGCGGTGTCGGTCCGCTGGCCGGCGGGCTCCTCACTCTCCACGGCACCACCCTAACGGCGGGCCTAACCTGGAGCCGTGGACCCCCGCGAGCTCGTCGCGCGCGCGCACGTCGTCGCGCTGCCGCTGCGGGAGCGCTTCCGCGGGATCGTGACGCGGGAAGTCCTGCTCATCGAGGGGCGGCACGCGGTGTGGGCGGAGTGGTCGCCGTTCGTCGAGTATGCGGACGCGGAGGCGGCGAGGTGGCTCGGCTCGGCGCTCGAGGTGTTCGCGGCGGGGGGTCTCGACGTTCTGGGGGGCTCGGGTCTCGATACGCCGACTGCGTCGGCTACTCGACCCGCGAGCGGCCTCGACCGCGGGTCGAGGAGCCGCGAAGCGGCATCGCCCCGCGGGTCGAGTAGCCGCGAAGCGGCATATCGAGACCTCCCCGCCCCCACCGTCCGCGTCAACGCGACCGTCCCCGCCGTCGCCCCCGACGCGGTCCCCGACGTCCTCGCGCGCTTCCCCGGCGCGCGGACCGCGAAGGTCAAGGTCGCCGAGCGAGGCCAGCGCCTCGCCGACGACCTCGCCCGCGTCCGCGCCGTGCGCGACGTGCTGGGGCCCGCCGGCCGGATCCGCGTCGACGCGAACGCCGCCTGGTCCCTGGACGAGGCGACGCTCGCGCTCGAGGCGCTCGCGCCGCTCGACCTCGAGTACGCGGAGCAGCCGGTCGCGAGCGTCGCCGACCTCGCGACGCTCCGCGCCCGGCTCGCGGGCGCAGTCCGGATCGCCGCCGACGAGTCGGTCCGCAAGCCCGCCGACCCGCTCGACGTCGTGCGGGCGGGTGCCGCCGACGTCATCGTGCTCAAGCTGCAGCCCCTCGGCGGTCGCGCCCGCGCGCTCGAGATCGCGCGGGCGGCCGCGGCCGAGGCCGACGTCGCGTTCGTCACGTCGAGCGCGCTCGAGACGAGTGTCGGGCTCGCGGCGGCCGCGCGGTTCGCGCACGACGTCGACATCGCATTCTCCTCGGACCTCGATCACGGCCTCGGGACCGCGGCGCTCCTCGCCGCCGATGTCACGGCCGAGCCGCTGCTGCCCGTCGACGGGCGCATTCGCGTCCGCCCGGTCGTCGCCGACCCGGGCCTGCTGGAGCGGCACGCCGCACCGCCCGAGCGGATCGCGTTCTGGCACGAACGACTCAGCCGCTGTCTCGGGCTCGTCGACTGACGCGACAGGGGTCTCGATACGCGCCTGCGGCGCACTCGACCCGCGCAGCACCCGAGGGTCAAGTACCCGCGCAGCACCCGAGGGTCAAGTACCCGCGCAGCACCCGAGGGTCAAGTACCCGCGCAGCACCCGCGGGTCGAGTAGCCGCGCAGCGGCGTATCGAGATCTCGAAGCGCCTCAGAGCCCGCTGTACGCGTGGAAGCCCTTGAAGAAGATGTTGACGATCGAGAAGTTGAAGACGACCGCCGCGAAGCCGATGATCGCGAGCCACGCGGAGCGGGTGCCGCGCCAGCCGCGCGTCGCGCGCGCGTGGATGTAGCCCGCGTAGAGCACCCAGACGACGAAGGTCCAGACCTCCTTTGTGTCCCAGCCCCAGTAGCGGCCCCAGGCCGCGTTCGCCCAGATCGCGCCGGCGATGAGCGTGAAGGTCCAGAACACGAAGCCGACGACGATGAGCCGGTAGGCGAAGTCCTCCAGCCGCCCGGGCGCCGGGATGCTGTCGAGGTAGCCCGCGCGCCGCAGCCCGCCGTTGTCGCGGCGGGACCGCAGCAGCTGCAGGATCGACAG
>Ga0182739_1001828_pt1 | contig 21040 bp, 24 predicted proteins | sample eDN5th30CBELigBY_FD_128873 | JGI IMG/M metagenome (GOLD analysis project Ga0182739, IMG submission 128873) | Enriched backyard soil microbial communities from Emeryville, California, USA - eDNA 5th pass 30_C BE-Lig BY (version 2) (version 2) | ecosystem: Environmental > Terrestrial > Soil >...
ATTCTTGAAGAAACTGCCCGCATTGCCGAGTTTGGCCGGGTCCGGCAACTTGTGCCGGCGGATGTCGCATACGGCGTCAAAAATCTGACGTGGCGTCACCGCTCCACCCGCCGCCAGCACGGGATGGCGCCGCAAATCCGGATAGTCGAGCACGGGCTGCCAACTCTTTGGAAGGCGAAAGCGCAGGCTCAACACCAGCCACCTGCCCTGCCCCGTGCGCTTGAAGATGCTATTGCGATACGAGAAACCGCAGTCGGCTGCCGTCATCTCGACGAGGCGGCGTTCGGCAAGATCCCACGCCACCAGGCTATCGAAACGCTGGTCCAGTTCGACGCCGTACGCCCCGATGTTCTGAACAGGCGCAGCACCGACTGTGCCGGGGATGAGTGCCAGGTTCTCGAGACCGTTCCATCCCTCGTCCACACAACGGGCCACGAAGTCGTGCCAGATCTCCCCGGCCTGAGCCTCCACAATCCAGTCCGTCGGGGTCTCGGCATGAATCCGTATGCCGCGCGACTCCACCTTCACCACCAGGCAGTCCAGCCGGGGTCCCAGCACGACATTGCTGCCGCCGCCCAGGACAAACACAGCAGAATACGTTGCTGCGAGCGACGACAGCCGCTCCAACTGCTCGCGGTCATCGAACCGGAGCAAAGACGCGGCCGTGGACTTCAGTCCGAGGGTGTTGAAGGAGGTAAGGTCTTGGGAAGTGATATGCAGCAAGGGCGCCCTGTCGATAAGCGGATCCAGACTGTTCTGGGAAAGAATGTAAGCATACCGCGCCTCAAGCGATTTGACAGTCCCGGGGTTTACCGTGCTATTATTGCCATCCTTCGCTTCACGGCAGGGCAGAAAGCGGCGCGTCGCAAAGAAGTTTTTAGCGAACGATTCAAGCGCACCGCGGTTTGCACGGCATCAAAAAATACGTTATGATGCGAGGCTTCATTCAGCAGTCACCAAAACCTGATGAATGAAAACGGCAGTACAAGATAGTAGTAATGCAGTAGAAGCAGCAGCAGTAAAAATGCGGGAATAGCTCAGTTGGTAGAGCGCAACCTTGCCAAGGTTGAGGTCGCGAGTTCGAGACTCGTTTCCCGCTCCAGAATTTTCGGAAAAGGTCCAGACTTCGGTTTGGGCCTTTTTGTTTGGTGCGCCGCCAACGCGCGCCGGCCTCATCAGAGCGAGTCATGGATTTAGCAGTCACCTTGGTCATGGTCGCCATCGCATGGCAAGCAGTCCGCATACGGTACCAGCGCGGGCGCATCGCCCTGTTGGGCCGTCATCTAGCCAAGCTGCAGCTCGAACGGCACATGGAGACGCTCACAGAAGGCTACGCGCGGGCCATTCACGAACAGGACGAATCACGCCAGCTCCAGGTGCTGGCCACTTTCGCCCCGACCGAGCGTGCGGCGGCCACCAGGGCTATCACCCTGGCCGATACGATGCAGGGCGAAAGCGCCCAGAACACCGCCATGGCCCGCCTTCCCTTCTGCCTGCCGTTCGCCGAACGCTTCCTTTCAGGCACCCGCGACTTCCGGGAACTGCTTCGGATCCACGCCGTCGGCCTCAACTACGTGGTGAATAACGAAGAAGGCTGGGATCCGAAGACACGCGCTTTTCACCTTTCGGCAGAACTCTATCTGCTGCAACATAGCTGCCACTGGTACTGCAAGTCCCGCAACGTCGCCGACGCGCGCCTGCTGCTGCGCCATCGGGTAGACCATCAAAAAGTGCTGGCGTCCGTATCGGACACGACGCGGGCAGCGTATCTGGCCTGGCTGCGGTAAGCCCATCCTGGCATGCCTCCACGTGTAGAGGCGGCGACGAGCACACATCCCAGCCGTAGCGCGCAGGACATCGAAGAGTGACTTTTCTTCGCCATGCTATACTGCCGGGCTTGGCACATCTGCGGCGCAATGGCAGAGTGGTTATGCAGCGGATTGCAAATCCGTGTACCCCGGTTCGATTCCGAGTTGCGCCTCCACTACTTCTGCGGCTTTAGCGAGGTTTAAAGAAACTTCCGCGCTCTCAAAGCCGTTGTCTCGCTTGTAAAGACAAGACCCAAAGCAGCCCCCTCGCATCGCGCGTCGGGGCTTTGTGCTTTCGGGCATGGTCCTTGCTCATCAACGCCCGCACGGACAAGAAACCTGCTGCACAAGGGGCGCCTTGCAATTTTTACTCAACGACTCATGAGGTAGGACCATGGATAAAGATCGCGTAAAAGGCACAGGCAAGGAAGTAAAAGGCGCTGTGAAAGAAACCCTGGGCAAGGCGACGGGGGACGTTGGAACCGAAGCGAAAGGTAAAGTGGAAAAGAACGTCGGCACCGCACAAAGGAAAGTCGGCGAAGCCAAAGACGAGGTTCGCAAGGCCGCGAAGAAATAGAGTCGTGCCTGTACCGTACCGGCCCTCTTCGCGAGGGCCTTTTTTCGTCCCGGGCGGAGCATGGGACCTGAATGCTGGCTCGGATACCGGAACGGGTGCTATCGTGGCTCGTACACATCTCAATCACTGTGCGCCACCATGGATGACAACGTACTTGCTGCAATGGCCCGCTGGCCCGACGTCCCTGACGTATACGGCTGGCTCTCGCTGACCGAACACGGTCAATGGCGTCTGCATCCTTCGGGCGACGCGCTGGAGTCTGCCCCAGGGCGCGACGAGACGCACACCCCGCCGCCCGGCGGCACAGCGGTAACGTCCGTAACGGGAACAGGCCTTTACGGCGCGGGCGAGCCCATCACCAGTCCGCCCATCCTTCACTTCATCGACCGCAATTACAGCCACGATGACCGCGGCCAATGGTATTTCCAGAACGGGCCGCAAAAGGTGTATGTACGCCTGGACGGCGCGCCCTATATATTGCAGACCTCGACCCATTCGGAAGACAGCCTGGTACTACAAACGCACAACGGGCTGCGTGTCGATACGGTGGCAAGCTGGTGGCTCGACGATACGGGGCGGCTTTTTGCGATGACCGATCATGGGCCGGGCCTTGTCGCCGGCAGGGACCTGCCCGCGGTTTTGATGACACTGAAAACCACCGCGGGCGACCGCCTGCTGGATGCCCTGGACGGCGCGGCGTTTGACCCCGATGCGAACAAGGTGATGCAGGTGGCGGCCGACAATGGCTCAGCCCCCTTGTCTATTTGCCTGGCGGACGACATTCCGGCAGAACTGGGTTTCGTCCGCGTTCCGCGGCCGCAAGCGGACAACGATGGAAAGGACTCATGACGAACGGCTGTGAACGCTAGAATCGAAGTATGTCCTTTAGTCGCCCCGCTTTGAGTAGAATCATGTCATGACCTCGCATGCTCCCAATTTCTATTTTCCGGCCCCGCGCGTGCAAAAGTATTGCAGCCAGTGCGGCACGCCCATCACCCAGCGCATTCCCCCCGACGACAACCGGCTTCGCTCGGTATGCGATAACTGCGGCGCTGTGCATTACCAAAACCCGCGCAATGTCGTCGGCGTGCTGCCGGTGTGGCGCGACAAAATCCTCTTGTGTCGGCGGGCCATCGAGCCCCGGTACGACAAATGGACGCTCCCGGCTGGCTTCATGGAATTGGGCGAGACTACGGCGCAGGGAGCCATGCGCGAAACTCAGGAAGAAGCCGGCGCACAGATCGAGCTTGGGCCCCTGTACACGGTGATCGACGTTCCCCACGCAGAACAGGTGCACTTCTTCTACTTGGCCAAGGTGCTGAGCGAGGAGCTTTTTCCGGGGCCGGAAAGCCTTGAAGCGGCGTTTTTCGATGCCGAGGACATTCCGTGGCCCGAACTGGCGTTCCGGACCGTGGCGACGACCCTTGAACACTACCTGGCCGACCGCAGTACGGGAATCTTTCCGATTCACCATTACGACATACCGCTGCCCGACGCGAAATAAGGAGTACCGCGGTGACGGGCCTGATCTGGCTTGATGATGCCACCCCCTTTCCCGACCCCGGAACGGCCTTGCCTGAAGGCCTGCTCGCCGTGGGCGCCAGCCTCTCACTGGAGCGCCTGGAGGAAGCGTACCGCAAGGGAATCTTTCCCTGGTACAACCCTGGCGACCCGATCCTTTGGTGGAGCCCGAACCCGAGAATGGTGCTCGCCTGCGGGGACTTCAAGGCGTCCCATACGCTGCGCAAGAAACTCAGGCAAATCGCCCGGGACGAGGGATCGACACACGTCCGGATCCGCATCACGACGGATCTCGCCTTTGGCGATGTCATCACCGCATGCGCCGCCAGCCGGGTGGCCCAGCCCGGAACCTGGATATCCCCCGCGATTCGGTCTGCCTACCTGGCGTGGCACCACGCCGGCAAGGCACACAGCGTGGAAACCTGGATCGATGGGCAACTGGCTGGCGGCTTGTACGGTGTCTGCCTTGGCCGTTTTTTCTTTGGAGAGTCGATGTTCAGCCGCCAGAGCGACGCAAGCAAGCTCGCCCTGGCTTACCTGGTAGCCTTCCTCCAGCGACATGGCATACAACATGTCGACTGCCAGCAAGAGACCTCGCATCTGGCCAGCCTGGGCGCCCGACCCATGCCTCGGGACGCATTCCTTGCGCTATTGGACAGCGCGCTGCCCTTGGCTTCACCGTCTTGGCAAAGAGGGCAAATCCTCGCCTCCGGCGAGCTTGCGCCCATCGAATGAATGACGCCATAATGATTCTGCCGACTATGCCCAAACGAACGCCATGAGCCACCCGACCGAGCCAGGCTTCAAAACCTTGCAGTTCTACTCGACCGCCGTCTATCCGTGCAGCTATCTGCCCGGTCTTGAGGCGCGCTCGCAAGTCGCGGCGCCCACGCACCTGATCGACGCACAGACCTACTCGCAGCTTGTGGAACAAGGATTCCGCCGCAGCGGGCTGTTCACGTACCGGCCTCACTGCGATACCTGCCATGCCTGCCTGCCAATACGGGTCGACGCCTTTCATTTCCAGCCCTCCCGCACACAGCGCAAGGTTTGGCACCGGCATGGCGCGCTGCAGGCCAGGCTCATGCCCTTGCACTGGGACCCCGAGCACTTCAACCTTTATCAACGCTATCAACAGCGGCGGCATCCCGGCGCGGGCATGGACGAAGACAGCCGGACCCAGTACACCCAGTTTCTTCTGACGAGCCGGGTCGATTCCCGGCTTGTGGAGTTTCGGGACTCGACCGGCGCACTCTGCATGGTCAGTATGGTCGACATCCTGGAAAACGGCCTGTCGGCCGTTTACACGTTTTTCGATCCCGAGGCAGCGGGCAGCTTGGGTACGTACGGCGTGTTGTGGCAGCTCGAACAATGCCGCCAATTGAAGCTGCCGTGGCTGTACCTGGGATACTGGATCGCGGCAAGCCGTAAAATGGCCTACAAATCGCAGTACAAGCCCTACCAGACTTTGCGCAACGGAGTCTGGTCCGAGCCTCCCGCCTCCTGAACCTATCACCATGTCACTGTTATTCAATGCTTACTCGCTGGCTCGACCGGCGCTTTTTTCGCTTGACGCCGAGAAGGCTCACGATTTGACCCTGACGTCCCTCCAGAAAGCGTACGACTGCCCGGCTACACGCAGCCTCATGGCCTCGCGTCCCGTGCGCCCTTGCACGCTGATGGGTTTATCGCTGCGTAACCCCGTTGGTCTCGCCGCAGGACTGGACAAGAACGGCGCCCACATCGACGCGCTGGGTAACCTGGGCTTCGGGTTTGTGGAGGTCGGCACCGTCACTCCCCGGCCCCAGCCCGGTAATCCGAAGCCCCGCATGTTCCGGCTGCCGCGCGCGCAGGCGCTCATCAACAGGCTGGGCTTCAATAACCAGGGCCTGTCGGCGTTCATTGCCAACGTAAGGAAAAGCCAGTGGCGCAGCCAAGGCGGCGTCCTGGGCCTGAATATCGGCAAGAACGCGCTCACGCCCATTGAACGGGCCGTCGACGACTACCTGATCGGCCTCGAGGGCGTGTTTCCTCATGCGGACTACATCACGATCAACATCTCGTCGCCCAATACGCAGAACCTGCGCTCGCTGCAGGGGCAGGATGAATTAACGAATTTGCTGGGACCTTTGCAGAAAAAACGCCAGGAACTGGCGGACCAGCACGGCCGGCAAGTTCCGATGGTCGTCAAGATCGCCCCCGACTTGACGACACAGCAGGTCGACATCGTTGCCGACTTGCTGCCGCACTATGGTGTCGATGGAGTCATTGCCACCAATACGACCCTGTCGCGCGCCGAGGTGAAAGGTTTGCCACACTGCGACGAAGCGGGCGGCCTGTCGGGACCGCCGGTACACGAACTGTCACTGCTCGTCATTGCCCGCTTGCGTCAGCAACTTGGCGCCGATTTTCCCATTATCGGTGTAGGCGGTATTGTGTCCGGCCAACAGGCGCGGGAAAAGATGGCGGCCGGCGCCAATGCCGTCCAGCTGTACACGGGTCTGATCTACAAAGGACCGGCCCTCATCGGGGAATGCGTGCGCGCCATGAAATAGAGCTCTGTAAAGCGAGCTCAGGCCCGCGCCGAATAAATAGAGCCGCCCCGGATAACTCCGGAGCGGCTCTTTCGTTTTACTGCGGGCCGACTCGGCCCCGCCCATCATGCCGTCCGAAAGGACGGCACGTTCTTAGGCAGCCGAGCGGCGTGCGCGGGGCGTCTTGGCGGCGTCGGCAGCATCCGAAGCGGCCTGGAACGTCGCGTTGGTCGCGGCACTGATGTTCGATTCGGCAGCATCGGCGGCTTGGCGGGCAACCTTGGCGGCAGATTCGTAGGCGCTATTGGCGGTGGCCAGCGACGTCTTCAGCAGCGCGATGGCGCCTTCCGAGCCGGTGGGCGCGCTCTTGGCCAATTGGTCCAGCGCATCGGACACCTGCTGTTGGCCCTGAGCGATTTGCTCTTCGGTCAACTTGGACAGGTCCGTTTGCACGCCCGACACGATGTCGTAGACATGCTTGCTGTAAGCCAGGGCCTTTTCGGCGCTCGGCTGAACCAGGCTGGAGGTGAAGGCGAGGACTTCTTGTGCGTCCTTGGCATCGACCGCCTGCTGGGATTTTTGGGCGACTTCGTCAAGCGTGGCGCGGATGACCTTCAGGTTCAGGTCTACCAGCTTCTCGAAGCCGTTGAAAAAAGTGCCTTGAATGGCAAGGATGTTGTCCAGCGTGGCTTTTTGGCCGGCCAGCACGTTTTGTGGGATTGCGCTCATGGTGGTTTCCTTTACAGATGAATCGGATGTGATTCTTTCGTCGGGTGGACGTCAAACTGAAATAAAAGAAGGTTAAGCAAATCACCGGGCCTACGTGACAACCTTCTATGCTGCACTGCACAAACTCTATTCTACGGGTTTTTTCACGGCAGTCAAGAAAATATTGTTGCTGTGCAACATTACGTTATCAAGGCTGAAAAGCGCCCGGCACAACAGCATTCATCCTAGGGTATAGGGACTACACCTAAGCGACAAAACGTTACTTTCGTTCTACCATTGTCGGCACGACCGGATGGAAAGGCCTGTTCTTTTAATAATTTTTACTTGCTGCTTGTACACGGAGAATCAATGAAGCACTTCACCCTGAAGATGGGCTCGGCCCTGTTCTTTGGCGCCTTGCTGAGCGCCGGCACCGCCTATGGCGCCGACTATCCCGACCACCCGGTCACGATGACCGTGCCTTTCTCGGCGGGCGGCCCCACTGATAACGTTGCGCGATCCCTCGCCGAAGCCATGCGGCCGACCCTGGGTGAAACGGTCATTGTCGAAAACAAAACCGGTGCAGGCGGCACCATCGGCACCAGCCACGTTGCACGCGCCAAGCCGGATGGCTACAGCGTCCTGCTGATGCACATCGGCTTCTCCACTGCTCCGTCGCTGTACAAGAATCCCGGCTACGACCCCAAGACCAGCTTCGAGCCCATCGGGTTGGTGGTCGACGTTCCCATGACGATCATCGCGCGGGCCGACTTCCCGGCCAACAACATCAAGGAACTCGTCGAGTACGTCAAGGCCAACAAGGATAAGGTCGCACTGGCCAACGCCGGCATCGGCGCTGCCAGCCAACTGTGCGGCACCATGTTCACGAAGGCGATCGGCGTCGACCTCCTGACGGTCCCCTACAAGGGCACAGGTCCGGCCATGAACGATTTGCTGGGCAAGCAGGTCGATATCATGTGCGACCAGACCACGAACACGACGCAGCACATCAAGGCAGGCACCGTAAAGGCCTACGCCGTGACGAGCAAGCAACGTGTGGCCACGCTGCCCGACCTGCCGACCATGCAGGAATCCGGCTACAAGGATTTCGAAGTCGGTATCTGGCACGGCATGTGGGCGCCCAAGGGCACGCCGAAGCCCGTCGTCGAGAAACTGGTGAAGTCGCTGCAGGCCGGCATGGCGAATGCCGACTTCCAGAAGCGCATGGGCGCATTGGGTGCAACGGTCCTGACGTCCGATGCCAATCCTGAAGCGCTGACCAAGAAGGTCGAACAGCAAGTCCCGCAGTGGGCCGGTCTGTTCAAGGAAGCCGGTCTCCAGCCGCAATAAACAAGTCAGTACCGTTTGAAGAAGACCGCGTGCCAGTCACGCGGTTTTTTTTCGTGGCACTGGTTCTTGTGCCGGCCGGTGTGGCTTCTGCGGCTGCTACTGGTTCTTGCGCCGGCCGATGTGGCTTTATGCGTCTGCTACTGGTTCTTGCGCCGGCCGGTGTGGGCGGCGGGGAGCGGGCTAGACGCTTTGCGGTGCCGGCTGCGCCGTCACTTCCCGCGCTGTCGCCACGGCTCGGGGCGGCCGCGGAACTCCGGGCATCGGGTCCACTGGACCCTTGATGCCCGTCAGACAGCCGCGGCCTTGCTCCCCGCCCCGTGTCGCCGTCGCAGCGCAAGCGAAATCGCCCTTCCCCCGCCGCCCACACCGGCCTGCCGTAAGGACATGTTGCCACGCCATAAAAGCCGGCCTTTTGCGCGATCGTCCCGCGAACTCCCGGTCTATCCGTACCAATTGTCCGAGGCGGCTGTGGCTGACGTCGGCCCGGCGATTTTACGCGCACGCCGGGAGGCCGGTTCAGGCCGGGGAGGCAAGGCCGCGGCTGTTCGACGGGCACGCTTGCCGACGGTCCTGTGGACCGTCGGCGCCCGGAGTTCCGCGGCCGCCCCGGACTGAATTGACCTCCCGGGTAGTCCTGGCAACGCCAGGACCGAAGCGTTCTAGCCGGGCCGACGTCAGCCACAGCCGCCGGATCAAAGAACCGATAAAAAACCCGGCATCCTATTCAAGACACCGGGCCCGGCCCGTCATTCCTCGGCACAACTTCACATCAGCGCTCAAGGCCCGCCGTCAGTGCGTCGCCTCGTACCCCAGCGCCTCGGAAATCTGCGCCGCCGTCCGCAACAATATTGGTATCCACTCGTCGCGCATCCGCTCCGCCGGCGCCGAAATCGACAAGCCCGCTTGCAGCTTGCCCGTATCGTCGTAGACCCCCGCCGCAATACAGCGGACCCCCAACTCCAGTTCCTCGTTGTCCCGCGAATATCCGTGGCGTCGCACCAGTGCGAGATCGCGGTCCAATTGGTCTGCCTGCGTGATACTGTTGCGCGTCGTGCCTGCAAGGCCCGTACGCATTACGTAAGCCCGCACCTGGCGCGGATCGCTGACCGACAGAAACAGCTTGCCCGTGGACGTCAGATGCAGCGGCGCACGCCCGCCTATCGCGCGCACCACCTGCATGCCGGAACGCTCGCTCCATGCCCGCTCGATATAGACGATCTCGTCGCCCTGCTGCAAGGACAGGTTCACCGTCTGGCCGGTAATCTTGTGGAGCTCCCGCATGGGCTCCAGCGCCACTTCGCGGACATTGAGCCGCCCTTTGACCAGCGACCCCAGCTCGAGCAAGCGCATGCCGAGCTGATACAGACCGCTGTCCACGCGCTCGACATATCGGCCCGCGACGAGGTCATTCAGGATACGGTGTGTGGTGGACGTATGCAGGCCGGTCGCCGCCGCGAGATCTTTCAGGGGGACGGGGTCCGATCTTTTGGCAAGGACGTCCAGAAGCATCATGGCTCGCTCCAGGACCTGGATGGTGATGGGTGAACCGCTGAATGTCGACAGGCCGTCGGCCGTGGAAGCTAGTGATGGTCGTGGCATAGAGTTATTTTGACGCAACGCAACATTTCCATATTATGAAAATTTGTCCCGTTTTGGCAAGCACTATTTTTCGGGCGGAGTCAGCGCGCCCCCAACTCGCAAGACTTCCGCGCGAAGATAGGCGAGTGCCTCGGCCGCGGCATCCGGTTCACCCTTGACGCCCAGATCGATGTGCGGATGTCCGGTCTCGCCCATGCTCGGCAAGCTGAATGCCTTCACGCCCGGCCACTTGCGCTCCAGTTCTTCGAGTGCCGGCGTAATGCGCGATTCCGGCAGCTTGAACGCAAGGAAAGAATGCTCTATACGCTTCGTATTGTGATGATAGGCACGGTAGCGCGTATCCAGCGTCCATTCCATCATCGGCCATGCCATCACGGGGAATCCGGGCATGAACGTATGATTCCGGATGAAGAAGCCCGGGATCTTGTTATAGGGATTCGGCACGATCTCGGCGCCTTCGGGGAAAACTCCCATCTGCAGCCGTTGCTGGTTCTCAGGCAGGGACATGTCGCCGCTACCCTGGCCGCGGCGCTCGTTGTCGGCGCAGCGTTCCGCAATGAGACGCTCGGCTTCGGGATGCAGCGCCAGGGGGACGCCCAGCGCTTCTCCCGCAGCCTGGCGGGTCTGGTCGTCGGGCGTCGCCCCAATGCCGCCACAGCAAAAGACGATGTGGTCCGTCGCGAAGCTGCGGACCAGTGTCTCGACAATCGCCGCCCTTTCGTCAGAGACGAACTCGGCGCCCCACAACTGCATGCCCCGCTGGGCCAGCAGGCCGACGAGCTTCGAAAAATGCTTGTCTTCCCGGCGCCCGGAAAGAATCTCGTCGCCGATGATGATCAAGCGGACTTTGGGTGAAGGACTGGTACTCATGGTCAAGCCTTGATCAAGGGTGGTTCGGAAACGAGAGGAGCATCCTGTCCGCGCAGCTGACGTAGTGCTTCGAGGCTGAAATGGGCATACACAAGTGCCGAGAATACCGGCAATACCAGCCAGGCAGGAGGAAAGAGGTTGATGAGTGCCAGGCAAAAACCGATAAGCCAGAGCTGACGGTTATGCCTGCGCCACACGAGCTTGCGCTCTTTGGCGCTGGCGTGCTCGACTATGGCGTCGACGCGCAGCATGCGCGTAAACGCGAACGTCCACCAAAACACCGGCAGAACCAGGGGCATGGGCGGGATGAGCCATAGCGGCATGGTGACGATCCACCCAAGCGCAAACAGCATGCCTACCCAAATTGCGTTCCAGGCGCTCACGACCGTCGAGTGTTCGCCATTGCGCCGCAGGCCCTGATACTCGCGCCGATCCAGATGACCGAGGACAATGGGCATGACGAAGACTGCGGCAATGACGAGTCCCAGTATGCCCGACATGGGCAACAGGATGCCCACGGCCAGTATCGGTATAAGGTAGAGCTTGATGGAGAACAGGCCTATGGCGACCAGCCAGGCGTCCACCTGGTTGACGATGTCCCAATCGGCCGCCTGGGTATTCAGCCATCCCGTCAGAGGAGTCCAGAATGCCCAAAGCAATATAATGGCACCCATCAACGCGATGATGAAAGGAAGAAGCAGGGCCGCCAGCATCTTGGGATGGCACTGCGTCACCAGCGCTCGCTTGAATGCCTGTGCCACGGCCGACAGGCCCGAGGTCGCGGGCACTCGCGTACGCACTGCAATAGGGGTATCGCTCATCGCGCAACCTTAAATTGATAACACGACTATCATAGTCAAACCGGGTGGTATTTGTCTCTATGCCAGTGTTCGATTCTCAGCATGATGCACCCGCGCTCACACAGCGCCTCAAGCAAGCACAGGGGCTTGTCGTCGTGTGCTATTGCGCGGCGTGGTGCGATACCTGCACCCGATACCGGCCCGACCTCGACGCGCTGGCCGTTAAATGGCCGCAGCATACATTCGTGTGGGTCGACATCGAAGAGAGCCCCGATCTGCTTGACGACGAAGACGTGGAGAATTTCCCGACGGTGACGATCCAGAATGCCGAAGGGAACCTGTTCTTCGGCACCCTCCTTCCGCACATCAGCCACCTTGATCGCCTGATCGAACGCGCCGTCAGCGATCCTGCACGGCCGACCCAGGATGGGCCGGGTCCGCTATTGAACCTACTGGCGTCCGCCGCCCAATAACACGCCGACCTGCTTCTTGCCCGGCACTGGGGCCTTGGGCTTCGGCGCTTCGACGCTGCTGGCGCCGGACGGAACGTAAGGCTTGTAGAAGAAGTCATCGACAGGCCGCGTAGGCGCGGCCCCGGATGCATAGCTGCGCCGCTCACCACGACCGGATGTCCGGGAGGACGTACTGCTGCTTCTGGACGCGCGCACCGACGGGGGCAGCGACAGCGTCCCGCGCGGAACCTTGGTCTTGATCAGCTTCTCGATGTCGAGCAGATATCGCTCTTCGTCGGGACTGAAAAAGGCAATGGCCTCGCCCGACGCACCCGCGCGTCCGGTGCGGCCGATGCGGTGAACATAGTCTTCAGCGTTATAGGGCAAGTCGTAATTGATGACGCAGGGGACACCCGCCACGTCAAGACCCCGCGCCGCGACATCGGTCGCGACCAATACTTCGAGTTCGCCTGCCTTGAACGCCTCGAGCGTCTTCATGCGGTCGAGCTGGTTCTTGTCGCCGTGGATCGATTCGGCCTTGACGCCGTCCCGTTCCAGTTGACGGGCGAGGCGGCTGGCGCCGATCTTCGTGTTTGAAAACACGATGACCTGGTTGAAGCCGCGCGACTTCACAAGATGGACGACCGCCGCCCGCTTGTCATCACCCGACAGCGGGTAGGCAATCTGCGTCACCGTATCGGCGGTGGCATTCCTGGCTGCGACTTCGATCTCTGCCGGCGTCTTCAGGTAACTGCGCCCGAGCTTCCTGATCTCGTTGCTGAATGTGGCCGAAAACAGCAGGCCCTGCCGCGTGGGTGGGAGCAGCCGTATGATGCGGTCCAGATCGGGCAGGAAGCCCATATCCAGCATGCGGTCGGCCTCGTCCAGCACGAGTATGCCGACCTGACCGAGGTTGACGTTCTTCTGTTCCACGTGGTCCAGCAGGCGGCCCGGTGTTGCGATCAATATCTCGCAGCCCCGGCGCAGGGCGTCGCGCTGAGGGCCAATATCGACGCCACCAAAGACGACGGCCGAACGCAATGGCGTGGATTTGCTGTACGCGATGACGCTATCGGACACCTGGTCGGCCAGCTCACGCGTCGGCGTAAGGATCAGCGCCCGGACGGGATGACGCGCAGGCGATGCACTCGTATTGGCGAACTGCATCAGGCGGTGAAGGATCGGCAGCGTGAACGCAGCGGTTTTACCCGTGCCGGTTTGGGCGGCGCCCATGACATCGCGGCCGTCCATGACGATGGGGATCGCTTGCGCCTGGATCGGCGTAGGGACGGTGTATCCGGTTTCGGCGACGGCTTGCAGAATGCTGGGGTGCAGGCCAAAGTCGGAAAAGGTAGCAATAGGAGTATCGTGTGTTTGTGTAGTGTCTGTCATGTAGGTGGTTTGCGCCCGGCGCGGGAATACCCCGCGTGCGGCTCTTTTAACCGGATAATTTTACCGCAGCATGCAACGTCGCCTGCCAACACGGGGCGACGGGACTCCAGACTTGTCCCCAAAGGGGTAAAAGTGTCGCTTAATGCATACGGTTTGGCCGCGGACTCACCACGGCACCATCGCTGAGGCGGCTTTCAGGATCCATAAGGCCGCCATACCGCCCACGATCACCAACAGGGTGCTGCGGGTGCGCCAGAACAGGAATATCGCGACCAAGGCGGCCAGGACCCTGGCATCAAGCACCACGCCTCCCTCCGCCCGCCAAGGCAAGAGCTCGGGCACGACGATGCCGATGAGCGCAGCGGTCGGCGCATAGCGCAACGCGCGCCGCACTGACTCGGTCAGCGGCAGGTGGTCGCCGAACAGGAAATAGCCTGCTCGCGTCACAACACTGCACAAGGTCAGCAGCGCAATGACTGCCAGGATATAGACGTCGTATTCGTCGTTGCCCGTCATGTCCGGTTCCTATGATTGCGGTGCTGAAGCGTTTCAGTAAGTACACCCGCGACGACGCCGCCAACCACTGCGGCCGCCAGCCCGAGCCTGAGAGGCAGAGGCTGGCAAACCCACGCAGTGACGCCGGCGACCAGCAGGCACATGACCATCGGCCGCGTCTTCACGAGCGGAATGATGATCGCCATAAGGGCCAGGATCGCGGCGAAGTCCAGTGACCACGATGCCGGCACAAAGGAACCCAGGTAAATCCCCATCAGGGAAAAGCCGTTCCACGAGACCCAGCACGGAATGATGATGCCCATGAAGTACCAGAACTGGTCCGGCGTGCCCCTATCCCGGCTTTCCCCATAGCGGGCCATGAACAGGACAAATGCCATGTCGGTGGACAGGTAACCCAGGCCCAGGCGTTTCGGCCATGACATATGTCGGAAATACGGTTGGAGCGCGGCGCCGAAAATGATGAAGCGGATATTGACCACCGTGCCGGCGGCAAAGATCAGCCACAGCGGCGCCGATGACTCGATGAGCGGCAAGGAGGTCAATTGCGCCGAGCCGGCGTAGACCGTCAGGGTCATCAATGCCGCCATGCTCTCGGTCAGCCCGGATTTCACCAGCGCGATGCCGGTAACAAAGCCCCACGTGCTGGTGGCGACGAGCGTCGACAGCGCGTCCAGGAAGCCGGCCCTGACGCTTTGCCGTTGCCGGCCGTCGGGCCACCAGGAAGGAGTTCTGTACCTCGGCGCCACTGAATACCCTTGCTGAAAAAGCGGTTATTGTAAGGCCCGCCGCCTTGGTACAATCAAGCCTCATCTTTCGGAGAGCCCTATGTCCATGTCTGATCGTGATGGTTTCATCTGGTATGACGGCGAATTGGTGCCATGGCGCAATGCCACGACCCATGTATTGACGCATTCGCTGCATTACGGTCTGGCTGTTTTTGAAGGCGTCCGAGCCTACGACACTGATTTGGGCACGGCCATTTTTCGGCTGGAAGATCACACGCGCCGGCTGTTCAATTCGGCCCACATCTACCAGATCGACATCCCCTACGACAGGGACACGATCAACGCCGCGCAGCGCCAGGTCGTTCGCGAGAACGCCCTGGCCTCCTGCTACATTCGCCCGCTGGTTTTCTATGGCTCCGAAAAAATGGGTGTCTCTCCCAAAGGGGCGAAGGTGCACGTCGCCATCGCGGCGTGGCCGTGGGGCGCCTACCTTGGCGAAGAAGCCCTGAAGCAGGGCATACGGGTAAAAATCTCGTCGTACGCGCGCCAGCATGTCAATGTCACGATGCCCCGCGCCAAGGTGGCCAGCACGTATGCAAATTCCATTCTTGCCAACGCCGAAGCGCTCGATCACGGCTATGACGAAGCCATTTTGCTCGACACCGACGGCTTTGTCGCGGAAGGCTCTGGCGAAAACATCTTCATCGTCAAGGACGGCGTCCTGTGCGAACCGGAAATCGCTTCGGCGCTCACCGGCATCACGCGTTCGACGATCCATGCCTTGGCGGCCGATTTGGGCATACCCGTCCTCACCAAGCGCCTGACTCGCGACGACCTTTACATTGCGGACGAGGCCTTCTTCACGGGCACGGCCGCGGAAGTCACTCCCATCCGCGAAGTGGACAGGCGCGTGATCGGCTCGGGTTCACGCGGCCCCATCACAGAAAAACTCCAGGCTGCCTTCTTCGATGCCGCCAACGGAAAAAATCCCAAATACCACCACTGGCTTTCGAAGGTATAAAACGTTCATTCGCCCTGCGGCTTCGCAGCCCATTTTTAGGAAACACCATGAGCAGCGCCCCCTCGACCCGCGTCCACAAGGACGAAACCGTATTCGTTGAAGCAAAGGACTTGCCCGTTTACTGCCCGGGCCCCCATGCGCCCTTATGGAGCATGCATCCTCGCGTCTATATCGAAGTCGTCAAAACCGGCAAGGCCATCTGCCCTTATTGCGGAACGGGCTATCAGCTCAAGGAAGGCGAGAAAGTACACGGACATTGACCGTCACAGAAGGCATTCCTCGGCGCCGCCCGCAATCTACGGTTCCCTCTTTTTATGTTTACAACGCCACAAGAAGCCGAACAGGCCTTCTATCAAGCTCTCCGTCAGGCAGACTCCGCCCTCATGATGCGCGTATGGGCCGACGATGAAGAAATCGTCTGCATACACCCGGGCGGCATGCGCACGGTCGGCCACGAGGCGGTGCACAGCGCCTGGCAGCAGATTTTTGCCAACGGCCCCGTCATGGTGCAGCCCATACGCCCCATGATCATGACCAGCGTCATGTGTTCGGTCCATGTACTCATCGAACAGATCACCGTGGTCACGCCGCACGGCGACCAGTCTGCCCACTGCTATACGACCAATATCTTCCACAAAGGCACGGCCGGATGGAAGATGGTCCTGCATCATGCCTCGCACGCCCCGCAGGACGCTGGCCTCTTCGACCTCCAGGATCGCCCGGACACCCTGCACTAAAGACCTGTTTCGTGACCGCACAGATCGATTCCTCGCCCTGTCCCAACCCCCTGTGGCTGCCCGGCGGCCACTTGCAGACGCTGTACGGCGCGCTCGCGGCCCGCTATCACCACATCTCGTTCGTGCGCGAGCGGGTGAACACCCCCGATGGCGATTTCCTGGACTTCGATTGGACCGGACCGGGTCTGTTCTCGGACAGGCTGGCCAGCGGCCAGGCTTCGCGGTCCGACCCACGACTGGCGCGGACCGCCGCCCGGCGCTGGATGGATGACGAGGACTGGGCGACCCTTCCCACATCGGAAGGCACGCCCGCGCTGGTCCTGCTCCATGGACTGGAAGGAAGCAGCCGCAGCCATTACGCGCAAGCCATTGCGCAGCACTTTCGCGCGCGCGGCTGGGTGGTGGTCATTGCGCACTTTCGCAGTTGCTCCGGGTTCACGAACCGTATGGCGCGCGCCTATTATTCGGGCGACTCCGCCGACATCGAGTTCATCTTCAGCATCATCAGGCAGCGTCTGCCCAAGGCGCGATGGCATGCGATCGGCGTCTCGTTGGGCGGCAACGCGATGCTCAAGCACATCGGCGAGCAAGGCAGCGCCCTGTCATGGCTGGCGTCCAGCGCCGCCGTATCCGTACCGCTGGACCTCGTCGCCTGCGGCAACCGCCTTTCGGAAACTAGACTCGGCAAGCAGCTGTATTCCCGCTATTTCCTGCGGACCATGAGGAACAAGGTTCTTGAGAAGGCGAAACGGTTTCCCGGCACCATCGACGTATTGCGGCTGGGGCTGGTAAAAAGCCTGCGCGAATTCGACGACTTGTACACGGCGCCCATGCACGGCTACAAGAACGCCCTGGATTACTGGACCCGCGCCTCCAGTAAGCCACATTTGAAGAACATTGCAGTGCCGACCTTGGTGCTCAATGCCCGTAACGATCCGTTCATCCCGGAACCTTCACTGCCCGGCTCACACGACTGCTCGCCCAGCGTAGTGCTGCATCAGCCGGCGGAAGGCGGACATGTCGGCTTTGTCACCGGCGCCTTCCCGGGACACCTGGGCTGGTTGCCGATCAGGCTGGCGCGATTCTTCGAAACAGGCAGCTAGCCGCCGCAATCCTCGGGCTTCTCGCCACGCCGCCTCAGGACTTCCTGAACCGCTCCAGCAGTTCGCGATCGGACTTGATCCGGTCCCGCAGCGTGCGAATCTGCACATCGAGTTCGGACTGAGTATAGAAATCCTTGCTCATGTTACGTGCCTGCTGCAGCAATTCGACGGCGGTAGGCAGCGCACCCGTCAGATCGTAGTAGGTCGCCATGCTGCGCCGCGCATTGACCTGCTGGCCCAGACGTTCCTGGCTCTGCGCTTTCAGTTGATGGAATCGCGGCACGTCGGACCAACGGCCCAGGGCACCGTCGAGGTATGCGACGGCCTCCCGGTCCTGGCCCGCCTTCTGGTAGGCCTCCGCCGTGACGAGCGCAATGCCCAGGCTGTCGGGCCAGCGCTTCCCCGCAGCCGTTGCAAGCGCCAGAGCCTGCTTGCTGTCGCCCTGCGCAAGGGCCAACGACACGGCAAGGCCCGCGACCTCGGGCGAGTTGTCGCCCAGCTTGCGTGCCTCGGCCAGCGCCCGCGCCGCTTCGACCTTGTCGCCGCGCGCCAGGGCGGCGTAGGACAATCCATACCAGGCAGCGGATTGCTCCACGCCCGTTTTCTGCCGGGCATCGAGCTGCAGCTTGTCCGTGGCCTGCCGCTGCGCCTGCGTCGTCTTGGCCTGAAGGACACGGAGCTTGGCTCGTATATACCAGAAGGAACTGCTGTCCTGATGTTTCGCGGCCGGGATTTCGCGGATGCGATTTTCGATGTCGGACAGACGCTGGATGGAAAGAGGATGCGTGCTCGTATAGCCGCCTCCCCCCGCGCCTTCATTCAACCTCGAGGCGTTGCCCAGATGATTGAACATGCGCGCCATGCCGCGCGGATCGAAACCGGCCTTGCGCATCATTTCAAACCCGGTGCGGTCTGCCTCCTGTTCTGCTTGCCGCGAGAAACCCAGCTGGCGGTCCACCGCCGCGGCCTGGCCGAACGCCGCCACGCCCATCGCCAGGTCGCCGCTCCCGGACAGGGCGGCCAGCAGGGCTCCCGCCAAGGCCGCCATCATGACGCCGCTGCTCTGTGACTTTTGCGTCATGCCGCGTGCAATGTGGCGCTGGGCGACGTGGCCGATTTCGTGAGCGATCACCGAGGCCAGCTCGGATTCGGTTTCGGCCGTCACCACCAGGCCGCTATTGATGCCGATATAACCGCCAGGCAAGGCGAACGCATTGATCTGCGAGTCGCGGACGCCGAACACTTGTATGGGCTGGTCTACGCCCGTCGGTGCATTACTGGCGAGGGTCCGCCCCAAGCGGGTCAGATACTGGCTGACATCGGGGTCCGCGATATACGTGGGATCCCGGCGGCCCTGTTCCATGATGGCGTCGCCCAGCGTCCGCTCCAGTGCGGGGGAGAGTTCGGCCGATGAGGCTGACCCCATGCTGGGGATGCCAACCGGCTGCGTGTAAGCCGGCGTGGACCAGCACATCGACGCCACGAGGGCCGCGCACACGTACCGTGCGCAACGCGTTTTTCGTACGGAGAACGAAGTGACAATCATGGCCCTCGAATCGCTGATGTGACTCAGGCTGCCGGGACGGTCAGGGACGCCCTGGCGCGCTTGAGATCCTGCTTGTTGGGCAGGCGGTTCTTGGCGGACAGGCGCAAAAGCGTCGACAGCGCGAAGAGCAGGCCGAACACTTCAATGAAGCCGGCCAGCACCCACATGGTCAACCCGCCAATGGCTTGGTCCGTCAGGGCCGTCATGCCGGGTATGGCGCGGCCGCATAAGTCGAATATAGGATAAAGGTCGTGCTCGGTGAACGTAATGACGGCCCCGACGACCATCTGGGGCACCATGGTGATGACCGGCGAAAGAATGCGCCCGCCCGGCGAGAGCACGGCCGGCGGGCTCGGCCGCCGGTCGAGGATGAGGTTCCAATACATGAAGCCGCTGATGACCACGGACCAGTTCATCAGGCGATACAGGCGCCAGTCGAGCATGGAATAGAACTGCACCGTGGGAAGGAGAAAGCCCACCACGAGCAAGACAAACAGCAAAGGCACGAAGATCTTGTTGGTCAGGACGGCGACGAGCAGGCGCCCCGGCCGCGTGACGAGGAAATCGCGCAAGCGATAACGCCACGATTTGGGCAGGCCTGCCCTCATCACCTGGCCCGGATAGGCCCCCATGATGAACAAGGGTCCGAGATGATGGAGTATCAGGTGCTGCAGCCGATGAATGAAGAACATCCGTTCGGCGTAGTAATCGACACGTGTATGCAGGGAAAGATAAAGAAAGATCATCCCCACCCAGAAGAATGCCTGGCGTGTGGTGCTGACATGGTGGACGCGCGTGCCCCGCACAAAGAGCAACCCGCCCACCACGAACGCCAGCACCAGCGTTGGAGAAAACTCCCAAGGCGTGAGCCAGTCGATTACATTCATGGGTACATAAACCGGTTAAAAATCAATACCCTCTAGTTTAAAGCAATATGGCGCCGGTCACCCCATTGGACTTGATGCACGCCGGGAAAGGCGCTCAGTTCGCGTGCCTGTGACATGAGCACCGGGCGCAACTCGGGCGGGCAGTCGATGGTGACGCAGGCCCGGGCCATGCCATGCTGCACACCCTTGTCCACCAGAAGGTGGGCGACACGCAGGCCGGCGCTTTCGAAGTTGAGGTAAACCTGCTTGCGCACGTCGGCCAGCCGTTCGCTGGGGCACACCACGGTGAGCCGAGACGTGGACTTGGGCGCACGGACCGGAACCGCACGAATGCCCGCACGACGCATGAATAAGTTGAAGAGACGCATTGAAACCTCCCGCTGTCGCTCGCGCGCCGCATGCGCAACGCACGATACGCCGCACGCATGCGGCGATTCTGCAATATTGAAAACTGACGGGAGTCGGAATACGAAGGTATCCCATTGACTGCCACGCCCTTGTAAGCCCAGGGCGTGGCATAAGCGGTGCTTGGAAGCTGCTTGTTGCCCTATACGCGCCTGGTGACCTGAACGTCGATGCAAGATCGACTGCTACTGTCGCCTGGGTCGGGATTCACGACGCAGCTCCTATAAATTGAACACGCATTATTGTAGCGTGTAAGGCTTAAAAAGTGTAGCCGTCCAGCCAACCCATGGCGGTGTACACATGCACCACGATCAGCGCTATGCCAAATACCAGCGCCGTTCCGCCGAAAAGCGTCGTGAGGATCGCAACGATGACGGCATCCCAGCCGGTCTCGGTCTTGCGCGGCGAGCCGCTGTTATAGCGGGCATCGAAGTCTTCGTCCGAACGCAGCGAAAAAACCAGCGCCTCGATGGAGCCTGCCGTGATCGG
>Ga0182739_1001830_pt1 | contig 21028 bp, 13 predicted proteins | sample eDN5th30CBELigBY_FD_128873 | JGI IMG/M metagenome (GOLD analysis project Ga0182739, IMG submission 128873) | Enriched backyard soil microbial communities from Emeryville, California, USA - eDNA 5th pass 30_C BE-Lig BY (version 2) (version 2) | ecosystem: Environmental > Terrestrial > Soil >...
CTATAATCTTCAGGTAGCAGCGTCACTTAAAGGCAGCACATTCCATTTTCGGAGCACTTTGCTCCTCCGCTGTAGCTCACTTGCTTGGTGAGCTTCGAAGCTTTTTTAGTTTCGCTTCGCTGTTTTATGCATAGACTTTGCTTCGTCGTTAAGAGCGCTCCGGAGCAAAGTGCTCCTTAAGCTGTAGTAAAATTCAAAAAGTCCTTTCAAAATGAGGTTTCTGAGCACCCATTTCGAAAGGACAGCCTCTCATTTGATTATACTATTGTCACGCTGTGTTGACTAATGGATTGATAGCCTCTACACAAGCTCTTCTACGTTGAATGTACATTGCCAGAAAAATTCCTACTATTCTTCTTTGAACATTTTGTTAGTTAGCGAGCCTAGCTTTTCTATTTCTATCGTTACGATATCGCCATCACGCAGCCAGTCAAGATGATCTTTTTTGTGAACGGTTTGACCGTCGAAGCCATTGAATACGACTCCTTCAGGTGTTCCTGTTAGGATCAGGTCACCAGGCTCTAATGTCATATGCTGTGAAATATAGCTTATAATTTCGCTGCAGCTAAAGATCATGTCTGAAGTATTGGAGCTTTGACGTACTTCCCCATTAACTGTGCAAGAAATAGTTAGCTCGTTCGGATTGCCCACTTCATCTGCTGTGACAAGATATGGACCAACTGGACTAAACTTGTCGCAGCATTTGCCAAGCAGCCATTGCTGAGTACGGAACTGCAGCTCGCGCGCAGATAGATCATTGACATTGCAATAGCCCATGACATAATCCAGTGCTTCTTCTGGTGTTACTCGCTTTGCTGCTTTACCGATCACGATCCCCAGTTCAGCCTCATAGTCAACCTGCTCGGAGTTAAATGGTAGCGGAATATCCTCTCCGTGTGCAGCAATTGTATTAGCAAACTTATTGAAAAGAATTGGAACGGATGGAATCGGTATATTCGATTCCTCCGCATGCTTACGGTAATTAGCGCCAACACAAATGATTTTACTAGAGGAGCTTACACATGAACCGAACTGAATATCCCCCTCCTGCAGCCATAGCTCCCCATCACCTGCAAGCTGCTTACTATTTTGCTCTACATAACGTTGTAGCTGATGTACTGCATCGTTACCGCCCCTCATCAATTGTTCAATGGTAACGGGAATATCAGCCTCTAGCATATATTTTTCACTTGCTTTACGTACATCCAATACTCCTTGCTCAGTTAACACACCAAGACGCAAACCGTCCTGTTGAAAGGTTAGTATTTTCATCTAGTGATCAGTCCTTTTCATAATGTTATGTCGATATAGTTCTATCCCAATGGACAATATCCTTTATTGTTTCTTCACTAGAGTAATAACTCCATTAGATCAATGTTAAATTTTGAGGTTTTTTTGTAATTTTGTTAGATTTATCTGAATTTTAAACAAAAACCTCTTTTCTTTAACTGTTTCTTTTGCAGGCCAAGCAATAAACTAAGGCTGTATTGTAAAAAGACAAAGAAAGAGAGGTATGCATCATATGTCTAGCAAAGTAAAGAAGATTATCGCATTGCCATTGGCATTGCTGCTCGTGCTAGGGCTTATTTCTCCAAGTTTTCTTACATCACAGAAAGCATCAGCTGCACCTGCAACTCCACTGGAATGGAAGTTTAATATGGCGCATCCCGGTGCATCAACGGAAGGAATGGAGGGTTGGACACATATTTATCCCACCTCTCCAGCATATTCATCGGATATTGGCTACGGTATTCTTGATACAACTGGCCTTAATTCACGTGACAGAAATCAAGCCGGACAGACTCCGCTAGTCAATCAGTTTATTCTAAATGCGGCTGCATTCCGATTGGATGTTCCTGATGGCAAATATCAGGTCACCGTCTACTCAGGCGATATTACTGGATCAGGTACAGTTAACCTCAATATAGCTGTTGACGGTGAAAGTAAAGGTCGAGTAAGCTCTAAGGCTGCTGTTAACTCTTTATCCTTTGAATATCAAGCGACAAAGGGCTATATTCAATTAGATTTTTCCACTCATTTATATCTAAATGGGATAGTCGTTACTGAGATTGTTCCCGAAGTGCCTGAAAGCCCAACTACATTACAGGCATCCGCAACATCTAAGGTCATCTCATTAAACTGGGAAGCAAGCACCACTGAAAACGTAACGTATACAGTTTATCGTTCATTAAGTGGAGATGAGGACTATGAAGCGTTAGCAGCTGGTCTATCTGAGCTAACTTATCAGGATACGACTGCTATCTTCGGCAGCAGCTATGACTATTATGTTGTTGCGGTAAAGGATGCGATCGAATCAGAGCCTAGCAATATTATTACGACAGAATTGCAAGCGATTACAGTAGTGCCAGATGCTCCAGCCTCACTATCCGTTCGCAATGTAAGCAGCTCAGGTATTGCCTTACAATGGAACGCGAGCGAGCTAGCTGACAGCTATAATTTATATCGTTCGGACTCTGCAACAGGAGAGTTTGACGTAGTTGCTAGTGAACTAACTGGTCTTACATACAATGATACTAGCGCAAACACTTCCATCGTTAACTATTACAAAGTAACAGCGGTTAACGAGATCGGTGAGTCAGAAGCTTCACCAGTAGCCGAGAGTATTATCTATATTCCACCTGCCCCACTTCCTGGAAGCTTTCCATATCGCTTCGATATCGGACTTGGGGAAGCAGCAGCTAATAGTATTAAAGTAGATTCTAATGCGATTTACAGCGAAGATATCGGCTATGGCTTTATGGATGAGGCTAGCGTGACATGGGGAAGCAACAATGATACTGACCTTCTACGTAATGACTTTGCAATTCCTTCAGCTGATGCCGTGTTTAGCATTGATCTACCTAATGGTGATTATCGTGTAACGATTATCGCTGGTGATTCTGCAACGGCTACGCAAACAGGCGTTATAGCTGAGCGTATTCAGAAGGTTCAAATTCCTGAAGCTGCCGCTACAGGCTATATGGAGCGTACATTCGATATTGCTCTAGTTGACGGACAATTGAATTTGAGCTTTAACGGTAGCACACCGATTATTAATGCAATCACAATTGATAAGTTACCTGCACGTCAAGCTGGTTCTCAACCAACAGTATATATGGCTGGTGACTCAACGGTTCAAACCTATGATGAATATTGGAAGCCAGAAGCTGGTTGGGGGCAAATGCTAAATCGCTACTTTACCGATCAAGTTTCCTTTGACAACCATGCAATCGGTGGTCGAAGCAGTAAAACGTTTATTACTGAAGGAAGATTAGATACAGTTCTTCGGATGATTCGTCCAGGTGACTTATTCCTTATTCAGTTCGGTCACAACGATGCTACGATTAGCGTTCCTGAACGCTATGCTTCTGTGCCAGACTATAAGGAGTACTTGAAAACCTATGTACTTGGCGCTCGTCAACGTGGAGCGGAACCAATTTTAGTTACACCTGTAGGACGCCGTTCCTTCAATACAGACACAGGAAAGTTTAATGTTAGCTTCCCTGAATATGTTCAAGGAATGAAGGAAGTTGCTGAAGAGTTAGACGTAAAGGTAGTCGATCTAAGCGCACTTAGTATCGCGTTCTATGATGAGATTGGATTTGAAGCGACACGTTCTGTCTTCCTGCATACTGATCCCGGTGTTTACTCTGCTTGGCCGAACGGCAGCACAGACGATACACATTTCCAAGAGTATGGAGCTATTCAGCTTGCAAGACTAATCGCTGGTGCAATTAGCGAGTTGGATCTATCTATCTCAGAATATGTCATCTCCACTCAAGCGCCAGAAAACGTACCTGATGCTCCAGCTAATGTTATTGTAAGCAGCATTAGTAACGCAGGGGCTACCGTGATCTGGGATGCTGTAGACGGTGCAGATATTTATAAAGTGTATCGTAAATTAGCAAGTGAAGAGGAGTACACGCTTGTTACAACTTCTACTTCACCACTTGCTAGCATTCTTGGAATGACGGATGGAACAAACTATAACGTTTATGTAACTGCAGTAAATGCAAAAGGTGACTCAGAGCCTTCACAAGTAGTTAGCTTCCGCACGAAGTCGGCTGATTATAAGTACGATTTCCAAGGTCATCCTGACTATAGTAATGGCGGTATCGATGCTGAAGGCTATACCATCATTAATTTAGGTAATTCTGAGGCAACCTCCACTAGCTATACAGAGGAACGTGGATACGGACTAATATATGATCCAGGAATGATTGTGCGTAACCGTGCCCCTTCAGATGCTCATAAGGAACAATTACCAGAGAATGTGTTAGATGCCGTTCGTGATTGGATTGGCTACTTTAACACTGGCTGGCAATTTAGAGTTGATGTACCAAACGGAATTTATGCAATCAAGCTTTATGTAGGTGATTTTAGCGGAAGTGCACGTACAAATCTTGCCGTCAACGGTGTGAACTACGGTGCAGTCAATGCGGCTAACTCAAGCTACACAGAGCGTGTTATTAACAACATTCAAGTTAAAGATGGACATTTATTATTCCACTTTACAGGCTCAACTGCGATTGCGAACGCACTAGAAATTACAACCATTCTAGTTGCACCAAGCAATCTCCATCTAGAAGATTCATCATTAGATGCCAATGAGCCATATGTTTCATTAGCTTGGAATGAAATTGAGGATATCTCCAAGTACAACGTATATCGTCAAATTCAAGGCTCATCACAACGCGAGCTTGTTGCTCAAACATCAGAGCCAGCTTGGACAGATGAGAATGTTATCGTTGGTGCGTCCTACCTCTACTCTGTTTCAGCAGTAGATCCTGGTGGCATTGAATCGGTACGCTCGAATGAATTAACTGTTCATTTGTACGATGAAAGTAATGGCGCAATTGATGCTCCACAAAATCTAACAGTTACGGATATTCATAAAAACGATGTTACCATTGCTTGGGATGCTGTTGAAGGATCAACTGCTTATGCAATCTATCGTTCTGAAAGCTTAGATGGCGACTATGAGCTAGTTGGCTTCTCAAGTGAGGCATCATTTACCGACACAACAGTTTTAACTACGATACCTTACTACTTCAAGGTGAGAACATTGCATGACGGGTTACCTTCTGAGCTGTCAGATGCTATTCAATCAGAAGCTGTAACAACATTACTTCGTCAGATGGAAGCACTTGATCGTGGTATTGTGGCGATTGATACCGAGGATGGCGTGTTCGTAAGCTGGAGACTATTAGGTACTGATCCAAGCTCAATCTCCTTCCATCTATATCGTGACGGAGAGCGAATTACGTCTGAACCGATTACAGAAAGCACCAACCTCCTAGATGAAGCTGGTACTGTTGAAGCAGTATATGCTGTCGCTGCTGTGATCGATGGCATTGAACAGCCTGCTTATGACACAACTACCGTTTGGTCAGAGCAGTATATTGACATCCCGCTGAATAAACCAGAGGATGGGGTTACTCCACTAGGCGATCCTTATACGTATAGTGCGAACGACTCAAGCGTAGCGGATTTGGATGGTGATGGCGAATATGAAATTATTGTTAAATGGAGCCCATCCAACTCGAAAGACAACTCGCATTCTGGTTATACTGGCAACGTATACTTGGATGCTTACGAATTTACTGGAGAGCAGCTATGGCGTATCGATCTAGGTCGCAACATTCGTGCTGGTGCTCACTATACACAGTATATGGTTTATGATCTTGATGGCGATGGAAAAGCTGAAGTTGCATTGAAAACATCCGACGGTACAATTGACGGACAAAACAATGTTATCGGAGATCGTACAAAGGATTATCGCAACTCCACAGGCTACGTCATTATTGGAAATGAGTATTTAACTGTGTTTGACGGACAAACAGGAGCGGCAATTGATACGGTCGACTATGATCCTCCACGCGGCGTCGTAGCAGATTGGGGCGATGGTTACGGTAACCGTGTTGATCGTTTTGCAGCCGCAATCGCTTATCTTGATGGTGAGCAACCAAGCCTAGTTATGGCACGTGGAGTATACACTCGTATTGCACTTGCTGCGTATACCTTCAAGGATGGTAAGCTTACTCAGCAGTGGAAATTCGATACGCTTGATGAAGGTAATGGCGCATACGAAGGTCAAGGCTATCATAGCTTAAGCGTTGCTGATGTTGACTTTGATGGTAAGGATGAAATTGTTTATGGGCAAATGATTGTCGATGACAACGGTAAAGGTCTGTACAGTACTGGCTTAGGCCATGGTGATGCATTACATGTCAGCGATTTTGTACCAGATCGTGAAGGTCTTGAAATTTTCGCAGTCCAAGAACATACTGATGCACCTTACGGATATGATTTGCGTGATGCACGTACAGGAGAAATTCTGTGGGGCGTAAACACAGGTATCGATACTGGACGCGGTCTAATTGCCGATGTTGATCCTCGTTATCCTGGTGCAGAGGCTTGGGCTATTGATGGCGAATGGAATAGTCGCACGGGTGGAATTCATAACGCAACGACTGGTGAGAAGATCGGTGACAATATTCCTACAAGTAACTTTGCAATTTGGTGGGATGGCGATGTACTGCGCGAGCTGCTCGATCATGACTATGATGATTCAATCGGTGCAGGTACTGGTGTGATCGATAAGTGGGATTATGAAAACGGAGAGTTAACAAGAATTTTAACAGCAGACGGAACGCTGTCTAACAATAGCACGAAGGGTACTCCTGCGCTACAGGCTGACCTACTAGGTGACTGGCGTGAAGAGGTGCTTTGGAGAACTGAAGACAGCTCAGCTTTAAGACTTTATACAACAACGGATGTTACGGAAGAGCGCATTTTCACATTAATGCATGATCCGCAATATCGTCTGGCTATTGCGTGGCAAAACGTCGCTTACAACCAACCACCGCATCCTAGCTTCTACATCGGTGAAGGAATGACGACTCCGCCGCAGCCAAACATTTATGTGAATGAGGTTGCTGTTACTAGCATTGCTATTCAAAGTGCAAGCTCTGAGCTTTCGGTAGGTGGTACATTACAACTCAAAGCATTGATCGCCCCGGCAGCAGCAACTAACAAAGCGGTTAATTGGAGCGTGACTAGCCCTTCCGGCAGAAATACAAGCTTAGCTACAATTGATCAAAACGGTCTATTGAAAGCAAGTCGCTCTGGTCAAGTGAAGGTCATCGCTACTGCAGCAGACGGTTCTAATGTAACAGCGGAACTAACGATTACTATTAAATCAAATGGCAACGGTTCTAATGACAATCCGCCAGCGAGCACACCACAGCCAACAACACCGCCAACTACAGGGCAACCAGTTGTAGTTGAAAGTAAGAAAAATGAAAATGGCGTAGCAGAGGCAGTCATTACTGTAGAGCTTCTACAGCAGCTTGCAGCAGGTAACAGCTCTGTAGAGATTAGCTTGCCGAGCGATAGCGAGGATCAGCTAGTGCTTACATTGTCACCTGAAGCACTTGAGCAATGGAACAAATCGAATGTGTCTAACATTGAAATCACTACACCTCTAGGTACAATTAAGCTGAATGGTGCAATCGGGCAAACCTCTGGAGATTCTGGCAACCTAGAAATATCGCTTGCAAGCAAGCCAGCACCTGCGGCTATTGCTGCAGAAACGGGCAGCTCTACTGTTCTAGATGTTAAAGTGTCTCGTAATGGAGAAGATGTAGATAACATCCGCGGTAATGTTACAGTTACGTTGCCTCAAGCGGTTGAGCAACAGGAGGATAAGGGCTTATGGGTGGTTTATTCCATCAATGAGGATGGCAGCTTAACTCCTGTTAAGAATAGTCGCCTAAGCTCAGATGATAAGCTGACCTTCAAAGCAAGTCACAGTGGTCAATATGTTGTAGGCTACGCTAATGTACCGCTAGGTGATGTTGCGACGAAAGCACCTTGGGCTAAGGATGCTGTTAATACTTTAGCTGCAAGAGGCATTGTAACAGGCTATAGCGATGGCAATTTCCAGCCTGAACGTAAAATTACTAGAGCAGAGTTTATTAAGCTTCTACTGGAATCGGCTGATCTTATTCAAAGTGATGCAGAAAGCACATTTACTGATGTGGATTCAGAAAACTGGTTCTACAACGCTGCTGCTTCTGCACAACAGCTTGGTTTAGTTTCTGGTAAAGCAGATGGCCAATTCGCAGGCAATGATGAAATTACAAGAGAAGAAATGGCGATTATTGCATACCGTTTAATCAATAAGTTAAATCTTCAACCAGCTAGACAAGAAAATGCTCCATTCGTTGATGCCGAGCAAATTGCTCCTTATGCGAAGGACGCTGTAAGAACGATGCAGCAAAGTGGTATATTGCAAGGCAATGGTGCAAACCGCTTTAATCCTAAGCAAAATGCATCACGTGGTGAAGCAGCCGTCATTATCTATCGTTTATGGCAACTATTTGAGTAATCCTCAACTAATAATCCCCCCTATTATATAGTTGAGACTACAAAACGCCGCCAGCATCGTGGGTTCACGAGCTGGCGGCGATTATTATTTCTGGCCCTCTATTCATTAAGCTAGTAAATCCACCGTACTGCCTGCTTTAATTTCAATTGGTTCATCATCAACACTTACCCATAAATCAAGTGCTGTAGGGTTGTAAATGACGCTGCAATCCATCGTAAAGCGTAAAGACTGCAAAGCCTTCATATAAGCAACGATTTCTGCATTCGTTGCATACCAGATATCGTCTCGGCCTGCGATCTTCTCAGCGAATTGCTCGACAAGCTCCCAGTTATTATCATGAGCAAATTCATAGCTATGTCCCCATACATATAATAGAGTCATACGGGTACGGCGATACTGAAGCTCAAGGAATCTTTCAGCGCATTCTACCATCTGCTTATGATGACATGTTGGATGCCACTCTAAAAAGTTTTGTGGCATATGAAATTCACCATGACTTTGTACGGTGCGTGCATACTCAATACCAATGGATTGTAGCTGATCAATCACGCTTGCATTGTACGTTCCAAATGGATAGCTCATTCCTCTAATCGGATAGCGAACGAGCGATTCCAACGCATGTCGATCCTGTACAACTTGGAACACGACTTGCTCCTGTGGCGATTGCTCTAAAAACGGATGATGTGTGGTATGAATGGATACTTCATGACCTCTATATAGCTCCGCAACTTCCTCTGCATTAATATAGCCTAGTGTATTGCCATCGGTCTGAGAGCCAAATAATCCACTATTCAGATGAAAGGTTCCCTTGAGACCGTATGTATTAAACATTTCCACTAATTTACGATCATACTCTCTTCCATCATCAAAGCTTAAGGTAACCGCCTTCGATAAGCCTTGCGGAAAACGATTGAACAATATATTCATGTTAATTCCTCCAGTTCAACTATTGATTAGGGCTAGTTCTGTCTGAAAGTGCTATTTAGCTCGAGATCTAGAAAGCCAACTATATATGCTGCCTGTAATCTTCGAATATCTTCATTATAATGCACATGATCACAATAAGCCTCTTCTCCAAATGTTCGCGTGAACGTATACAAATCAATGGTCGGTACCCCATGTTTCTCCATGATCTCATCGGCACAAGCATTGTAGGTAACGACATCCTCATGGAAGCGATGAAAGCTAGAGTCTGGCTTATTATGAACTTCCTCTACCGCATCTGTTGTTTTCACCCAGATGAATTGACGTGACATAGTCTGTGCGATCTCTACGATCCTCTCAAGATTATTAGCGTACTCATTGAGTGGAATTTGCTTTTCCTTGGTCACTATATCTGTTTTAATATCATGTAGTCCGCAATTTAAGAGCAGTACATCATATTGAACACCTTTGCTCTGTTCTTCTAATAAATATGCTAGTACCATGCTGCTGTCGCCACCATTAGCCCCTACTGGCTTATCTAGATCAACAAGCGCCTCAGCTTCGCCACGTTTTCGATCATAATGTAAGTAATCTGCGGTCAATGCCTTCACGTAAGGACCATACTGAATCGAGATACTGTCTCCTACAATAAACAACTTTCTCATGCAACTAGCTCCTTAATCTCAGATTATTATTACTTTAACCTAAGATCAAGCGATAGTCTTCTGATTATATGCTTAGTTTCAGCTTAAGCATTGCAAATTTTGCTCAGCATTATGACACCCCTCGTTAATCAGCGCTCCTGTTTAATGCGAGTAGCGCTCCGGAATGTTGTGCCTTCAGCGCTCCGGAGTAATGCAATCTTGCTTTCGCGGTTTAAAGCACTCGGCTACGATTTGAATATTTTTGTTGCCGAGTACTTTAAAAGCGAACCACTCCGTTTTCCAGATTGCTTTACTCCTACGCTGTAGATAAAGTATGCTGTGCTTCGCCCAACGGAGTGGTGTATGCTGTAGCTTTAAAATAAGGTTTGATCATAACATCTCGCAGTTCCTTATTTTACAATTAGTAAGAAGAAGCTATTTTGAATAAAGTTTCTTCAAAATAGCTTCTGCCATTGCGTTTTTAGTTTAGTGTAGTAAAAAAATTGCTTACTTTATTATTCCATTGACGTGCCCGATTGCTGTGTAACGAATGCCATTAGTTTTATGCTGCTACAACTTTATGAAACTATTATAATTGAATTAATGTAAATATAGTAATGGCTTATTGTACGGAGGGGATTATTGTTTTTATTTATTATTTTTTATTTAGTTTAGGTGTGTTATTTTTTATAGGCAGTGGAATTTTTTTTATTCGCATGTATAGAAAGAGAGAAATAAAGTTTCGGTCGACGATTAAAATGCTGAGCGGTTTTCTGTTGGGACTCCTAATTTTATGGATGACTGTTCCAAGTTTAAAATATGTAATAACGAAAGACTTTGATGTTGTTAATGGTAAATGCACGATAGAAATATCTTCATATGGTCGTTCTTCAGATTCGACCTTCAATATGTTTCATACAGACGAACAATTTAGTTTCAATAAGATTCCTGAACTCGCTGCTTATGGCAAATCAATTCCTTATTACTGTGAGATTACGGTGACCAAAGACCGAATGTGGACAATCGATTATAAAGTTTACGATTTTAAGACAGGAAAGCTTATCGCTTCACACACAGGTGAGTAACACTTTGAAAAAAATATAATGAAGTAATTGAAAGAACGTTCCAAAATTAAAGTTTGTCTCTTTTTTAGAGTAACTTTCTTCATACATTTTTTACACGGATAACATAAACAATTGAAAAAAACGAGCGCAATTCGATTACTGAATCGCGCCCGATTGCTGAATATCATTATTTAAGTATAGTTCTCCGCAGTTTAACTTATTGACCCTTACTTAATTCCTCATAAATCTTCTCTATACTCGCATTCTTTATTTGGAAGCTTACTATATTGGCTATCAATCGTAAAGAAATATTACAAATTCTCTCTAACTCAAATAAGTGTTTCAAATCCTGCTTGTCATATAGATCAATTATACAATCAACTACACCAGTAATTAAAGCAACTTCAAGTCCTCAACTTAGCTTTATTATCTCTGCCTGTATTCCTTTTTCTATGTAATGCCTCCGGGCTACATTTTATTCCACAATCTGGCCCGATTGTGGATAAGAAAACCAGTCTTCTGCTACAGGTAGGGCTGCGCTTCGAAGTAATTGCTTCCTCTCTAGCAGCCCAGCTCCTCCACTATAGCTTTTATTTCGCTTTTTAATCTCTACAGCTTATTTCTTAATAATATTATTCACTACTAGCAATGCACTTTGCTTTAACTGAACGATTTCGTCCATTAGTGAGGTTAGGCGTTTGCGGTATTGTCCTGCTAATTCTTGGTCCTTCAGAGATGATACGTTGATTTCAACGGTTAGCTGTGCTGATTGGGCTGCGGCTTCGAATAAAATTAATGCTATTCCTAAGTCAGAGATCACGTTTTTATTTCCTACAGCTACGATTTTTTCAGATTGCAGCAGACCATTCCTACATGTCTTAATTAAAGCCAATGGTACTTCGATTGCTCGGAGGGTTGCTTCGTGAATGCGTTGCTGACGTATTGCGATTGCTGCTTCGTCGGATTTCGGTAGTTTGAACGCCGCCATATATTGCTGAAATACAGTTATATCCTCCTGCAGCAATTGCTCGCAAATGTCATCGAACTGCTGGATTTCGCCCAGTACGTTTTGTATGAGTGGCTGGTGCTGCTCGTATTTCTCACCTGTAGATAAATTCCCTACCATTGCGGTCATTGAGGCAGCTAGTGCTGCTACTAATGCTGCTATACTGCCACCTCCTGGAGTTGGGCTTGAGCTAGCAGCCTGCTCTAAAAACTGTCCGATCGATTGGTTCCAAGCGTTTTCCATCGTCTCACACCCTCCTCACGTTGCAGCTCTAATGCTAGTAATAGATTTTGATATAGGAAGGATGTCGTTACGGTACCTACTCCACCAGGTACTGGTGAAATCGCTGATACTACTTCGCCCACATCAGTCGCAACATCACCAACAATCCTTCCATTCTCAAGCTCATTGATTCCTGCATCAACGATCACAAGATGTGGCTTAACCATTGATTTTGTAATCATATTCGCCTTACCTACTGCAACAAATACGACGTCCGCATGCGCTAGATGAAAGGCTATATCTTCGGTACGTGAATGACATAGCGTAACAGTAGCATTTTCTCTTTGCAGCATATGAAATAGCGGTAAACCAACGGTTTGCCCCCGACCAACTAATGTCACATTTTTCCCTTGTAGTGTGTATCCATAGTGATGCACTAGCTTAATACAGGCTTGCGGTGTAGCAGGATACAAGCCTTGTGCTCCAGTAACGACTGCTAGCTTATTTTGAGGAGTTACACCGTCAATATCTTTAAGTGGATCAATCGCTTGCACAATGGTCGCTGTATCAATTGAATCAGGCAAAGGCAGCTCCAGCATAATGCCGTGAACTGCATCATCTTCATTTAATTGCTGAATAACCTGCAACAGCTCAGCCTGTTTCACATTAGCAGGAAAGGAATGAAGCTCGAAGTGTATCCCTAATTTGCTAGCTATCTTTTGCTTTGCCTGCGCATAGTAGCTTGAAGCAGCATCGCCTTCGACTAAAATAATATCGAGTCTTGGCAAGATCCCTCTACTCTTCCAGCCCGCTACTTTCTCTAGAATCCCCTCATAAATACTATCCGCCGGTTGTTTCGCTTTCATTAATAGTGTCATGCCACATTCCTCCTATTTATGGTTAATAAAACGAAAAAAAGTATTCGGCATAGCTGCTGTTAAGCAAGCTATTGCCAAATACTTTTCCCAGGCGAACGGTCCGTTTTAATTGTATGCTCCCTCGTGGTTTATTCCACTGATCTCGCCAGTCACATACAACGATATTAACTACATATTATCAGAAAATTCTTTTTTTTCAACTACAAATTGACTGTTGAAGTTTCTCGATATGCTGTGCAATCCCTTCCGTATCGTCAAGCTCGAATACTTTTAGAGGTGCTATACTCTCTATTCTCACTCTCAACTCTTGACTCTCCCAAATTTCTGGCCATAACACAACGGCTGTAATGCCCTGTAATTGCTCAAGCAAGGAGAGATCCTCTTCCCTGCGTACAAGCAATAGCTTCGGATACGACTCTAGCTTAAAGCCCTCTACTAGAATGATACTATCGCTAGGAGCCTGCTGAATGAGCTGCTCTAGCTGTAACGCTTCATTGTGGACAATCGCGGTGCCATTGCTGGCAGTTATTGCCGTCCAGCATGCACCAGAATGACGATGTAGCCAAGTATCGCTGCCTTTTCGATCAAATTCGAATTCATGACCATCATGTTTAATGGTTGCAACCTTATTCCCTTGTGCCACTAGAACATCAACAAGGCGACATACGAGATTGGTCTTGCCTCTATTTTTATAGCCAACGATTTGATAGACGCTAGACTTATTCATCCTCATCAATGCACCTCTCTCATTATGGGGATTGCCGAAGCTGCCTCATAATTATCGTGTAATAAGCGGTTATATTCATCAACTGTATTAATATTGCAGACAAACTCCAGATTAAATCCAGCCTCTATAAATTCCTCTTCATCAATAATGAGAAGCTCAAGCTGCTGCAGCATCCCTATCATGCTTCGCTGCCCAGCAGCAATAAGGGAAGAAGTAACCGCTAAACAATGCTGCTTACGGTACATAGCCTGCAAGGGATGAAGCTTACCACCGATTTGGGGGATAACTGCGCTTGCTCCACTCGCCATTAGCCGACCAATCATCCACTTCGCCACATGAGCATTCACTAGCGGCATATCACAGGCAGATAGCCAAATGAGCTCTTCCTCAACATGCTGCAACGCTGTATGAAACGCAGCCAGCGGCCCATTGTCAGGAGCTTCATCTATAATGACTGTCAGACCTTGCTCCTGCAGCTTTTCTGCCTGAAATTCATATGCAGCTACAGCAGCAACACGCTGACACAGCGTTCGCATTTGCATGGCGATTATTTCAATCAATGGCAAACCAGCTACTGGAAGAAGCGACTTCATCTCACCATTCATTCGGCTGCTGCGCCCTCCAGCTAATATAACTCCACAAGTACTGTAGTTTTTCACCTCGTACTCAAGATCTGCATTGTGCAAATGAGCTGTATCATCCAACATAGCTATGCTCCTTTCATAAACAGTATCAATCCGCATAAGCCTTGATTGAAACAGCACAAGCTTTAAAATCTGGCATTTTACAGTTGGGGTCAAGTAGTGGGTTCGTCGATTGATTGACATTTTGCACACCGCCCCAATGCATAGGCGCAAAAACGGTATCCTCACGAATACTCGTTGAAAATTTGCTGCGTATAACAAAGCTTCCTCGTTTCGATGTCACCTCCACCAAAGCTCCCTCTAAAATCCGATACTTCTGTGCGGTTTTCGGATGAATTTCCAGCATCGCACTAACCTCGCGCGCGATAAGCGAAGGACTTCGTCTCGTCTGCACACCAGTCAAATAATGTGGCAATAAACGACCATTCGTAAGAATTAACGGGAATTCCGTATCAATCTCCTCTGCGACAGTACCGGTGACAATTGGAGCAAATTGAGCACGGCGGTCACTATGGGCAAAGCCATCTTGAAACAATCTCGGTGTCCCTGGATGATCAAGGGACGGACAAGGCCAATATATCCCTTCCTCTTGTCTTAAGCGCTCATACGTAATCCCGTAATAATCAGCAATTCCGCCCTTGCTCGCAAGTCTCAATTCATTAAATATAGCTTCGGCACTATGGAAGTTGAACTTATCTCCCTTTCCTAGCAAATGTGCTAGCTCACATAAAATGTGCCAATCATCTCGTGTTCCCTCAGGCGCAGGAAATGCTTGCTCGCGCAGCAGTACTCGGCCTTCTAAGTTCGTTAATGTACCTTCGTTTTCTAAGTATGAGGTGACAGGCAGGACAACATCTGCAAGCTTCGCTGTTTCTGACAGGAACATATCGGCAACGACCAAGTAGTCAAGCCCGCGAATTCCCTCTTCAACGTACGAAGCATTGGGATTGGAGACGATCGGATTAGAACCCATAATAAACAGCGATCTTATCTTCTTCTCATAAATGAGCTCCATCATCTCATACGCTGATACCCCTTTGCGCGGTAGCTCATCTGCTGAAACTCCCCAAACATTAGCAATATACTGACGATCACTCTCGTTTTCGATCGAACGATAGCCTGGCAATTGATCCGCCTTTTGCCCATGCTCACGGCCACCTTGTCCATTACCCTGCCCAGTTACTGCACCGTAACCACTGCCTTCCTTGCCGATCTTCCCAGTCGCTAATGCAATATTAAGAAAATTACGCACAGCGATATGACCATCAGCGTGCTGCTCTACGCCTCTAGCAGTAAAAATCATCCCACTTTTAGCCTTACTATACTGAGTCGCTGCGAGCTTAATATCCTTCTCAGAAATCCCTGTTGTTTCAGCAACCTCTTTAAGCTGTACTGCTTTCAGCTGCTCGATAATATCGTCAAAGCCGTTTGTATATTGATTAATGAACGAATGATCAACATCCCCATTTTCTACAATGACCTTTAATATACCGCTTGCTAGTATCGCGTCCGTGCCCGGCTTCACCTTCAAATGCAAATGTGCCATTTCAGCTGTTGCTGTACGACGCGGATCAATGACGATAATATATGCGCCATTTTCCTTCGCTTTATTGAAGTACGGCATTAGGGTTGGCTGACATTCAGCGATATTGGTGCCCGCCAAAATAATACAATCCGTCGAAGGAATTTCGGCCAATGTATTCGTCAACCCTCGATCTACACCAAATGTTTTTACCCCAGCGGATGCCGCTGCCGACATACAAAAACGTCCATTGTAGTCGATATAAGCGGTTTGCAGCGCAACTCTCGCAAATTTACCTAACAGATATGCTGTTTCGTTGGTAAGTGAGCCTCCACCATAAAGGCCAATGGCATCCCTTCCATACGTTTGCTGAGTATGCAGCCAGTTCGTGGCTATCGCGTTCAGCGCTTCCTCCCACGACACAGGCACAAATTCACCGTTCACCTTCATCAATGGTGTCGTTATTCGCTCACCGCTCATCACATGCTGGTAGGCATTCATCCCTTTCACGCACAAGCGTCCTTGCGAGGCTTGATTCATATAACCTGTGACCTGAATAGATTCAGCATCTGCTGCTCCATGTTCATAATCTAGCTGAATTTGCATTTTGCATTGCACGCTGCAAAATGGACATTGTGAACGTACAATCTTTGTTTCTAAACTCACCATTTCTATCCACCTGCCTCTATCTAATTCTGCTTAAAGCTTAACAGCATCAGTAGAAATCGTTGCTGTTAGTGCGGATCTTGTCTGATGCTTCTGCCAACGCTTATATAGCTGTTTGCGCTGCTGAGGATTAAGTAGCTTTTCACGAATATTTGTAATTCCAAGTCGTTCAACCCACTCCCACACCGGCTCACCAAAGTAGGCAGTTTCTCGATACCATTGAACGCTGCATATCGCGATATCTAATGCACTTGCTACTGTCTCTTCGATTGAGAGCAGCTTTCCTTGCTGCAGCGGCAGTTCTGCATGACCGCCAACATAAATTTCCCAGCCAGCTGGTGTACTTGTCAGTCCAATGCTGCTTACAAATACTCCAGCAGGGAACGATGTCCCTCCAGATACTGCAATACTTATAGCAGAAGGCATCGGAAGCGAGGCAAAGCTTGCTTCAAACTGCTGCTTGAGCCATATCGCTTGTGCTGAAATAGAATTGCGCTCGACGCTCGGCTCACATGCTAGCTGAATAGAAGCGCCTAGTGCTCTTTTCTTAATTTTCATTCCTTTAAATGCTTGGTGGTCGCTATAAGATTTATTATGAACCTCCCAGTAGTACCCAATAGCGCCTTGGCATATCGCACAGCCATTCGGCTGCTTCCAAGCTAATCTACTCATCATAGCACTAGGCTCTTGCGTCAATTCACTAGCTATTTCCTCTATTAATGACTGATGATCAAGCTCGCTGCAGCCGCATATCGGCTCAGGTGTCTCTGGTTCCAGCTGCGGCGGTGACTCTAGTGTTAATTTAATAATGGCCTCTACTAAAGGACGACATCCACCGCATGAACCTGAAGCCTTTGTTTTATCGCGAACCTCCTCAACCGTTTCAAGTCCATCTCTGCATACAACGGTTACGATGTCCAGCTTACATACCCCATTACATGCACAAACCGTATCTTTCGGGGCAAGTGCAGCAGCAGCTTCATCCCTAGCACCGGTAGAAGGTTCTTGATACAGCTCCTCGACTGGAGCTTCTTTTTGAATTAAGTTTAATAAATGCGTTGAATCACCAATATCTCCGTACAATATTGCTCCAGAAACTTTACCTTTAGTCATTAACACTCGCTTGTAGCTTCCTTTGACGGCATCGTACATTTGCTGTGCAGTAGCTTCCTGCGAGGCTTCGTACACATTGCCAGCAGAGAACACATCTACTCCAGAAATTTTCAATTGAGCAGAGGAGACTGTTCCTGTGTAGGGTTCAGTTTCTACACCACATAATGTACGGGCAAGCACTTTACCTTGCTCATATAACGGTGCGACAAGACCATATACAATGCCCTGATGCTCAGCGCACTCTCCTACCGCATAAACATCGGGGATATTCGTTTGCATATAGTCATCGACTACAAAAGCTCGATTCGTAACAATCCCACTGTTTGCTGCAAATTCAATTCGTGGCTTTATGCCAACAGCAAAAACAATGTAATCTGCGACAAGCTTCGTTGCATCATCAAACATTAAGCCTTTCGCACGCCCATGCCCAAAAACCTTCTCCGTTCTCTTATTTAATAAAAACCTCATTCCTTGCGCTTCTAGCTCTTTCCGTAAAAGCTCCGCTGATACGGAATCTAGCTGTCGGTTCATTATATAAGAGGCATTGTGGACAACATGAACGTCCATCCCTAAATTGAGTAAGCCTTTTGCCGCTTCTAACCCAAGTAATCCCCCACCAATGACCGCTGCTCTTTTATACTTTTTCGATGCTTCGATCATTGCCAAGCAATCCTGTATACTGCGAAAGCCTGTTACTCCGCTTTTGTCTACGCCAGGCAGCTTAGGAATGAAGGCTGAGGAGCCAGTTGCTAATATAAGTCGATCATAGGATTGCTTGAATCCTTTGCTGCTTACTACACATTTTTCTTTTGTATTAATGCTAGTAATGGTTGTATCGGTATAAAGCTTAATCCCCATCTCGTCGTACCATGAGAACGGATGGATCGTAATTTCATCCATTGAAAAATTCCCTTGCAGCACCTTGGACAACATGATGCGGTTGTAATTAGGATAAGGCTCACTCCCAAATACAGATATGTCATATAAGCTATCATCGATTTTCAGTAGTTCCTCTATACATCTCATTCCTGCCATACCATTTCCAATAACAACAAGCTTTTTTCGTGTCATATTCTCTCTGTACCCTCCATCCTCCATCCATGATCAGACGCTACGCTATCTATATTTATAGGCAGTCTAGCTGAAGCACGCTAACTACTTCACCTTTAACAGCCCCTTTAGCTCCTGACGGAATGACAGCTAGCGCATTAGCATGGGCAAACGCTGCAATATTACCTGATTTATCATTGCCTAATGGATCTACACACAGCTTATCTCCTTGCCAATATGCGTTAGAACGTATATATCTGTTGAAAGGACATCCCTTCACATCTCCAGTAAGCGTTGCTTGTATATAACGGTTTTCATAGTGCTGACAGCCTGCTGCTTTCAAAATTGTTGGTTTGACGAATAATTCCAAGCCTACATAGCAAGCTGATGGATTACCTGATAGTGAAATCATTAGTTTATTGCCGACCTTGAAGCTTGAGGTTGGTTTTCCAGGTCTCATTAGCACTTTACGAAACAGCGGAACGCCTCCAGCCTCCTCTGCAGCCTGTGCGACAAAGTCATAGTCTCCAACAGATACACCACCAATCGTAATAATGACATCCGATTGCTCCAGTGACCTCGTCAATGCTGATGCGATCGTCTCTAGTTGATCAGGTAGTGGATCGACTAGCTGAACGTTAGCTCCTAGCTCTTGCAGTCGCGCAGCAATCATATGACTATTCGCATCATAGATATGATAAGGAATCAGCGATTGACCTGGTGTTAATAGCTCATCACCGATCGGAATCACGGTAACTCTTGGTTTCTCATATACCGCTACTTCCCCTTGACCATAAGCTGCTAGTATTGCAATCTCCTTAGCACGAAGCGTCTTCCCTCGAGCAAGCACCTTCGTTCCAGCTACGATATCCTCCCCTGCCTCAGCGATGTGATCTCCTTGCCGATAAGCTTTATTAACACTGATTCGGTTCAAATGATGTTGCTGCTGGTCTTGCGAAATCGCCTCCTGCACAATAAGCGTGTCACATTCATCCGGCACAGGTGCTCCAGTATAAATTTTTGCGCTCCCTCTTCTTGAAACAGGCATCGGTTGATACGTGCGTTGCATATATGATTGTTTTGCTTGATCTTGCTGGTGAGTTAAACCATGTAAGCTCAATGGGTGTCCTGCCTTTATTTCTCCCAAAACAGAGAGGGTTACAGGATTGTCAGGAGCTGCGTCGGCAATATCCTGCGATCGAACAGCATAACCATCCATTGCTGCTCTACGAAATGGAGGCATCGGAAACGGCGTTACATAATCAACGGCAAGAACTCTCCCTAACGCTTCACGAAGCTTGATGTTTTGAGCGAATTGCCGTGGCTCGATTAAGCTGCATAGCGTATTAGCTGCCTCCGCTACAGTTAATGCTTGAAGTGCTTCCGCTTGTTTCATAGCAATTCCCCCTATTTAGACAGAAAAAGTCCATCCTCTATCGCAGAGAACGGACATCATTGTCACAGTTTCAGGCACGCCATTGTACCTAACATATACATTTGAACAACATAGTTTGATTATAGATCCTTTACGTTTTAGTGTCAATTAACCTTACACAAAATTAGAAGAAATAGCATTATATAAAGAGTATTATTGAGAATTGGATTTTAAATAAAAAATTACGTAAAGTTTATTGACATGATTATAACAAGCAATTTATAATGATTTTGAAATTATGAAAACCGAATGAAAACAGACACAATGGAGTGTCTATTGGCAATGGGGCCGTGGTGTGCGTTAGCGATAAATGCATACTATGGCCCCTTTCTGCTTGTTTGGACTTTGATGACGAGGTATCGCGTTGTAGCTTAGTCGACGGCGAATATGAAATGCTAGCGAAAATTCCGGTGCTCACGTAGGTCTTATCTACGCTGCGCTCCTCATTTTCTAGCTAGCCTTCCATCTTCTTGGTCCTGAAAGTCCAAACTGGGCTTGGATGTCGAGTTGATGCGATGTAGCTTAGTCGACGGCGAATATGGCATTCATCGGGGGATGCTTCCCAGGCATATCTCCTGTAGGAACATTGTAGCTCGCGTACTAAAAACGTACGCTGCGCTTCTCGTTCCTTGGCTTCGGTCCTGAAAGTCCAAACTGGGCTTGGATGTCGAGTTGATGCGATGTAGCTTAGTCGACGGCGAATATGGCATTCATCGGGCTATGCTTCCGAGGCTTATCTCC
>Ga0182739_1001831_pt1 | contig 21016 bp, 13 predicted proteins | sample eDN5th30CBELigBY_FD_128873 | JGI IMG/M metagenome (GOLD analysis project Ga0182739, IMG submission 128873) | Enriched backyard soil microbial communities from Emeryville, California, USA - eDNA 5th pass 30_C BE-Lig BY (version 2) (version 2) | ecosystem: Environmental > Terrestrial > Soil >...
CAGAACGCGGCGACGGTGGTGGGTGTGGGGGGTCGGCGCCCTCGTGCTGGCGCTGCTCGTCGTCGCCGGGATCGTGGTCGTCCCGATCCTCACCCACCAGGACCAGGGGCTGTCCAACCAGGCCCCCGCGGGGGAGCAGTGGCCGCACAGCGCGAGCGCGACGGGGGACGACGGGCGCGACCGCAGCATCCGGGTCGCTGCCGATGAGGGTGAACTCGACACCGCCTCGCTCGAGCCGGGGCAGCACATCATCGTGACCGGCAGCGGGTACGACCCCGCTCGCGGCATCTATGTGGCGATCTGCGCGATCCCCGCCGACCCGACCATCAAGCCGGGCCCCTGCCTCGGCGGCGTGCCGACCCAGGAGGCTCAGGACGTCGACGAGGGTGCCGTGCAGTACGCGCCGAGCAACTGGATCAACGACGACTGGGCGTGGAAGCTGTTCGGCGCCCGCAGCTACGACGACCGTGCGACGGGCACGTTCACCGCGTACCTCGAGGTTCCGGAGCCCTTCGACGACCACGTCGACTGCCGCGAGGTGGCGTGCGGCATCTACACCCGCAACGACCACACGGCCGCGGCGGATCGCGTGCAGGACCTCTACGTCCCGGTGGGCTTCTCGGGGTGAGCGTCGTCGAGCGGCTGCGGGCCGCCGGCTGCGTGTTCGCGGAGGATGAGGCGGCGCTGCTGGCCGAGGCGGCATCCGGCGACGAACTCGAACGGCTCGTGCAGCGGCGGATCGCGGGCGAGCCTCTCGAGGTGATCCTCGGCTGGGCGGCCTTCCGCGGCCTGCGCATCGCCGTGGCACCGGGTGTCTTCGTGCCGCGTGCCCGCAGCGGCGTGCTGGTGGATCAGGCGCTGCCGTTCGCGGGGCCGGGGGTGATCGCGGTCGAACTCTGCGCGGGGGCGGCCGCCGTGGCGGCGGCGCTCGCGGCCGAAGCCCCGGGCGTCGAGGTGCATGCGGCCGAACTCGATCCCGCCGCCGTGCGGGTCGCCCGGACCACGCTCGACCCCGCGCGGGTGCACGAGGGCGATCTCTACGCGGCCCTGCCTCCTGCGCTCCGGGGGCGGATCGGCGTCCTGCTGGCCAACGCGCCGTACGTGCCCACGGCGGAGATCGCGCTGATGCCGTCCGAGGCGCGCGATCACGAGCCCGCGATCGCTCTCGACGGCGGTGCCGACGGCTTCGACGTGCAGCGCCGCGTCATCGCCGCGGCGCCGGAGTGGCTGGCGCCGGGCGGGGTGCTGCTCGTCGAGACCAGCGTGCGGCAGGCTCCGGCGACCGTGGCTCTGATGACCGCCGCCGGTCTCGAGGCGCGCTCCGTGCACGACGACGAGCTCGACGGGACCGCCGCGATCGGAGTGCTGCCCGCCTAGCTGCGGAGCGCGGCGATCACGTCGCGCCGGATCTCGCGGAGGCCCTCGGTGATGATGTCCACCACCTCCTGCTCGAGGACGCCGTTCGCCACCTGCATGCGCAACTCGGTCCGGACCTCGCTGCGGAACTCGTGGATCGCGGTCTCGGCCTCGCTCAGCCGCCGGCGCGACTGCACCCGGGTGTCGCCGTTGTCGGGGCCCTGACGCGGGCCCGGTTCCTCGCGCACCTCGCGCGCGGCGGCGGCCAGGTCGGCGCGAAGGGTCTTCATCGCGTCGGTGACCGAGGCGCGCACCTCGTCGGCGAGCCGGCGCACCGAGTCGGTGAGCTCGACCTCGATGCCGTCGAGTTCGCCGGCCCTGGCCTCCAGCTCGGCGCGGCCGGCGTCCGTGATCGCGTACACGGTCTTGCGGCCGTCGGCCTCCTTGGTGACGAGCCCCTCCTCCTCCAGCTTCGCCAGCCGCGGGTAGATGGTGCCCGCGCTCGGCACGTAGGTGCCGCCGAACCGGTCGGAGAGCGCCTGGATGAGTTCGTAGCCGTGCATCGACCGTTCGGCCAGCAGGCTCAGCAGGTACAGCCGCAGGTGCCCGTGCGCGAAGACCGCCGGGGTCATGCCCTCACCGCGCGCAGCAGGCTGACGTCGCCGCCGACCGTGTTGACGCGCAGGTCGGTCCAGCGCTTGTCGAGGTCGCCGAACTTGCCGGTGTAGCGACCCTTCACGCCCGAGACCGTGTGGTCGCCGAGCTGAAGCCGGCCACCCACGGTGTTGAGCGCGTAGGAGAGCGGGACCTCCGCATCCAGCCGCACGGTGACGGCACCGCTCACGGTGTTGACCTTGATCTCGTCGGGGATGTCGACCGAGTCGAGCACGACGGCGCCGCTGACGCTGTCGCTGGCGAAGCGCATCAGGGTGCCCGCCGCCGTGATGTCGCCGCTCACGCTGTGGGCGTCGATCTTGCCGTAGTGGTTGCGCACGGTGATCTCGCCGCTGACGGAGTTGAGCGACAGGTCCCCGCTCACCCCGTCGATGACGAGGTCGCCGCTGACGGTGCTGAGGCTGGCATCCTCATTCACGCCGCTGAGCAGCGCGCTCGCCGAGACGACGCCGAGCTTGACCTTGATGTCGCGCGGGACCATCACGCTGACATCGGCGCGGGCCTTGCCGGTCCAGCTCTTGAACACGTCGATCCAGTTGTCCCAGCTGAGCTGGGGGTGGTCGATCTCGACGGTGTCGCCGTCGACGCTGATCTTCAGCTCTTTGCCGGTCACCGAGTGCACCTCGACGCGCACGCCGGGCTCGTCGTGGGCGACGATGTCGATCTGGCCGCCGATCAGCCCGACCTTCAGGGCGCGAGCGCTTTCGATGTCGATCGTCTTGGGGCCGTCGACGAGCCACTTCTCCTGGGCCATCCCGGCCCTCCTTTTCGATTGAACGCGATATATCGCGTGTGGTGAGAGTCACGATATATCGCGAGTCCGCATCCGTCAAGCGCGGCCGTTGTGCAGGAGTTGTCCGTTGTGCAGGACTGCACAGCCTGAAGTTGCTGCCCCGCTGCGCGGAACTCCTGCACAACGGGGGAGCGTGACCTTGACCTTGACGTAGCGTCAACCCGTACCGTCGCATGCGGAAAGGAGGACGGCCATGGACTGGTCCATTCAGGACATCGCCCGGCTGGCCGGCACCACGAGCCGGACGCTTCGTCATTACGACGACGTCGGCATCGTGAAGCCCAGCCGAATCGGGACCAACGGGTACCGCTACTACGACGCCGACGCGCTCGTCCGGCTGCAGCGCGTGCTGCTGCTGCGGGAGCTCGGCCTCGGGATCCCCGCGATCGCCGAGGTGCTCGAGGGTCAGCGCGACGACACCGCCGCGCTGCGCACCCATCTGGAATGGCTGTCCCGGGAACAGGAGCGCATCGGCAGGCAGATGTCCAGCGTCGAGCGCACCATCACCGAACTGGAAGGAGGTGAGAAACCGATGGCAGAGGACATGTTCGACGGATTCGACCACACGCAGTACCGCGACGAGGTCGAGGAACGCTGGGGGAAGGAGGCCTACGCCTCGAGCGATGCCTGGTGGCGCGGGCTGTCCGATGAGGACCGCGCGGCCTGGAAGGCGAAGATGAGCCTGCTCGGATCGGATTGGATCGAGGCCGCAGGCCGCGGCATCGACCCGGCGTCCGATGAGGCGCAGGCCCTCGCGCAGCGTCAGTTCGAGTGGCTCCGGGGCATCCCCGGAACCCCCGGAGGCGGCGGGGCGGGCCCGACGAAGGAGTACTTCACGGGCCTCGGCGAGATGTACGTCGCCGATGAGCGCTTCGCCCGCAACTACGGCGGCATCGAGGGCGCGACCTTCGTGCGCGACACGATGCGCGAATACGCGGAGCGCAACCTCTAAGGGGCGGCCGCCCGGGTCGGGACGGTCTCGGTGGATGCCGGGGCCGGCCCGCCCGGGACCGTCAGCAGCGGCAGCGTGACGTTCACCATCGGGCCGATGAGCAGGGCGAAGGCGAGAGTCCCCACCCCGACCTGACCGCCGAGGATCCAGCCGATCACCAGGACCGTCACCTCGATGCCGGTGCGCACGATCCAGATCCGCCATCCGGTGCGTCGCACCAGCCCGGTCATCAGGCCGTCGCGCGGCCCCGGACCCAGCCGGGCGCCGATGTACAGGCCGGTGGCGACCGCGAGCAGCGCGAGCCCGCCGGCGAAGACGAGGACCTGCAGCCAGACCTCGTGCTGCTGCGGGATCAGCCAGAGGCCGAGCTGCGCACTCGGGCCGATGAGCAGCACGTTGAGCACGGTGCCGACGCCGGGCCGTTGGCGGATCGGGATCCACAGCAGCAGTACGACCACGCCGATCAGGTTGGTGAGCAGTCCGAACGCCAGCCCGGTCTGGATGACGAGGCCCTGGGTGAGCACATCCCACGGCGAGACGCCGATGCCGGCCCGCACCATGAGGGCGATCGCGATGCCGTAGAGGAAGAGTCCGAGAAGCAGTTGGGCGATCCGGCGCGCCCAGCGGAGCCGGGAGGTGGCCAATTCGCTCATGGTGGTATCCAAGGGTCGGATTGGACTTCTCGCAAGGGGCCAATCTGGGTAGGGTGGCTGGCATGAGCTCGCTCTCCGCCCGCGCACTCGGGTCCCTGATCCAGAACTGGCGCACCTCCGGAACGGGGCCCGCGTATTCGGCGCTGGCCGACCGCATCCGGCTGCTCGTTCTCGACGGCCGGCTGCCCCTCGGCACCCGCCTGCCGGCCGAGCGCGAGCTCGCCGCCCACCTGGGACTCAGCCGCACCACCGTCTCCGCCGCCTATGCCGACCTGCGCAGCTCCGGCTATCTCGACAGCCTGCGCGGGTCGGGCAGCGTCGTGCGGCTGCCCTCGCGAGCCGCGCTGCCCAGTGCCGACCCGATCTCGGCGCCCGACCTGCTCGACTTCAGCAAGGCGACCCTGCCCGCGGTGCCGAACGTCGCCGCCGCAAGCGAACGTGCGGCCGCGCTGCTGCCGACCTTCCTCGGCGAATCCGGGTTCGACGCGCTCGGACTGCGGGTCCTTCGCCAGGCGCTCGCCGACCGCTACACGGCGCGGGGTCTGCCGACCGATGCCGACGAGGTCATGATCACCATCGGGGCTCAGCACGCGATCGGTCTGCTCGCCCGCACGCTGCTCTCGCGTGGCGACCGCGCGATGGTCGAGGTCCCCAGCTACCCCCACGCGTTCGAGGCGCTTCGCGCCAGCGGCGCTCGGCTGGTACCGGTGCCGGTGACCACCGGCGACGGCTGGGACGAGCTCGCTCTCGAGCAGGGCTTCCAGCGCACCAGTCCGACCCTCGGGTATCTGATGCCCGACCATCACAATCCGACCGGGCGCTCGATGTCGCCCGAGTTGCGGCAGCGCACCGTCGACCTCGCCGCCCGCCAGGGCACCACGCTCATCGTCGACGAGACGATGGCCGAGCTCGGACTCGACGGGCAGCCGGCGCGCGATCCGTTCGCCACCATCGGCCGCGCCGTCACCATCGGGTCGGTCGGCAAGACGATCTGGGGCGGGCTGCGGCTGGGGTGGATCCGCGCCGATCGCGAGATCATCATGCGGGCCTCCCGTGCCCGGTTCGCGCTCGACCTCGGAACCCCGATCCTCGAGCAGCTCATCCTGCTGGAACTGCTGCCCGAATACGACCGCATCCTCGCCGACCGCCGCGAGTACCTGCGTGCCGGCCGCGACCACCTCGCGGCGCGGCTCGCCCAGACCTTCCCGTTCTGGGACGTCCCGCACGTCGAGGGCGGCCTCACCATCTGGGCCAACCTGGGAGCCCCGGTCAGCTCGCAGCTCGCCCTCGCCGCCCGCAATCACGGTCTGGTCATCGCCGCCGGGCCGCGCTTCGGCATCGACGGGGTGTTCGAGCGGTTCCTGCGCATCCCGTTCAGCCACCCGGCCGACCTCATCGACGGCGCGGTCGACGCGCTCGCCCGCGCCTGGAGCGACGTGGCGCGCACCCCGATGCCGATCGGCGACGAGGATCTCGCCGCCGTGGTCTAGCAGCGGTCTTTCATCCCACGGGAGTACGGTGCGCTGGCACTCCTCTCGGCATACTTGACGTCGTTGCACAGCGGTGTGCGTCCCGCTTCACCACCGAGGAGTCCCGTGCACCTGCTGTCCGTCTTCAGCCTGCGCAACCGCGCGCTGATCGCGCTGCTGACCCTCGTCGTCGGCGGATTCGGCGCGTTCGCCCTCACCACGCTCAAACAGGACCTCTTCCCGCAGCTCACCATCCCCCAGCTGGTCGTCGTCACCAGTTACCCCGGCGCGAGCCCCGATGTCGTCGAGACGGACGTCTCGACCCCGATCGAGACCGCCATCCAGGGAGTGCCGGGCCTGGACGGGACGGTGGCGACCTCGACCTCGGGAGCCTCCACGGTCTCCGCCTCGTTCGAATACGGCACCAACATCGCGACGGCCGAGCAGAAGGTCCAGCTCGCCATCAACCGGCTGACCGACCTGCCCGAGGGCGCCGACGTCAACGTGCTGACCGGATCGCTCGACGACTTCCCGGTGATCCAGATCGCGGTGACCAGCGACCTCGACAGCGACGAGTTGTCGGCGCGGCTCGAGGCCTCGACGATCACCGACATCCAGCAGCTGGACGGCGTGCGCGAGGCGGCCCTGCTCGGCACCACCGGCAAACGCGTCACCATCACCCCCGATCTGAAGGACCTGGCGAAGAACGGGTTCAGCTCGCAGGACATCCGCGATGCGCTGAAGGACAACGGCGTGCTGCTCGCGGCCGGGCAGATCACCGAGGACGGCCAGACCCTCACCGTGCAGTCCGGGCAGCGGCTCTCCAGCGCCGACGACATCGCCGCGCTGCCGCTGCTCGGCGGCCGCGGCCCGGTGACCCTGCCCGACGGCACCGTCGTCGAGCCGAAGCGCTTCACGATCGGCGACCTCGCCGAGGTGGCCGTCGTCGACGACCCGGTCACCGGCATCTCCCGGGTCGACGGGGAGCCGGCCCTGACCATCTCGGTCACCAAGACGCCCGACGGCAACACGGTCGACGTCTCCCGTGACGTCCGCGACGCGATCCCCGATCTCGAGGCGGCGATCGGCGACGGCACGAGGTTCACCATCGTGTTCGATCAGGCCCCCTACATCCAGCAGTCGATCGAGTCGCTCGCCACCGAGGGTCTGCTCGGGCTGGCCTTCGCCGTGCTGGTGATCCTGATCTTCCTGCTGTCGGTGCGCTCGACGCTGGTGACCGCCATCTCGATCCCGCTGTCGGTGCTGATCACCTTCCTGGCGATGCTCGCCACCGGCTACTCGCTGAACGTCATCACCCTCGGCGCGCTCACCATCGCCATCGGGCGCGTCGTCGACGACTCGATCGTCGTCATCGAGAACATCAAACGTCACCTCGGCCTCGGCGAAGCGAAACTGGATGCGATCAAGACCGGCGTGCGCGAGGTCGCCACCGCGATCACCGCCTCCACGATCACCACCGTGGCGGTCTTCCTCCCCCTCGCCCTGGTCAGCGACATCACCGGGGAACTGTTCCGTCCCTTCGCCCTCACCGTGACCATCGCGCTCGCGGCGTCGCTGTTCGTGTCGCTGACGATCGTGCCGGTGCTGGCCTACTGGTTCCTGCGCTCGCCGAAGCCCGAGGCGATCGAGAAGGCCCGCGCCCTCGCCGAGTCCGGCGGCGACGAGCTCGACCGCCCGACCCTGCTGCAGCGCGTCTACCTGCCGGTGGTCCGCTGGACGGTGCGCTTCCCCGCGATCACGCTCGTGCTGGCGCTGCTGGTCATGGCCGGCAGCTTCGGGCTGGCGACCACCCTGAAGACGAACTTCATCGGATCGAGCGGTCAGAATACGCTGACCGTCACCCAGACCCTCCCGGCGGGCACCAGCCTCGAGGCGATGGACGAGGCGTCGGCTCCCGTCGAGGACGGCCTGCGCGGCGTCGACGGCGTCGAGATCGTGCAGGTGTCGATCGGATCCAGCGGCAACTCGTTCCGCGCCTTCTTCGGCGGCGGCGCCAGCGTGACCTACTCGGTGACGACCGATGAGGACGCCGAGCAGGAGGTCATCCAGCAGGACGTCCGCGACCTCATCGACGGGCTGGACCCCGACACCGTCGGCGAGGTGGCGCTCGCCTCGGGCGGATCCAGCTTCTCCTCCAGCGACATCGAGATCCAGGTGGAGGCGCCGAGCGGCGAGACCCTCGAGCAGGCGGCCGACGAGGTGCTCGCGGCCGTGAAGGACCTCGACGTCACCGCCCAGGCCGAGAGCGACCTCGCCGTCGTTCAGCCCTACATCGCGATCCAGGTCGACCGGCAGAAGGCCGCCGAACTGGGGCTCAGCGAGATCGCCGTGGGCGCGATCGTCGCCGATGCGATGCTCCCCGCCTCGATCGGCTCGGTCGTGATCGACGAGAACACCCTCAACGTCTACATCGCGAATCCGGATGCCCCGCTCACCCTCCAGGAGCTGCGCGACTTCGAGATCCCCACCTCCGACGGCATCAAGACGGTGTCCGATGTCGCCACGGTGGATCAGGTCGACGGACCCTCGAGCATCACCACCATCCGCGGGGTGCGCAGCGCCACCATCACGGTGACGCCGAACGGCGACGACGTGGGCACCGCATCCGCCACCGTCGCGACGGCCGTGGACGAGCTCGACCTGCCGGACGGCGCGAGCGCGACGCTCGGCGGGGTGACGGCCGATCAGCAGAACGCCTTCGAGCAGCTCGGGCTCGCGCTGCTGGCGGCGATCCTCATCGTGTACACGGTCATGGTGGCGACGTTCCGCAGCCTGCGCCAGCCGCTGCTGCTGCTGGTGTCGGTGCCGTTCGCGGCGACCGGAGCCGTGCTGCTGCAGATCGTGTCGGGAGTGCCGCTCGGCGTCGCCTCGATCATCGGCCTGCTGATGCTGGTGGGCATCGTGGTGACCAACGCCATCGTGCTCATCGACCTGGTGAACCAGTACCGCGAACGAGGGCTGAAGGTGAACGACGCGGTGGCGCACGGTGCCGCACGGCGTCTGCGCCCCATCCTGATGACCGCCCTGGCGACGATCTTCGCGCTGGTCCCGATGGCGCTCGGCATCACCGGGCACAGCGGGTTCATCTCGCAGCCGCTGGCGATCATCGTGATCGGCGGGCTGATCTCCTCGACGGTGCTGACCCTCGTCGTGCTGCCGTCGCTCTACGCCCTCGTCGAGGGGGCCAAGGAGCGCCGCGAGGAGCGCCGTGCCCGCAAGGCCGCCGCGGGACCGAAGCCGTCCCGGCGCGAGAAGGCGGCGGCCGCCAAGGCCGCGCGGGCGTCCGTGGCCCTGCCGCCGACGCTCGACGCGCCGGCTCCGCAGCCTGCGCCGAGCCCCGCCCCGGAGCCCCGGCCGCCGTTCTCTCCGCCGGCCCCGGTTCACCCGGCCCCGGTGCCCCCGGCCCCGGCGCAGCCCCCGGCGCCCACGCCGCCGCAGCCCCCGGTGTACCCCCCGCCCGGAGCCCCGGCACCGCCCGCGTTCCCGCCGCCGGCCTTCCCGCCGTCGGCGCCCCCGGTGTTCCCTCCGCCCGCGCGCCCGCCGGCCTGATCCTCAGCAGGTTGTGGACGCGTTTGACCATCCAGGCGTCCGCGCAGCGGTGAAACGCGTCCACGATCGTGAGGGTGCTGGGGTCAGCCCGCCCCGTCTCCCACCACGGGGGCCTCGGGGGTGCCGATCCGGGCGTCGAAGAAGTCGACGATCCGCGACTTGAGATCGGGATCGAGCATCGCGATCGAGTGCAGCGCGCCCTCGACGGTCACGAACTCGACCGGCACTCCGGCAGCGCGAAGACCCGCCACGAGCATCTCGGCCTGCGCGAGCGGGATCTTCTCGACCGTCGAGTGTGCAACGAAGAACGGCGGATCACTCGCGTCGATGGCGTAGAACGGGGACGCCGGGACCGCCGCCGGGCAGTCCTGCTCGCTCTGGCATCCGAGATAGGCCAGTTGCACCGGGACGAAGTCGTCGGTCACGGCCAGTCCGGTCAGTTCGATCGGTCCGCTCAGTTCGGCGACGGCCGCCACGCGCGACCCCGTCGTCAGCGGGCCGTCGCCGCGGGTGCCCAGAAGCGACACCAGATTGCCGCCGGCCGATCCGCCGAGGGCGCCGATGCGATCCGGATCGAGGTGGAACCGGGTGACCTGCTCGGGTTCGCGGAGCCACGCCACGGCGTCCTGCACGTCCTCGATCGCGGCCGGGTAGGGGTCGGCGGGCGCGAGCCGGTAGTTGATGGACAGCGCGACGTACCCGGCCGAGGCCAGCCACTGACACACGGCTCGCCAGGCGACGTCGGCCTTGTCGCCGCGCGCCCAGCTTCCCCCGTGCACGACGAGGATCGCGGCGCGCAGCGGGATCTCGGGCTGCTGCAGGTCGGGACCGGCGGGCTCGTCCGCGGCCGTGTCGGCGATGTCGTCGCGCGGGGGCAGGCACGCGTCGAGTTTCTGCTGGGGGCCGGCGCCGTAAGGGATGTCCGCGACCACCGAGATGTCGGGCAGGGTGGCCAGTTCGGGGTTGACCGGTGCCACCGTCGGGGTCAGCAGGTCGGAGTCCGTGCCGCTCGGGGCGCAGCCGGTCAACGCCGCGGCGGTGACCGCGAGCGCGCCGAGAATCGCGGGGATGCTCGACGGGCCTGCGCGCATGAAGGGGAATCCTAATGCGATTCCCGGTTTCGTCCGGTATCGTCAGAAGGTCGGCTCTCGACATCGCGGCTCTGCCGCGCGCATCACTGTACGTCGATCGGGCCGGATCGCCAGGGCACCCCCTGTGCGAGACATCCGCCGCACCTCGCGGCCTCAGGAAAACGGCCCCGGTCAGCATCGCCCGGGATCTCAGCGCGTCGCGCTGCACTCTGTGCTCAACACCGGAAAGAAACGTCAGTCATGCCTACCAACCAGAACAAGCGCGCGCCCAAACCCTTCCGGGCCGCGACAGACACCCCCGCCCGCAAGCCGGGCAGCAAGAGCGCCAAGCACCGCGGCTACCGCCCGGCCGAGGCGACCGCTCCGAAGAGCGCCGCCAAGAAGCCGCGCTGGAACGCCGAGGAGCGCGTCGCCCGCGGCGCAGCAGCCGAGCGTCCCCGTGGCGGAGCGGGCCGGCCGGTCCGCGAGGACCGTCCCGCTCGCGACGACCGTCGGGGCGGATACGACAGGAGCCCCCGCGCGTACGGTCGCCCCGAGCGCGCCGCCGACGGCCGCCCGAACTGGGAGCCGCGCGGCAAGGACGCCCGGCAGACCCGCGAGCCCGAGCGCCCGGCCCGCCGGTACGAGGACCGCCCCACGCGTGCACCCCGCGCCGACGACCGCGAGCGCCCCCGCTACACCGGCGACCGCCCCCGCCACACCGGGGAGCGCCGCAGCTGGGAGGAGCGCCCGCACCGGCAGCACACCGAGCGCCCGACCCGTCAACTGCGGGAGCGGGCCGAGCACTACAGCGAGCGCCCCGCGCGCTCGTACGACCGCGACGAGCAGCGCGCCCCGCGCGTTCCGCAGGAGGACGTCGTGCTCGAGCGACTCGAGGCTCAGGCCGTCGAGGCGGCCGAGGTCGACGGCATCGGCTTCGCCGACCTGGGGCTCGGTCAGAACATCGTCCGCGAGCTGAGCGAGCTCGGCGCGGAGACCCCGTTCCCCATCCAGGCGGCGACGATCCCCGACGTGCTCGCGGGCCGCGACGTGCTGGGCCGCGGTCGCACCGGGTCCGGTAAGACCATCGCGTTCGGCGCGCCGCTCGTCGAGCGCCTGCTCGCGATGCAGAAGGGCTCGAACGAGCGCCGTGAGTTCGGCCGCTCCCCGCGCGCGCTGATCCTCGCGCCGACCCGCGAGCTCGCGCTGCAGATCGACCGCACCGTGCAGCCCATCGCGCGCAGTGTCGGCCTCTTCACCACCCAGATCTACGGCGGCGTCGCCTACGCCCGCCAGCTCGGCGCGCTGCAGCGCGGGGTCGACATCGTGATCGGCACCCCCGGTCGCGTCGGCGACCTCGCCAAGCAGGGCAAGCTCGACCTGTCGAAGACCGTCATCACGGTGCTCGACGAGGCCGACCACATGTGCGAACTGGGATTCGCCGAGCCGGTGCAGGAGATCCTGGACCTGACAGCGGAGGGCGGTCAGAAGCTGCTCTTCTCGGCCACCCTCGACAAGGGTGTCGCCGACATCGTCGAGAAGTACCTCATCGACCCCGCCGTGTTCGAGGTCGCCGGCGAAGACCAGGCCAGCTCGACGATCGAGCACCGCGTGCTGCTCATGGACCAGCGCGACAAGCAGGAGGTGCTCATCGAGCTGGCCTCCGGCCCCGGCAAGAAGCTCGTGTTCGCCCGCACCCGGGCCTTCGCCGAGATGCTGGCCGACACGCTGGACGATGCGGGCATCCGCGCCGAGAGCATCCACGGCGACCTGACCCAGTCGAGGCGCCAGCGTGCTCTCGACAAGTTCACGAACGGGCGCGTCACGGTGCTGGTGGCGACCGACGTGGCCGCCCGTGGCATCCACGTCGACGATGTCGCTCTGGTGATCCAGGCCGACGCTCCCGACGAGTACAAGGCGTACCTGCACCGCTCGGGCCGCACCGGCCGGGCGGGCAAGGAGGGCCTGGTCGTCACACTCGTGCCGCGCAACCGGCGCCGGCGCACCGAAGAGCTGCTGCAGCGCGCCGAGATCGAGGCCGAGTGGACCTCGGTGCGTCCCGGCGACGAGATCATCCAGGAGCTCGCCGCGCGCTGAACGCCGGTGGATCGGGTCAGGCGACCGCGAGCATCGCCGCGGCGATGAGCGCGAGCGCCAGCCCGACCCACTGCACGGGAGCGATGCGCTCCTTCAGCACGATGGCGGCGAGCGCGATGGTGCCGGCCGGGTACAGCGCCGAGAGAACCGCGACGACGCTGAGATCGCCGACCCGGAAGCCGACGATCAGCAGGGTGTTGGCCAGCGCATCCATCGCCCCGGCCCCGACGATCACCCACCAGGTCGATCGCGCGGGCCAGGAGCCACCGCGCGATCGCAGCCACAGCACGAGCACGATCGTCCAGATGATGACGAGGTAGGTGATGCGGCTGAATACCAGCGGCAGCAGCCCCGAATCGTCGGGTGCGCGGTCGAGCATGATCAGCAGAACGCCGATCATCACGCCGGCGATCACCGCATAGACGACGCCGCGCAGGCTCGGCCGCACCGCCCCCCGCTCGGGCACGAACCCGACGAGCACGACGGCGACCAGGGCGACGCCGAGCGCGATGTAGCCGATGACGCTCAGCCGCTCGCCGAGGATCATCCCCCAGGTCAGCGGCACGATCGCCGACAGCAAGGCCGTCAGCGGCGACAGGATGCTCATCGGCCCGATCGCCAGCGCCGCGTACAGCGTGAGGATCGCCAGCGACCCGGCGACACCGCTGAGCGAACCCCACAGAATCGCGCCCTCCGACAGGCGTCCCCCGACGAAGAACGAGAGCACCGTCAGCAGCAGCAGGCCTGCGATCCCGGCGAAGGCCACGACCCGCACCGCGGGCACCCGACGCGAGGCGAGCCCGCCGAAGAAGTCGGCCGCACCATAGGCGACGGCGCTGGCCAGACCCACGAGAACGACCAGCACGGCGCCACGCTATCGCGTCGTCCGGGCGGTGCGCCCGGACTGAAGCAGACGTCACGCCGCGGAAGCACCGGTGAACATCGGCAGAACATTCGACATTCGCCGACCTCGGACGTACGGTGAAAGCGGCCCCCGATCGGGGGTAACCCGACGACCCGCTGTCCACCGAATCCGGAGCAACGAGTAGTCATGATCAAGTCCATAGCAATCGCCGCTGCGGCCGCACTCGGGCTCACCGCCCTGGTCGCCTCTCCCGCCGCCGCAGATCCGATCACCATCGCCGACGTGCAGGGCACCGGATCCGCCACCCCGCTCGCGGGGCAGACCGTCACCGTCGAGGGTGTCGTCACCGCTTACTACGGGGCGCCGAGCAACTATCGCGGCCTCTATCTCGAGGCGGCCGATCCGGCCGCCGAGGGGCCGGACGGTGCCAGCGACGGCATCTTCGCGTACTTCAACACCGCGAATCCCGAGGTCGGCGTCGGCGACCTGATCCAGGTCACCGGCGTGCCCGGCGAGTTCCAGGACCAGACCCAGATCTCGGCGACGGCCGCGGCGAACTACACCCTCGTCACCGAGGACGTCGGTGTGCCCGAGCCCGTCGCGCTGCCCGACACCCTGCTCGGCGCGGACCGCGAGAAGTTCGAGGGCATGCTCGTGCAGCCCACCGGCGACTACGTGCTGAGCTCCACCCACGAGCTGTACAACTTCGGCTCGCTCTGGCTGAGCGCAGGCAAGGCGGCCGTCACGCCGACCGAGGCGGCGGATGCGGGATCGGCCGATGCGGCGGCGATCGCCTCCGACAACAACGCGCGTCGCGTCCTCATCGACGACGGGTACAGCATCCGCGTCGATGCGGCGGCGCACGTCGGCGAGCAGCCGTATCTCACGAAGGGCAGCGTCGTGCGGCTGGGTGACACCCTGGTGCCGCCGGCGGAACCGATGGTGCTGGGCTACGGGTTCGGCCAGTGGCGGCTGCAGCCGCAGGTGCCGCTCACCGATGCCAGCCCCGCGGACTACAAGCCCACGTTCGCCTCCGCGAACCCGCGCCCGGATGCGGCCCCCGCCGTGGGCGGCGACGTGCGGTTCGGCAGCTTCAACGTCTTCAACTACTTCACGACCCTGCGCAGCGAGAACCCCGATGCGCGGGGTGCGGCGAACGCCGCCCAGTTCGCGATCCAGAAGTCGAAGATCGTCGCGGCCCTCAACGGCCTCGGCGCCGACATCGTGGCGCTGGAGGAGGTGCAGAACTCCGTCGAGTACGGCGAGCCGGCCGACACCGCGCTCGCCGACTTGGTCGCCGGCCTGAACGCCGCGGCGGGTGCCGGCACCTGGGACTACGTCCGCACGCCGGAGGCCCTGGCGCAGCCGGGTGCGCAGGACGTGATCACCACCGCGATCATCTACAAGCCGGCCAAGGCCGACCCGGTCGGGGACAGCTTCGCCGACACCGACGACGTCTGGGACATCGCCCGCAAGCCGGTCGCCCAGACTTTCGAGGTCGGGCACCGCACGGTCACCGTGATCGCCAACCACCTGAAGTCGAAGTCCCCGCCGGAGGGCGGCGGCACCGAGCCGGCCGACGGTCAGGGGTTCTTCAACGCCGAGCGGGTCGCCCAGGCGCACCGGCTCGTCCAGTGGGTCGGCACGATCGCGGCCGACGATGCCAAGGGCGATGACGTCATCCTGCTCGGCGACTTCAACTCCTACGGCCAGGAGGACCCGGCCCAGGTGCTGACCGCCGCCGGACTCGTCGACCTCGTGCCGGAGCGGGCCGAGGGACAGTACACGTACTCGTTCAACGGTGCGCTGGGCTCGCTCGACCACGCGTTCGTCACGGGCTCGCTCGCCTCGGCGATCACCGGGGTCGGGGTGTGGGGCATCAACGCCGCCGAGTGGAGCGATCGCGGGTACGCGTTCCCGGCCGCCGAGTCCGGCACCCCGTTCCGTTCCAGCGACCACGACCCGGTGGTGGTCGGTCTCGACACCGCCATGGTGCCGGTGACCATCGACCTGGTGAGCATCAACGACTTCCACGGCAGGCTCGAGGCGATCGCGCCGTCGGGCGGCGCGGCGGTTCTCGGTGGGGTGGTGAAGAAGTACCGGGCGGCGAACCCGAACACCGCGTTCGTCGCCGCGGGCGACCTCATCGGCGCCTCGACGTTCACCTCGTTCATCCAGGACGACGAGCCGACCATCGACGCCTTCAACGCGATGGGACTCGACGCCAGTTCGTTCGGCAACCACGAGTTCGACCAGGGGCGTGCGGATGTCGACGACCGCATCCTCGAGCACGCCGACTGGCCGTACCTGGCCGCGAACCTGTACGACAAGGCGACCGGTGAACCGGCTTACCCGCAGTTCGAGCTCGAGGACTTCGACGGGGTCACCGTCGGATTCATCGGCGCCGTCACCGAGGACCTGCCCACGCTGGTCAGCCCGGCCGGCATCGAGACGCTCGACGTCAGGCCCGTCGTGTCCGAGGTGAACAAGGTCGCCGACCGGCTCACCGACGGCGACGCGGCCAACGACGAGGCCGACGTGCTGATCCTGCTCGTGCACGAGGGTGCCGAGAGCCCGGACATCGAGGACGCCACGAACGATTCGCGGTTCGGCAGGATCGTCACCGGAGTCGACCCCGAGATCAGCATGATCATCTCCGGTCACACGCACCTGGCGTACGACCACGAGATCCCGATCCCCGGCACCGACGACACCCGCCTGGTCATCTCGAGCGGCCAGTACGGCGAGAAGTTCGCGCACACGGTGCTGACGGTGAACCCCGAGACCGGCGACCTGATCGACGCGGAGGCCGACATCCTGAACCTGCCGGACGCGGCCGATCCGGATGCGGCGGTCGCCGCGATCGTGGCCGACGCGGTCGCGAGGGCCGCCGAGCTCGGCAACGTCGCGCTGGGCTCCGTCACCCAGAGCATCACGAGGGCGAAGCAGTCCGCGGGAAGCGAGAACCGCGGCGGCGAGTCCACCCTCGGCAACCTGATCGCCGACGCGCAGCTGGCGGCGACGGCCGATCTGGGGACCGAGCTGGCGCTGATGAACCCGGGTGGCATCCGAGCCGATCTGGTGTTCGCCTCGAGCGGTGCGGGTGATCCCGACGGATCGGTGAACTACCGGGAGGCGGCGACAGTGCAACCCTTCGCCAACACCCTGGTCACCATCGATCTGACGGGCGCGCAGCTGAAGGAGGTGCTCGAGCAGCAGTGGCAGCCGGAGGGGTCGACGCGGCCGTTCCTCAAGCTCGGCGTCTCGGAGGGCTTCGCCTACAGCTACGACCCGGCGGCGCCGGCCGGCGAGCGCATCACCGCGATGTACCTCGACGGCGAGCGGGTCACCAGCGAGCAGGTCGTGCATGTGGTGACCAACTCGTTCCTGGCTGCCGGGGGTGATGCCTTCACCGCTTTCGAGGAGGGGACGAACAAGGCCGACTCGGGCCGCATCGACCTCGATGCGTTCGTCGACTACATCGAGTCGAGTTCGCCGGTCGCCCCCGACCTCGCCCAGCGGGCGGTCGGAGCGACCCTCACGCCGCCCGCCTCGGCCGATGGGTACGCCATCGGCGAGCAGGTCACCGTGACGCTGTCGTCGCTGCTGTTCAGCAACGGCGGTCCGCTCGAGGGGGACGCCGTGGTGAGCCTCGGCGATGTCGAACTCGGCTCCGCCGAGATCGACCCGGCGATCGTCGACACCACCGACGAGCAGGGCCGTGCCACGGTGACGATCACGATCCCGGAGGGGGTCGCCGGTGAGCAGGAACTCATCGTCTCGGGACCCGGCGGGACGGCGATCGCCGTGCCGATCCTGGTGGCCGAGCCGGATGTTCCGACCGAGCCGGTCGGGACCTCGGCGTACGGCGCGGCCAACCGCCTGCTGTCGTTCGGTGGGCGCGATGTCGACTATCGCATCCGGGTGATCGCGGCCGACGGATCGGAGGCGGTGGGCACCGTGACCATCTACGACGGCCGCAAGCCGGTCGCCACGATCGAGCTGACGGAGGGCGAGAACGGGCGGGATCAGGTGCGGCTGCCGAAGCTCGGCCGCGGCATCCACCTGCTGACCGCGAAGTTCACCGGGGACGGGTTCGAGGACGCCCGCACCTTCCCCTCCGTGGTGATCGTCCTGTAGCGGCATCCCCAGCCCGGAGCACGCCCGGTCCGGGGTCATGGGCGCCACGTACAGTGGGCGCATGACCCCGGATACCGCTGCGCTCGAGGCGCTGCACCGCGTCTTCGGGTATGACGCGTTCCGCGGCGATCAGGCCGAGATCATCGATCACGTCGTCGCGGGCGGCGACGCCCTGGTGCTCATGCCGACCGGCGGCGGCAAGTCGCTGTGCTATCAGATCCCCGCGCTCGTGCGCGCCGGCACCGGCATCGTCATCTCGCCCCTGATCGCGCTCATGCAAGACCAGGTCGACGCGCTCTCGGCCGTCGGGGTGCGCGCGGCGTTCCTCAACTCCACGCAAGACCCCGATCAGCGTCGCGACGTCGAGCAGCGCTTCGTCGCGGGCGAACTCGACCTGCTCTATCTGGCGCCCGAGCGGCTGTCGGTCGGATCGACGCTGGCGCTGCTCGACCGGGCGCCGCTGGCGCTGTTCGCCATCGACGAGGCGCATTGCGTGTCGCAGTGGGGTCACGACTTCCGGCCCGACTACCTGCAGCTGTCGGTGCTGCACGAGCGCTGGCCCACGGTGCCGCGCATCGCCCTGACCGCCACCGCGACGGTCGCCACCCGGCGCGAGATCGTGCAGCGGCTCGAGCTGGGCGACGCGCGCCAGTTCGTGTCGAGCTTCGACCGGCCGAACATCCAGTACCGCATCGAGTCGAAGAACCAGGCCCTCGGGCAGCTTCTGTCGCTGCTGCGCACCGAGCATCGAGGTGACGCGGGCATCGTCTACTGCCTGTCGCGCGCCTCGGTCGAGAAGACCGCCGACGCCTTGGTCGCCGAGGGCATCGAGGCGCTGCCGTACCACGCCGGGCTCTCGGCACAGGTGCGGGCGCGCAACCAGGCGCGGTTCTTGCGCGAAGACGGCGTGGTCATGGTCGCCACGATCGCCTTCGGCATGGGCATCGACAAACCCGACGTGCGCTTCGTCGCCCACCTCGATCTGCCCAAGAGCGTCGAGGGGTATTACCAAGAGACCGGGCGTGCGGGGCGCGACGGGCTGCCCTCGACCGCCTGGCTCGCCTACGGCCTCCAGGATGTCGTGCAGCAACGTCGCATGATCGACGAGGGCGAGGGCGACCCGGCCCACAAACGCCGGCAGACCCAGCATCTGGATGCGATGCTCGCCCTCTGCGAGACCGTCACCTGCCGCCGGGTGCAGTTGCTCAACTACTTCGGGCAGTCCTCCGAACCGTGCGGCAACTGCGACACCTGCCTGTCTCCGCCCGAGTCCTGGGACGGCACGGTCGCGGCCCAGAAACTGCTCTCGACGGTGGTGCGCCTGCACCGCGAGCGCAACCAGCGTTACGGCGCGGGGCATCTGATCGACATCCTGCTCGGGCGCGAGAACGACAGGGTGCGGCAGTTCCGGCACGACGAGCTCACCACGTTCGGCATCGGCGGCGAGCTGAGCGAACAGGAGTGGCGCGGCGTCGTGCGGCAACTGCTCGCGCAGGGGCTGCTCGCCGTGAACAGCGACGGGTACGGGACCCTGGTTCTCACCGAGGCCTCGACCGAGGTGCTGAGCGGGGCGCGCACGGTGTCGCTGCGCCGCGAGCCCGAACGCCCGACTCGAGCCGCGAAACGCAGCGCCGGGGCGGCCGAGCTTCCCGAGGCCGCGCGGCCGCTCTTCGAGCAGCTGCGCGAGTGGCGTGCCGGGGTCGCTCGCGAGCAGGGCGTGCCCGCCTACATCGTCTTCGGCGACGCGACCCTGCGCGGCATCGCGCTCACCCGGCCGGGGTCGCTCGATGAACTCGCGACGATCTCGGGGGTCGGCGAGAAGAAGCTCGAGTCCTACGGGGCCGGCGTGCTCGAGGTGGTGGCCGCGGCATCGAGCCCGGCAGCCGTGGCCCCCTAGGCCGAAACTCGCCCGGATTGCGGTCACCGGCAAGAACCGCAGGAGTTTCGGCCTGTTCCGCGAGTTCCCCGTGACCAGGCACCCTCGCGCCCGGTAGCCTGCCCACGCCGCGTCCCGCGGCAGGAGGAAGGCAGACGCATGATCTCAGTGCGCCGCGAACGCATCCCCGGCGAACGCCGGGTCGCCGCAACCCCCGAGACCGTGGCGCAGCTCATCGGGCTCGGTCACGCCGTCCAGGTCGAGAAGGGCGCGGGCGAGGCCGCCGGATTCCCCGACGCCGCGTACACCGAGGCGGGTGCGAAGATCGTCGCCACCATCACCCCCGCGAAGGTCGACGTGCTCGCCCACGTGCGACCGCTCACGGCGGCGGATGCGAAGGCGCTTCCCGCGGGAGCTGTGACGGTCGGTCTGCTCTCGCCGGCCTCCGAGACCGCGACGGTGAAGGCGTTGCGCGACGCGAAGATCACCTCGTTCGCGCTGGAACTGGTGCCGCGCATCTCGCGCGCGCAGTCCATGGACGCCCTCACCTCGCAGGCGCTGGTCGCCGGGTATCGCTGCGTCCTCGAGGCGGCGATGCGCCTGCCGCGGTTCTTCCCTCTCTACATGACGGCGGCGGGCACCATCCCCCCTGCGAAGGTCCTGGTGCTCGGCGCCGGCGTCGCGGGCCTCCAGGCGATCGCGACGGCCAAGCGGCTGGGCGGCAAGGTGTCGGCGAACGACGTGCGGGCGGCATCCGCCGACGAGGTGCAGTCGATGGGCGGGACGTTCATCCATCTCGACCTCGACGCGGCAGACGCCTCCGGCGGCTACGCGAAGGAGCTCGGGGCCGACCGTGCGGCGCTGCAGCGCGAACTGCTGACCCCGCACGTGCACGAGGCCGATGTCATCATCACGACGGCGGCGATCCCCGGGCGTCCGGCACCGCGGCTGATCACGGCGCAGATGCTGAACGGCATGCGCCCCGGCTCGGTGATCGTCGATCTCGCGGCCGAGTCAGGCGGCAACGTCGAGGGCAGCGCCCCCGGCAAGGACGTCGACGTGAAGGTCGCGGGGGGCACGGTCACCCTGGTCGGCATGAAGGACGCGGCCTCGACGATGCCCTACGACGCGTCGCGGCTCTACGCCAAGAACGTGTCGAACCTGCTCGCGCTTCTCACGCACGACGGCGAGATCACGCCCGACTTCGACGACGAGGTCGTCGCGGGGGCGTGCCTCACCCACGACGGGGTCGTGCGGCATGAGCCAACGGCCGAAGGACTGAAGGGCAAGAAATGATGGACCCGATCTCGCTGCTCACCGTCTTCGTGCTGGCGGTGTTCGTCGGCTTCGAAGTCGTCTCGAAGGTGTCGAGCACGTTGCACACCCCGCTGATGTCGGGCGCCAACGCCATCCACGGCATCATCCTGGTCGGCGCGATCATCGTCGCCGGTCAGGCCCATGACCCCCTCGTGCTCGTGGTGGCCCTGATCGCGGTGCTGC
>Ga0182739_1001833_pt1 | contig 21012 bp, 15 predicted proteins | sample eDN5th30CBELigBY_FD_128873 | JGI IMG/M metagenome (GOLD analysis project Ga0182739, IMG submission 128873) | Enriched backyard soil microbial communities from Emeryville, California, USA - eDNA 5th pass 30_C BE-Lig BY (version 2) (version 2) | ecosystem: Environmental > Terrestrial > Soil >...
CCGGGGTGTACTTGATGGCGTTGTCCACCAGGTTGTCCACCAGTTGGCTGAGGTTCTGGCGGTCGCCGAACACCTGCAGCGGCTGTTCGGGCAGGGTCAGGTGCAATGCCTGCTGCTTGTGCTGGCGGGCGGTTTCCGCCGCCTGCGCCGCCCGGTTTACCAGTTCGTTCATATTGATGCGGGTGAAGCTGGCCGAGCCCTGGTCCGCTTCCAGGCGCGAGATGGTCAAGAGGTCGGTCACCAGTTGCGACAGGCGGATGCTTTGCGCATGCACACGCTCCATGAAGTGCACCAGCGTGTCGCGGTCCACGTCCGGATCGCCCACCACGGTTTCCGACAGCCCGCGTATGGCGGTGATCGGCGTTTTCAGTTCGTGCGAAGCATTGGCGACGAAATCGGTACGCACGCGCTCCAGGCGCTTGAGGTCGGTGATGTCGTGCAGCACCAGCACCGCACCGATGGGGTTGCCTTCGTCGTCGGCCAGCGAGGCGATGTACACGTCCATGATCAGTTGATCGTGCTCGCGCACGAATTCCACCTGCAGGCGGATCACGCCACGGCTGCGGATGGCTTCGTCCAGCGCGGGAATGATTTGCTGGTGGCGCAGTTCCTGCCATACCGGCTTGCCGATGCTGCGTTCCTTGCGCACGCCCGTCAGTTCGGCGGCGGCCTCGTTGATGTGGATGATGTGCTGGTTCTGGTCGACGTCGATCACGCCCTCGACCATGCCAGTGAAGATGGTGGCCAGCCGGTTGCGGTCCGCGGTGAGCGTGGACACGCGCCGCGCCGTGTAGCGCGCCATCTGGTTGACTGCCGCCGCCAGCCGCTGATGTCCCGGCACCCGCGCCTCCATGACGCGGCGCTCGAATTCGCCTCTGGCCAGGCTTTCGGTAATGTCCACCAAGATCTGCAATTCGCCGATGCGGCGCCAGGCAAGCCAGCAGGCCGGCGCCAGCATCAGCGCCAGAAGCCCCAGGCACAGCATCCAGATGCCGGCGCGCTCGGCCGCGGCGCGCGCCTCGAGCACGTTCCCGTCCACACCGAGCCGCAGGAAGCCAAGCGGCCGCGGCAGTTCGCCCACCGGCACCGCCACGTAGTACAGCGGCCGCTGCAGCACGTTGCTGAAACGATCGGCCTCGCCCACGCCACGGCTCAGGGCCAGCTGGAATTCCGGGCGGTTCAATAGATTGTCGATGCCGTCGGGATTGACGTCGGAATCGCTCAGCACGCGGCCGTCGGCGGCAAGCAGGGTCAGGCGAAACGCGCCCTCGGTGGCGCCATAACCCGCGCTGAGGCTGCGCAGTTGCGCCGGATCCGCAGTGCGCAGCACCGGTTCGATCAGCACCGCCTGCAAACGGGCGGTGTTGCGCATTTCACCGAGTACTTCCGCCTGCACCGCCGCCGGCACCCGCAGCGCCAGCACGATGGCGCACAGCAGCGGCCCCGCGGCGGCCAGCAGCACGAAGCCGGCCAGCGTACGCCAGAAATGTTGTGGTTTGGGAAAACTCAAGGGCTCGACTCGGTCGCTGCGCGCTGATCAGCCTGGGTCCGCCATTCTATAGCCAACGCCGCGGATGGTCTCGATCGGCGGCGGGTCCAGCTCGAGTTTTTTGCGGATGCCCCGGATATGCACGTCGATGTTGCGGTCCACGATCACCACGTCGTCGCCCAATGCCTTGCTGAGCAGTTGCTCGCGCGAAAACACCCGCCCAGGGTAGCTGGCCAGAAAGTGCAGCAACTTGAATTCGCTGGCGGTAAGCTTGACTTCACGCTCGCCCACCGACACCTTGTACTTCACCGTATCGATGCTCAGCTCGCCCAGCTTGATCAGTTCCTCGGTGTCGGCGCGCTCCACCATGACGCCGCGGCGCAGCACCGCTTTCACCCGCGCCACCAGTTCGCGCGGGCTGAAGGGTTTGGTGATGTAGTCGTCGGCGCCCACGCCAAGGCCGAGCACGATGTCGCTCTCCTCGCCCTTGGCGGTCACCATGATGATCAGGCAGTTCTGGGTTTGCGGGCTCTGCTTGATGGTGCCGCACAGTTCGATGCCGTCGAGGCCGGGCAACATCAGGTCGAGCAGGATCAGGTCGGGCGTTTCGCGGCGTACCAGCGCCAGGCCGGCACTGCCGTCGGCGGCGGTGAAAACTTCGTAGCCCTCGCGCTTGAGGTTGTAGCTGAGCACTTCGAGAATGTCGGGCTCGTCTTCGATGATTACGATTTTCTTGCGGCTCACTGCGGCTCGTTCCTGGGTGCTTTGACGTGCGCGCAGCCTAGCACCGGTCAGTTAAGATCAGGTTAAGAGATTGTAATGGTTGATAAAAATTTACCAACCCTTAATGCGAAAGGCCTCCGCTCCTTGTCGGGAACGTCCGGCCTGGGCAATAATGCCCGGCCCTCCCACCCATCAGCGCAGCCGGAATTTTCCCCACCCACGCCCATGGCCGCGAAAGATTGTGCGAAAGAAAGTAATGACAAATCGGTCATAGAGGGGGCCGCGCACAAGCGCAGCCGCTACGAGGCACTCGTCAGGGAGTTCTACCACGATATCTACCGCTATGCGTACTGGATCTGCAAAAGCCGCCCCCTGGCGGAAGACCTGACGCAGGAAACCTTCATGCGGGCGTGGCGGGCGTTCGACAACCTGCACAATCCGGGTGCCGCCAAGGCCTGGCTCTTTACGATACTGCGACGCGAGAACGCGCGTCTTTATGAAAAGTTCCAACCGGAACTGGACGACATCGAGGACCACGAGAGCGGCCTGCCGGACACCCGTCACGCCGAGCCGGACCGCCTGATGGAAAACCAATTGCTTTACAAAGCCATGATGAGCCTGGAACCGGAATACCGGGAGCCGCTCCTGATGCAAGTCATTGGCGGTTTCAGCGGCGAAGAGATCGCCACCATGCTGGAATTGAACAACAACACCGTGATGACCCGTTTGTTCAGGGCCCGCAACAAGCTGCGAGTGCTAATGGAGCCGTTACCCGTCGAGGGTCGGCAGGACGAATCATGATCGAACCAATGACCGACGCAACGTTCGAGGAACTGCTGGGCGCCAACCCGCTCAGCCAGGATCCGGCCTTTCTCGCCGCCGCCCGCGCCACGCCCGCGCGCGAGGCGGCGTGGCAAGCCGCGTGTGCGTTCGAAAAGCGTCTGCGCGCGTCGCTCGAAGCGGTGCAGGCCCCCGCCACGCTGTTGCCGCGTCTGTTGGCGGCGGTGGGCGCCGAGCCTGCCGCGCCGGTCATGCTGCGGCCGCCGCGCGCAAGCACCGGCGATTGGCTGCGCCGTTATCTGCCGGTGGCGGCGGTGCTGCTGCTTGCGTTGGGCATGAACTGGTATTTCCAGTTCGATGGTCTGCAGGCGCTGCAGGATGACATCCTCGGGCATATCTACGACGAAGCCCCTTACATTCCCGAGTCGGCGCAGGTAGCGCTGGATGACGTGAACGCACATCTGGAATTGTCGCTTGGCGCGCATCTGGCGAGCAGCGCGGCGACCAGGAAGCTGCGGGTGACGTTCGTGAAGGATTGCAAGGTGGCGAAGCAGGTGGGGACGCATCTGGTGGTGAAGGGGGCGCAGGGGCCGGTGAATGTGATCATGCTGCCGAGCCAGGTGGTGGAGCATGAAACGGCGATCGCCGACGCCCACCTGCAGGGGAAGATGACGCCTTCTTCCGGCCACACGCTGGTGGTGGTAGGCGACAAGCAGGAGCCGATCGACGAGTACTTGCGGGTGTTCGATTCCAATCTGGAGTGGGAGTATTAGGGGACTTTATTTGGTGAGCCGCATCGATTAGGTATTAGGCGGTCCGCATCGATGCCGTGGCGCCTCTGACGTCCCTGTTGCCATCCAGGGGACGCTACAAGCACATCCCTGTGCGCTCAGTGATGGCCATCCCTGGCCATCAATGCCCCTGGATGGCAACAGGGACGTCAGAGGCTTGCATCAGGCTTTTGTGTTCCGCACGACAATGCAACTACCTTCTAGAAAGGAAGTATCAGCTGGTTCTCTGCTTCCCCGCTGTCTTTCTCTTTAGCCTTCAGCTTGCGCTTGAGCGGTGCGTCCGCTCCGGCTGAGACCTCTGGCTGCCCTTCTTCAATTTTGCGTTTCGGCTTTTTCGCGGCAACGGCTTTCTGGGGCTCGGACGCTTTCAGTGCTTTTGCCGGCTTATCCTGTTTGGCTTCCTTCTGCTGTTTGACTTCCTTCTGCTGTTCGGCAGGCTTTTGCGTATCGTCTGACGGTTTCCGCTTGAGCGGTTTTTGCGGCTCGGCGGCGGCCCAGGGTTTGTCGGCTTCGGAGGGGGCCTTGCGCTTGAGCGGGGCCAAACCCTGACTTTCGCGCTTGTCCAGGGGCGTGGCTACCGTCGGCGCTGGGGCCGGGTGCGTGGCGCTTGGCTGGCGGCGCTTGCCGATGTTCTTTTTGTCGCGGTGGCGTTCCTTGATCTTGGGGCGTTCCTGCTTTTTGCCGACGTCCGCCCGGTCCTTTCTTTTCACGTCGCCCGGCTTTTTCTTGGCAGGGCCTTGGAAGCGGCTTTCCAGGCCGGCGACGCTGCGTTCCTCGAGCGTGATGCCGAGGTAGCGTTCGATGCTTTGCATCAGATTCCATTCCTGGGGAGCCACCAGGGAGACTGCCAGGCCCTTGGCGCCGGCGCGGCCGGTGCGGCCGATGCGGTGGACGTAGTCGTCGCCGCTGCGGGCGAGGGCAAAGTTGATCACGAGGTCGACGCCTTTGACGTCGAGGCCGCGCGCGGCGAGGTCGGTGGATACCAGGATCTTGATGGTGCCGTCGCGGAACCAGTGCATCAGGCGTTTGCGGTCGTCCTGCGGCATTTCGCCGTGCAGGCAGGCGACGCGGGTGCGTTTCTTGCCGGCGCGTTGCCAGACGTCGCTGCCGCCCTTGCCGTCGCGCTGGCTTTGCAGGAAGGCGGCGAGCTGTTCGGCGTGTTCGCGGGTGTTGGTGAATACCAGGGCCTTGTCGTACTCGGCGTGGGCCAACAGCCAGTTGCAGAGCTGCTGCTTGTGGCCGGGGTCGTCGGCGAGGATGCGTTGCTGGGTGATGCTGGCGTGCTGCGAGCGGTGGCTGCCGATGGCCACCACCTGCGGTTCCTTGAGCACGGCTTCGGCAATGCGGCCGATGCCGTGGTGGGCCAGCGTGGCGGAGAGCAGGAAGGTCTGGCGCTCGGCCGGGCAGGCCTGCACCAGTTGCAGGACTTCGTCGCGAAAGCCCATGTCCAGCATGCGGTCGGCTTCGTCCAGCACCAGCACTTCCAGGTCCTTGAGGTCGATGGAGCGGCCGCGCACGTGTTCGAGCAGCCGGCCCGGCGTGCCCACCAGGATTTCCGGGTTCTTGCGGATCATGGCCTTCTGTTCGCCATAGGGCACGCCGCCCACCACCGCGCCGCTGGTAAGGCGGGTAAAGGCGGCGAGGTCGCGGCAATGTTTTTCCACCTGCAGGGCGAGTTCACGCGTGGGCAGCAGGATCAGGGCGCGCGTGGCGGTGTTCGGCGCGGGTTCACGCATCAGGCGCTGCAGCAGCGGTAACAGGTAGGCGGCGGTCTTGCCGCTGCCGGTTTCGGCGCTGACCTGCAGGTCGTGCCCGGCCAGCGCCAGCGGGATCATGGCATCTTGCACCGGCGTCGGCTCGTCGAGCGCCAGGTGTTCCAGCGCCTTGAGCAGCCGTTCGTGCAATTCCAGGTCGGAAAAATGGGCCATGCCTGCCTCGCCATGCAAAAAAGGGCGGCCATTGTACCGCGCCGCTGTGTGAAATGCGTTTGCCGCGCGGGCGGGGTAGAATTTCTCTCCGCTTGCCCGTTTCGCAGGAATCACCATGGCGTCCCTTGATCAACTGTTGCGCTTCAGTTTCGACGAACTCGACGTTCGCGGCGAACTCGTCTACCTGGATTCCACCTGGCACGACATCGTGGCGCGCTACGACTATCCCGCCAGCATCCGTCAGCAGCTCGGCAGCGCCCTGGCGTCGGTGGCGCTGCTGTCGGCCACGCTGAAGTTCAAGGGCACCATGGTGCTGCAGGTACATGGCGACGGCCCGCTGCGCAGCCTGGTGGCACAGATGACCAACGCGGGCGCACTGCGCGGCCTGGCCCGCTGGGAAGGCAAGGTGCCGGCCTCCGGCCCCCTGCACAAGATATACGGGCAGGGGCACATCCTCATCAGCGTGCTGCCCGAGGAAGGCGAGCGCTACCAGAGCATCGTGGAATTGAGCGGCACCTCGCTCGCCGATGCGCTCAACCGCTATTTCGAACAATCGGAACAGTTGCCCAGCAGCTTTCGCCTGAGCGTGACGGACAATCGCGTGGCCGGCTTTTTCCTGCAGGCGCTGCCCGCCAGCCGCCACCATGCCTTCAGCCAGGAACAGCGCGACGAAGACTGGTCACGCCTGAACCTGCTGGCCGACACGCTGCAGGAAAGCGAATTGCTGGAACTGGCGCCCACTGAGTTGCTCACGCGCCTCTACCACGAAGAACAAGTGCATCTTTACGAGCCCAAGCCGCTGCACTTCGCCTGCTCCTGCTCGCGCGACAAGGTGACGCGCACGCTGCTCACGCTTGGCCGCGACGAACTCGAAGCCCTGCTGCGCGAGGAAGGCACCATCAAGGTGGATTGCGAATTCTGCAACCAGCACTACGTGTTCTACGCCAGCGACGTAGAGCAGATCTTCGCCGACAACGACACGGTGACGCCGGGCACGATACTGCACTAGCGCCACCGTTTACGCGGCGCCGGGATTGCCCCTCACGGTTGCACGCGACGCCTTCAACCCAATTCGAAACTCGTCACGCCATAGACGCGCTGCACCGGGAATTCGGGTTGGCCGTTGCGGTACATGCGCGCCGTCTCGAACACCACGGACAAACCCTGCCGCTGCGCCAATTGCACCGCCTCGCCATTCGCTTCCGATACGTCAAGAAAGACGGGGCCGGCGCCCGCCCGTCCGCGGCAGGCCAGGAACAGGGCCTGTGCCGTTGCCGGATCGTCGGCAAACAGCGGCCCGATCTTGTGCCCGTCCCGGCAGGGCCGCAGCACCGCGTAGCCCTCGATCCTTCCGGCATCACCCGCCACGAACACCGCGCTCCCCGGCATGGACAGCCAGGCGTGGAGAAAGGCCTCGCGCGCCACCCCGAACACCGCCGCGTCGTACGCAAGCAGCGCGGGCAGCTGTTCCGCCTGCAACGGCGCGATGCCGGCGCCGACGTAGCCACAGTCGCTACCGCCCGGTCCGGCAAAACGCAGCTGCCGGTAGGCGTAGGTGAAACCGCTGCGGCGGTAGTTCTCCACTTGCGCCGGCACGCCATCGAGGCCGCAGGCCACGGTTCCCAGCCGGTCCATCGCCGCCTGCCACAGCGCCAGGCCATACCCCTGGCCGCGCCACGCGGGCTTGACGAGATACAGGCCCACGAAACCGTAACGCCCACCGTAGTTCACGGCGCTGATGCCGGCGATGGGCTCGCCATCCAGCTCACCCACCAAAAAGCCATCGGGATCCGCCGCATGGAAAGCGCGGGCGTCGTCCAACCCCGGATTCCAGCCTTCCTCGTCCGCCCAGGACAGCAGCAGCGACACCTCGTCGCCTTGCAGCGGACGAATGGCATAACGCGATTCCAGGGGGGATTCCTTGCGGCATGGCGAGACGGTCACGATGGCTCCTGCATTGTTCCTGATCGACCGGGCGCAACGACGCACCCCGGGCTCCCGGCGGGAACGCGGAGTCTAGGGGAAAACGCCTTGCCTGGCAGCCCCGCATAATCATGCCGGCACCTTCGCCTCCGTTTCGATTTCCGCTTGCTCATGCAGCAGCCCGAGCGCATTGCACAGCAGCTTTCGCCCCACCCCACCCTGTTGGCTGAGCAGCGATTCCGGATGGAACTGCACCGCCGCGAACGGCAGCGTGCGATGCACCAGCGCCATCACCGCGCCGTCCTCGCTGCGTGCGACGACTTGCAGGCAATCCGGCACGCGGTCGGCCACCAGCGAATGGTAACGGCCCACGCGCAACGCACCGCTGCAGCCGGCAAACAATGCGCCCTCGTAGTCGCGCAGCACGGACGCCACGCCATGCATCGGCTGTGCGAGCGTGGCCAGCGTGCCACCGAAATACTCCACCATGCCCTGCAAGCCCAGGCAAACGCCGAATACCGCCACCTGCGCCTGCTCGCACAAGGCGAGAGTTTGCAACACTCCCTGTTCGGCAGGACGGCCGGGACCGGGCGACAGCACCACCAGGTCGGGACGCCGCTCCGCCAATGCCTGCGGGACGTGTTCGGGCCGCAGCGTGCGCACCCGCGCTCCGCATTCACGCAGTTGCGAGGCCAGGCTGTGCACGAAGGAATCGCGGTGATCCACCATGAGCACGTCCAGATTCACGGTAGCGGCAGGCAGCATCATCGCGGCGCCCTGCGGTGCCGACGCGAGCGTTGCCGGCTCACTGCCAAGCGCCGCCAGCAGCGCTTCGGCCTTCAGCCGCGTTTCCGCTTCTTCCTCCTGCGGGATCGACGACGCCAGCAGGGTGGCCCCTACCCGCACTTCGGCGCGCCCCTGTTGCAGGCGGATGCTGCGGATGGTCAGGCCGGTGTTGATATCGCCGTTGAACAGCAGGGCGCCAAGCGCGCCGCCGTACCAGCGGCGCGGCGATTTTTCATGATCCTCGATGAACTGCAGCGCCGCCGGTTTCGGCGCGCCGCTCACCGTGACCGCCCAGGCGTGGCTGAGAAAGGCATCGAGCGCATCGAACTCCGGCAACAGCCTGCCTTCCACGTGATCGACCGTATGGATCAGGCGCGAATACAGTTCCACCTGGCGCCGGCCAAGCACGCGGATCGAGCCGGGCTCGCACAGGCGCGCCTTGTCGTTGCGGTCCACGTCGGTACACATGGTCAGCTCCGCTTCATCCTTGGCGGAATCGAGCAGGCGGCGTATCTGGTCGGCGTCCGCCAGCGCATCGCCGCCGCGGCGGATGGTGCCGGAAATCGGGCAGGTTTCCACGCGCTTTCCCGCCACCCGCACGTACATTTCCGGCGAGGCGGACACCAGGAACTCGCCCTCCCCCAGGTTCAGCAGCGCGCCGTAGGGCGCGGGATTTTGCTGCTGCAGGCGCTGGAACAGCTGCGAAGGCGCCTGCGTGCAGGCGGTGCCGATCACCTGGCTCGGCACCACCTCGAACAGATCGCCGCGCCGAAAACAGCCAAGCGCACGCTCCACCAGCGCGGCGTATTCGCCTGTTGCATGGTCGCAAGTGGGGGCATCGGCCGCCTTGGCGGGCACGAACGGCGCAGCCGCCACGCGCCGCGGCAGGTAGCGGGTACTGAGACGCTCGTTCCCCAACGTCTGTTCGAAATCGTAGTAGTGGCGCTGCGCCAGTTCGCGCTTGTGGTCCACCACCAGGATCGCGTCCGGCAGATACAGCACCAGGTCGCGTGCCGCCATAGCGCGCGGCAGGCGCCGCCGCAGCGTTTCGAACTGGAACACCAGGTCGTAGCCGAACGCGCCGTACAGGCCCAGGTAGGAATCCTCGCCGCTGGCAAAGTGGTCCACCAGCAGGCGCAGCACGCTGAACACGCTGCGCTGGCGCGTGCGGGTTTCTTCCAGCAAGACCGGTTCCGCGGCGCGCACGCTGAAACGCAGGCACGTGGATTCCCGCTGCACATCCTCCAGATCCGCGCAGGGCTCAAGCACCGGTGCGAGCAGGCGCAGCAGCACTTCCCCGCGCGCGTTGAGCGCCTGCAGCGCGATTGCGCGGCCGCGTGCCGTCAGCCGCAGCGGCGGATGCGCAAAGCCCACGTCCCAGCGGGTGTAGCGTCCCGGCGCTTCAAAGGACGAGCTCAGCAATACGCCGGGGCTGGTATCGAGCGTTTGCCGCAGTTCGCGCGCGGCATCCGCGTAATCCGCCGCCATGCTGGCGCGGAAGATGTCGATGCCGCCGCGGCTGCGGTAGCGATGGGTGGATTTCGGATCGATCTGCATGACGGTTCTCCTCGAGATTGAGTGGAGGCGAACCGTTCTGGAAGTGTATGCAATGCAAACTGCACGCAACAAAAAGGCCGCCTCGTTGCCGGGGCGGCCTTTGCTGTGTGTTCAATTCAGTGGTTTCAGAACACGGTGAAGCGGAGTCACACGGCCAGCGTGCGATCGCTTCCTTTACAGGAGGCAGCCCGATTGGACGGGCGCCACCAACGGTTGTGTCTGTGTGCGGTAGTCATGGCGCGCATCATGCTTGCACTGGCGAGGCTTTGTCAAATGCCCGCCGGTGGGCGATCATGCCCGTTTGGATCGGACGGCGCACAGCCTCCGAAGCAGTTTGCGGTTGATGGCCATGAGTACTCGACAGAATTCGCTCGACGTAATGCGGCACGGACTGGCGTGCCTGCTGCTGTATGCGGCGTCCGCGGCGGCACAGCCCACGGCGGAGGCGGTGGAACAGCACTATGACAACGTGCTCGGCACCTCGCTGGACCTCACCGTCCATACCCCCGATCCCGCGCGCGTGGAAACGGCAGCGGCGGCCGCCCTGGCCGAAATCGCCAGGCTGGACGGCATCCTGTCCACCTGGCACGACGACAGCGTGCTGATGCGCCTCAACCGGGAACGCCGCGGTACCGATCTGCCGCAGGAACTCATCGACGTGGTCACGTTGTGCGAATCCTGGCGCGAACGCTCCGGCGGCGTGTTCAGTTGCCGCCTCGGCCGCGTGGCGCAGGTCTGGCAGGACGCACAACAAAAGCAGCAATTGCCGGTAGCACTGGAACTGCTGCAATTGAGCCGCCGCATCGACCAGGCCGCCATCACCGTCGATACCGAACGTCGCGCCATCACGCTCGGGGAAGACATCGAGCTCGAGCCGTCCGGCCTCGCCAAGGGCTACATCATCGATCGCGCCATGACGGTGCTGCGCGCGGCACTGCCGGAAGCCACCGCCATCAAGCTCGATATCGGCGGCGATGCATTCTACTGGGGCGCGCCGCCAGACGAAGACGGCTGGCCGGTGCTGGTGGCCGACGCCGCGCTCACAGCCGACAACGGCGCCTTCATCGCAGACGTTTCGCTCAAGAACAAGGGCGTGGCCACCAGCGGCCACACCAGCCGCACGTTCAGCATCGGCAAGATCACCTACAGTCATATCTTCGACACCCGCCGCGGCTGGCCCACCGCCGAGCGCACCTATGCCGTGGCCACCGCGCCGGATGCCACCACCGCCGATGCCCTGGCCACCACGCTGGCCGCGCAATCCTTCGATGCCGGCATGAAATGGGCACAGCAGACGCTGGACGAAAGCACCCAGGTGCTGCTCGTCGACAGCCGCGGGCGGGAATGGCATTCCGCGGGCTGGATCGATCTGTTGCGCGGCGACCTGCGGCGCCAGTTGCGCGCCGACATCGAGCTGAGCATGACCTACACAATTCCGCGCCTGAAACAGAGCATCTACGAACGTCCTTACGTGGCGGTGTGGGTGAGCGATGCCGAAGGCAAGCCACTGCGCAATCTGCTGCTGTTGGGCGCGGATGAACGCTGGGCCCGCGAAAACTCACGCTGGTGGCGGCGCGCGCGCAGTCAAACCCGATTGGAAACCTACAACGTCACCCGCCCTTCGCGTGGACCGGGGGAATACCAGCTGATCTGGAACGGGCAGGACGAAAACGGCACCTCCCTGCTGGAAGGCGAATACCTGCTGAACGTGGAAGCCACCCGCCGCTATGGCGGCCACGATTACGTCAGCCAGCCCTTCACCATCAAGGCAGGCACGCAGCGTTACGAGAATCCGGGTGAAGGCGAAGTGGGGCCGTTCAGCTTCACGCTCGAGGTGGCGCCGGCAGAGTAACGCTCCCCATTCCGCGCGAACCCGAGGAATGACGAAGAATTCAACTGCCCTGCGTGAAGATGCGAATCTGCTCCAGCACCCGCTCGCTGCACAGGCCAATGAACTCGTAGGCATACTGGCGCAGCAACTGCCCTTCGCGCACCGCCAGGCGGGTGACATTTTCTGGGAAAAGATGGGCGCAATCGAGCAGCACCAGGCCCTGGTCGCGCTCGGGGTTGTAGGCAAGCTCCGCCACGATGCCCACCCCCATGCCAAGCTCCACGTAGGATTTGATGACGTCGGCATCCAATGCGGACAGCACGATGTCGGGCGCAAGGCCGGCTTCGCTGAACGTCCGTTCCAGCGTAGCGCGTCCGGTGAAACCTTCGTGATAGGTGATGATGGGCTCGGCGGCGATAGCCTCCAGCGTCAACGGCGCAACCGAGACAAGCGCATGCCCCTTGGGCACCAGCACGCCATGATGCCAGCGGTGGTAGGGATACGACACCACGCCTTCCACGTTTGCCAGGGTTTCCGTGGCGATGCCTATGTCCGCCCGCCCTTCGAGCAGCATCTGCGCAATCTCGGTGGGGCTGCCCTGGTGCATCTGCAGGCGCACCCTGGGATAGCGCTGGCGAAACTGCGCCACGATGTTGGGCAGCACGTAGCGCGCCTGCGTGTGGGTGGTGGCGATGGTCAGCTCGCCCGCGTCCTGCTGGCTGAACTGGTCGGCCAGGCTGCGGATGTTCTGCGCGTCGAGCAGCAGCCGTTCCACGATCTTCAACAGTTCGCGCCCCGGCTCGGTCATGCCCAGCAACCGCTTGCCACGGCGGATGAACAGCTCCACGCCAAGCTCGTCCTCGAGGTCCTTGATGTGTTTGGACACGCCCGACTGCGAGGTATAGAGCGCATTCGCCACCTCGGTCAGGTTGAAGTTCTGCCGCACGGTTTCCCGCACGATGCGCAGCTGCTGAAAATTCATGCCGATTCTCCCGTCCTTCATGCGTGTCTGCATCGAGCTGTCCGTGTCGGCTCAGCCGGCCAATGCCTCCTGTTCGAACAGACGCAGCCGCGACGGCACGATCCGCACTTCCTGGCCCGGCGTCAAGTCCAGCCTCGCCAGTTCGCTCAGCGGCACTTCCACTTCGAAGTACTGTTCCTGTTCCAGCCCTTCCAGTTCCACCCGGCTGCTGCTGCCGAGGAACAGCACGCGGGTAACCTTCGCCGCCAGGCCGCCTTCGGTGGCCAGGTCGGTGACGATGTTCAGCTCGTGCGGCCGTGCGAAGGCCAGTACGTCCACGCCGGCGGCAAAATCCGCCTCCGTGGCCAGGCGCACCGAGCCCACCTGCACGCCGCCTTCCTCCACCCGGCCATGGAACAGGTTCACCGAACCGAGAAAGCCGTACACGAAAGGACTGGCGGGGTGATTGTAGACTGCTTCCGGCGCGCCCTGCTGCTCCACTTTGCCATGATTCATCAGCACCACGCGGTCGGCCACTTCCAATGCTTCCTCCTGGTCGTGGGTCACGAAGATGGAGGTGACGTGCAATTCCTCGTGCAGATTGCGCAGCCAGCGCCGCAGTTCCTTGCGCACCTTGGCGTCGAGCGCGCCGAACGGTTCGTCGAGCAGCAGTACCTGCGGCTGCACCGCCAGCGCGCGCGCCAGGGCGATGCGCTGGCGCTGTCCGCCCGACAATTGCGCGGGGTAGCGGTCGGCCAGCCAGTCGAGCTGCACCAGGTTCAGCAGTTCATGCACCTTATCCGCAATGCGTGCTTCGTTCGGCCGCTGCCCGCGCGGTTTCACGCGCAGGCCGAACGCCACGTTGTCGAACACCGTCATGTGCTTGAACAGCGCATAGTGCTGGAACACGAAACCCACCTGGCGCTCGCGCACGTGCGTGTTGGTGGCATCGCGCCCTTCCAGCAGCACGCTGCCGGCGTCGGCCTGTTCCAGCCCGGCGATGATGCGCAGGAGCGTGGTCTTGCCGCAGCCCGAAGGCCCCAGCAGCGCCACCAGCTCGCCCTCGTGAAAGTTGAGACTGACGTCGTCCAGCGCCACGAAGGAACCGAAGCGTTTGTGGATATTGCGTACCTGGATGCTCATGCGGGTTTCTCCGTGCCTGCCGCGCCGGCGCCCTGGCCGTCTGCGGCGCGGTGTTCCACCCAGGTTTTGATCACCAGGGTCACCAGCGCCAGCAAGGCCAGCAGCGATGCCACCGCGAAGGCGGCGGCGAAGTTGTATTCGTTGTAGAGGATTTCCACCTGCAGCGGCATGGTGTTGGTGGCGCCGCGGATCTTGCCCGACACCACCGACACCGCGCCGAATTCGCCCATGGCGCGCGCGTTGGCCAGGATCACGCCGTACAGCAGGGCCCAGCGGATGTTGGGCAGCGTCACGTGCCAGAACATCTGCCAGCCGCTGGCGCCAAGCACGATCGCCGCTTCCTCCTCTTCCTTGCCCTGCGACTGCATCAGCGGAATCAGCTCGCGTGCCACGAAGGGAAAGGTGACGAAGATCGTGGCCATCAGGATGCCGGGCAGCGCGAAGATCAGGCGGATGTCGTGCGCCGCCAGCCAGGCGCCGAACCAGCCGTTGGCGCCGAACAGCAGGATGTACATCAGGCCCACCACCACCGGCGATACCGAGAACGGCAGATCGATGAAGGTGAGCAGGAACTGCTTGCCGCGAAATTCGAACTTGGCGATCAGCCAGGCCGCGGCCACGCCGAACACCAGGTTCAAGGGTACCGATACCAGCGCCACCGTGAGCGTCAGCCGGATGGCGGATAGCGCATCGGGTTCGATCACCGCCGCCAGGTACGGTCCCCAGCCACGGCGCAGCGCTTCGAAGAACACCGCGATCAAAGGCATGAGAATGAACAGGGCAAAATAGCCTAGCCCCAGGCCAAGCAGGGTGTACTTGAGCCACGGCGTTTCACGCGTGGCGCTGTTGCGCTCGTAGCGCGAAGCGGCAACGGTGCTGATGGCGCTCATGACGGCCTCCCCAAACGCCGCGCGCTGAAGCTCTGCAGCGCATTGATCACCAGCAGCATCACGAAGGAGAACCCAAGCATCACCGCGCCCACCGCGGTGGCGCCCGCGTAGTCGAACTGTTCCAGCTTGGTGATGATCAACAGCGGCGTGATTTCCGACACCATGGGAATATTGCCGGCAATGAAGATCACCGAGCCGTATTCGCCCACCGCGCGCGCAAAGGCCAGCGCAAAACCGGTCAACAGCGCGGGCGTGAGCAGCGGCAACAGCACGTGGCGAAAGGTTTGCCAGCGCGAAGCGCCCAGGCTGGCGGCGGCTTCCTCCAGTTCGGTTTCGATGTCTTCCAGCACCGGCTGCACCGTGCGCACCACGAACGGCAGGCCGATGAATATCAAGGCTACCAGCACGCCAAGCGGCGTGAACGCCACGCGGATGCCGAACACGCCTTCGATGATGCTGCCCAGCCAGCCATTGCCCGCATACAGCGCGGTGAGCGCGATGCCCGCCACCGCGGTGGGCAGCGCAAACGGCAGGTCCACCAGCGCATCGACGATGCGGCGGCCGGGGAACGAATAGCGCACCAGCACCCAGGCCAGCAGCAGCCCGAACACCGTATTGATCATGGCGGCAAGCAGCGAGGCGCCGAACGATAGCTTGTAGGAGGCCACCAGGCGCGGTTCGCTTATCGCGTTCCAGAAGCCGGCCGCACCCAGTTCGCTGGCGCGCAACAGCAGCGCCGCCATCGGAATCAGCACGATCAGGCAGAGATAGAACAGGGTGTAACCCAGTGTCAGCCGGTAGCCCGGCAGCACGTGCGCGGGGCGGGGCGGGCGGGCAGCGCCCGAAACGATTGCCATCATCGAGACTCCGTTGAAAACGGGCGGCAGTGTAATGAGGGGGCCTGTGGCAGCTGAACCAATAAATGGTGGATTGCTTATTCCGCATCCTGCATAAGCGCGAAGTGCGCGAGATGCGCTCAACGCTGCTGAATGCGATGCCTGGACGACCGCGGCTTTTCGCTCTGCCAACGCGTGTAGTGACGCACCGCGGCCAGGCAACTGCCACGCCCCCGCCGTCCGCCGGAGGGTGCCAGCGGTGTCGCGGCAGCGGCCTGTGCCAACAGCCGGCGCAGCAAACCGGCGGCCTCGAGCGCGCCCTGTCCCGGCGCCAGCGTATGCAATTGCAAACCCCAGACGGTGGCAAGCGCCGCCGCCTGGGCGGACGAAAGCAGCGTATCGTCGCCCGCTGCCAGCAGATGGCCACGTACGCGCAGCGCCTGTTGCGAGAGCACCAGGTCGAGATCCCGGGCCGCTCCGCCGCTGGCGGGCTTGGCACCAAGAAAGTCGAAACGGCCCGGATGCGCCGGCGCCACCAGGATCAGTTCCGCCACGCGGTCCGGGCGGTCGGCCGCCACCACCACGCCGGCCAGGGCGCCGAAACCCTGCGCCACCAGCCGCACCGGCTGCGCCTGGCGCAACACGGCGGCGCGCAACGATGCGGCCCATTCGGCAAGCACCGGACGTGTGGGATCCAGTAGTTCGAGCGTGCATGCCCGTGGTAACTGCGCCTGCAGCCAATCCGCCACGAACGGTCCACTGTCCTCGCGACAGCCAGGGACGAACAGCAGAGGAGTCACGCCGGCTACCCTGCCTTGGGTATCAGAGGCCGTAGATCTGGTCGAACACGCCGCCATCGCTGAAGTGCGTGGCCTGCGCCTGCGCCCAGGAACCGAACACGTCGCGCACGGTGAACAGTTCAAGCTGCGACCGCCACGCCAGTTCGTCCGCCTGCACCAGTTCCGGATGGCGCGGCCGGTAGTAGTTTCTGGCGGCGATGGCCTGGCCTTCGGCGGAGTACAGATAGTCGAGATAAGCGCGCGCCAGGTCGGTCTGCCCCTTGGGTTCGGTGTTGCCCTCCACCACCGCCACCGGCGGCTCGGCCAGTATCGATACCGAGGGCACCACGATTTCGAGCTGGTCGGGGCCAAGTTCCTTGAGCGCCAGGAACGCTTCGTTTTCCCAGGAAATCAGCACGTCGCCGATGCCGCGCTGCACGAAGGTGGTGGTGGCGCCGCGCGCGCCGGAATCGAGCACCAGCACGTTCTTGTACACCGCCTGCACGAACGCCTGCGCGCTGGCGTCGTCGCCGCCCGGTTGACGGAGCGCATAACCCCACGCGGCCAGGTAGTTCCAGCGCGCACCGCCGGAAGTCTTGGGGTTGGGGGTAACCACGCCCACGCCGCTCTGGGTCAGGTCGTCCCAGTCCTCGATGTGCTTGGGGTTGCCCTTGCGCACCAGGAACACGATGGTGGAGGTGTACGGGGAACTGTTTTCCGGCAGTTTGCTTTCCCAATCGGCGGGGATCTTGCCGGTGCGCTCGGCGACGGCATCGATGTCGTAGGCCAATGCCAGCGTCACCACGTCGGCGTCAAGTCCGTCGATCACCGCGCGCGCCTGCGAGCCGGAACCGCCATGCGATTGCGACACGCTCACCTGTTCGCCGGTGGTTTCCCGCCAATGCGCGGCAAAGGCGCGGTCGAATTCCTGGTACAGCTCGCGGGTGGGATCATAGGACACGTTGAGCAGCGTGCGGCCGGCACCGCCACTGCCCGCGTCGCCGCCGCAGCCCACCAGCAGCAAAGCCGCCAGCGTGGGGATGATCAGACGCTTGGTATTCATGGGGTGCTCCGTGGGGTGTGCCTGCAAAGGCGTGCATTCTGCGCGGGCGCCTTGGCGCCGCGAACCAACTTTTCGTGGATTGCTTATGAAGAGAGTGGCAAAAGGCGGGACGTTTTAAACAACAGCCCGCTTTCTTCGCAGAAGAAAACGGGCTGCCTTCAAGGCGGTTGCTCTCAGAAGCTGTAGCGTACCGTGGCGCCCCAGGTTCTGGGATCGCCGAGCACGGCGGCGTAATGGCCGGTGTTGCCGGCGCCGGGCAGCAGCTGTTCGAAGTAATCGCGGTCGGTGAGGTTGCGCGACCACAGGAACGCCGACCAGCTGTTGTCGGAACGGAAGCCGATGCGGCCGTTCACCAGCGCATAACCGTCGACGTTCAGGTAGCGCGAGGGCGACGGGCTGGAGGAAAACTCCGAACGGTAGTAGGTATCGAGCCCCACGAAGAATTCGCCATCGTTGCCGAGCCAGGTCGCCGCCTTGGCGTATTCGCCGCCAAGCGAGATCGCATTGCGCGAGATGCCCGGCAGGCGTCCGCCGGAAACATCCTTGAACGCCACCGGCGCGCCCACTTCCTCGAGCGGCAGCGGCGCATTGGTGAAGGACACGTACTTGCCGTCGGTATAGGCATACGCAGCCTGGAACGAGAAATCACCGAGCAGCACCCGGGCGTCGACCTCGAAACCCTTCACGCGCACTTTCTCGGCATTGGCCAGGTAGCCGCGGTTCACGGAAAGATCGGCGGTCTGCACCTGCGCCTGGTAGTCCTCGATGTCGGTCTGGTACAGCACGAAGTTCAGCGTGGAGCCCGGCAGCGGCGAGGTTTTCAGGCCAAGTTCGTAATGCTGCACGTACTCGGGTTTTATCACCGCCAGTTCGGTCATCACGCGGCCGGCATCACTCGGCAGGCCGCCGAGGTTGAGGCCCACCGGCTTGAAGCCGGTGCTGTAGGTGCCGTACACGTTGGCACGGTCGCCAAGCGCGTATTTCAGCGTGACCTGTCCGGTGATGTTGTCGTCGTCGATGTTGGCCTTGAACGATTGGTTGTTGTAAACCGAGTTCTGGATCGCGATCAGTGCCGGATCGTCGGTTTGCAGCCCGCCCACCACGGTACGCTGGAAGTCCACGTCCTTCTCGTCGTAGTTGAAGCGCAGGCCGGTCAACAGATCCAGGCGGTCGGTGAGCGCCCAATCCAACTGGCCGTACAGGGCGGCGCTGAAGGTTTCCAGGCCCGGACTGCTGGACGTGCCAAGGCCATCGAGCAGGCCCGGCGTGCGCCACAGGGCTTCGTCGGCGGGGTTCGAGATCAGGAAGCGCCATTGCGCCGGCCCGGTTTCCTCGCGGTGCACGGGATCGGATTCCAGTTCCTGCTTGATGGCAAACAGGCCGAACACGCCACTGACGCGGTCGGTCAGGGCGCCGGCCCAGCGGAATTCCTGCGACAGCTGTTCATGATCCGACGGCGCCTGCGACAGCGTCAGCGCCGGCAGGCCGAGGAAGTCGCGGTCGTTGGACGGGCGCCAGTCCCAGAAATACCAGGCGGTGGTGGAGGTGAAGGTGCCGCCGAAGATTTCATGGTCGATGTTCAGCGACACGCCGCCGATGTCGTTGCCCGAACGCCATTCGGTGTCCTGGTCGATCACGCGGGCGAAGGGATCGCGCGGCGGGTTGTAGCCGAGGTCGGCGATGATGGTTTCGAACTGGCGGTACTCCGAACGCTGGTTGCGCACCGAACCGGCGAACACCTGCGCGTAGCCCACCGGGTCCTGCCGCGACAGCTCGGTGATCAGGCGTGCCTCGGTCCTGTCGCTGATGTCCCACAGCAACTGGCCGCGCAGGGCCCAGTTTTCGATGGTGTTCACATCTTCGCCGGTGGTGATGTTCTTCAGGGTGCCGTCGCGCTGCGTGGTCGAAAAGGACAGGCGGCCGGCCAGCGTATCGGTGAGTCCGCCGGTGGCGGTGCCCTTCAGCTGCGCGTAGTCGTAGTTGCCGGTATTGAATTCGACCTGGGCGCTTTTTTCGAACTCGGGTTTCCTGGTGGTCACGTTGAACGCGCCGGCGGTGGTGTTCTTGCCGTAGAGCGTGCCCTGCGGACCGCGCAGCACTTCGATGCGTTCCACGTCGATGAAGTCCAGCGTGGTGATGGCGGGCCGCGCGAAGAATACGCCGTCTATATAGTAGCCGACGCCGGGATCGATGCCGTCGTTGGTCAGGCCGAAGGTGGTGCCCTGGCCGCGGATGCTGATCGCGGTGTTGCGCGGGTTGGACGAATACAGCTGCACCGAGGGAATCAGTTCCTTGATGCGGTTGACGTTGAAGCTGCCGGTATCGACGAGCAGTTCGCCATCGACCACGGTCACCGGAATCGGCACGTCCTGGGCCAGCTCTTCGCGGCGGCGCGAGGTTACCCGGACTTCTTCGATAGGGCTGGCGTTTGCCGCAAGCAGCAGCGGCTGGCTGCTCTGGTCCTGCGTGGACGCGGACGGCTGCGCAGTTGCCGTCTGCACGAAGGCGCTCAAGGCGGCGCCGGACCCCAAGGCCAGCAAGGCCAGTCGGTAGGTATGTTTCATGGTTTCTCCTGTCGATATTCCGGGTAATGGCTAACGGGCCGGCACTCTACGGAAGCCCTTCCTATCGACGAACCAAGAAATTCAGCAATGCTTAGCAATATTTTTGCTAGCCGCTGCCCGCGCTTCAGCAGCGCTGGCAGCGCAAGTGTTGCTTTTGCAGCAGCAAACCGGCGCGCAGCACTGCCCAGGCAGCCGCCGCTTTGCAATAAAAGAAATATTTTCCCCGTAAAAACCAGTACTTCGCGCATTCCTTTCCATGGCTCTCCCTGACTTGGCACGGCGTCTGCAATGCACGCCGCCTGAGTTGCACACCCAGACTTTTCACTCATTCCCATCAGGAGAACCGCATGTTTTTCGTTACCCCGACACCGCGCCCCGGCGCGCTTTCACGGCTTTCCGTGCTGGCGCTGGCCGTCGCCGCCGGCACCCAGTCGCTCGCGCAGGAGCAAACGCTCGCCGCCGCGAGCAACATCGACGTCATCTACGTGACCTCGCGCAACCGCGTGGAAGTAGCGCAGGACGTGCCGCTGCCCATCCAGGTACTCGGCGAGGCCGAACTGCAGCGCGAGGACATCACCACGCTGTGGGATCTGCCGTTCAAGATTCCCAACCTGCAGCTGAACAATCCCAACGAGAACGCGCGCAAGGTCAGCCCTGGCATCCGCGGTCTTGGCCGCGGCGGCGCCAACGATTCGATGGAGCAAAGCGTGGGCGTGATCGTCGATGGCGTCACGCTCTACTATTCCGGCCAGGGCTGGTCGGACTACGTGGACCTGGAGCGCATCGAAGTGCTGCGCGGTCCGCAGGGCACGCTGATCGGCAAGAACACCAGCCTTGGCGCGATCAAGATCGTCACCAAGACGCCAAGCTTCGACCAGTCGTCCGACTTCGAGCTGAGCACCGGCGACTACAACTCGCTTGGCGGCAAGTTCTCCACCACCGGCCCGCTGGTGGACGACGTGCTGGCC
>Ga0182739_1001836_pt1 | contig 20963 bp, 19 predicted proteins | sample eDN5th30CBELigBY_FD_128873 | JGI IMG/M metagenome (GOLD analysis project Ga0182739, IMG submission 128873) | Enriched backyard soil microbial communities from Emeryville, California, USA - eDNA 5th pass 30_C BE-Lig BY (version 2) (version 2) | ecosystem: Environmental > Terrestrial > Soil >...
CTTCGAATGGGCCGGCGCGCATACGATCACCCGCAAGGCCGAATGGCCGAGCTGGACCCCGCCGAAGGAGATGATCCAGCGCGAGGCCGCCAAGGGTCATTACCTGCCGGCCTTCATGGAAGGCGGGCCGGCGAACCCGCTCGGCTCGCGCGCCATGTATCTCGGCTCCACGCTCTACCGCATCCACGGCACCAACGCGCCCTGGACGATCGGCTACGGCGTCTCCTCCGGCTGCATCCGCATGCGCAACGAGGATGTCGTCGATCTCTACGAACGGGTGAACGTCGGCACCAAGGTCATCGTGATCTGAGGGCCTGCCCTCCAGCAATCGCCACGCATGAAGAACATCTCCTGCTGCCCCCGCGGCCGGAGATGTCTGCTTTTCCGGCAACAGATGCCGAAGAAATCCGCCCGCGCAACCGTCTTACTGCCGGCAAGCCGGCTTGCAATCGCTCAAGACTCTCGGCTAGCCTCGCGATATTCAAGGAGTGAGAGGGATTATACCATGCGGAAATACGCATCGATCTTGCTGGCGGCGACGGTTGCTTCCACGGCGATGATGCCGGTCATGCCGGCAGGCGCCTTCCCGGGCGCGCAACCGGGCGACCGGATCGGGACGGCGTCGACCGTGACGCTCGTCGCGCAGCCCATGAGCAAGAAGCAGGTGGCGCAGAAATACAAGCGCACCAAGGTGCGGTTCGTCACCGACCAGGCGCCGGGAACCGTCATCGTCGATACGAACAACAAGTATCTCTACTACGTCGAGGGCAAGAACCGCGCGACGCGCTACGGCATCGGCGTCGGCCGCGACGGCTTCGGCTGGTCGGGCGTGGTGAAGGTCGGCCGCAAGGCCGAATGGCCCACCTGGACGCCGCCGGCCGAGATGCGCCGCCGCGAGGCCAAGAAGGGCCGCATCCTGCCCGCCGTCCAGCAGGGCGGCGAGGACAACCCGCTCGGCGCCCGCGCTCTCTACCTCTACCAGGGCGACCGCGACACGATCTTCCGCATCCACGGCACGAACCAGCCCTGGACGATCGGCCAGAACATGTCCTCGGGCTGTATCCGCATGATGAACCAGGACGTGGAGCACCTCTATGCTCGCGCCGACATCGGCACCAAGGTCATCGTGGTCGGCCCCGGCAACAAGCAGGGCGCGATCCAGTACAACGACCGCGGCATCGACTTCCTCGGCACCCTGTTCGGCTTCGGCGGCTGATCCCCGCCGACCGTTGAAGGCAGATGACGATGCCGGCCTTCAGGCCGGCATTTTTCATGTCCATGGCCAAAAGTGAGGCCGGCCTTTCCCCGCCATAGGCCCAGTTAATCGGCGTGGCTTTCCTAAGCCAGGATAGGACACGTCATCAGATCAGCACACACAACCGCCATCTAACCACGAGAATATCGAAGGCATCTATCGGTCTTGAACGAGATATGCGCGCTTTGAGATCGCTCGATGATATATCCATGCCACCAGAACCAAAGCGGCGGTTCCGGCAAGGATCGGCTGCAGCAGGAAGGACCATCCGGCCCCGGTCAGGATGACGACGAGCGGATCGCCGCCGGCCGGCGGGTGGAGCGTTCCGGTGAACTGCATCAGGGCGATCGCAAGCCCGACGCCAATGCCCATGGCAAAGACGCTATTGCCGATGAAGGTCAGGACCAGCAGGCCGATCACCGCGGAAATCACATGGCCGCCGATGACGTTGCGAGGGCGGGCGAGCGGACTTTGCGGCAAGGCAAACAGAAGCACGCAACTCGCGCCGAACGGCGCGATCAACAGCAGCTGGCCGAGGCTTTCGGTCAGCGCGGCAAGCAACCAGATGGCTCCGGCGCCGCCGAGGCCCGACACGAGCGCCGGAAAGGCATTCTTCCGGACATAGAGGACAAGCGCATCCGCCGCCGAGACTGGGCGGGCAACATCAACATTCGAGGACATGAGATTTCGCTCCCGACAAAGACGGCCCGCGCGAGACCATTCGCGCGGGCCGGATCGGTTAGTTGTTCTTCTTGAACTTGGCGGCTTCTTCCGAACCGCCCGTCGCATTGCCCTTCGAATAGGAATGCGCGCCGACGCCGGCGAGAGCTCCGCCCTGCACGATCAGATATTCGTTGCGGATCGGCCGCCCCTCGAAGAAGCACTCGAGGATTTCACGCGTGCCGGCGGCATAGCGGGCCTGCGCCGAGAGGGAGGTGCCCGAGATATGCGGCGTCATGGCGTTGTTCGGGGCCGTCCGCCAGGGATGATCCTTGGGAGCCGGCTGCGGGAACCAGACATCGCCGCCATACCCGGCCAGTTGACCGCTTTCCAGGGCCCGCGCGACGGCGTCCCGGTCGCAGAGCTTGCCGCGTGCGGTGTTGACGAGATAGGCGCCGCGCTTGAAGAGCTTCAGCGTCTCCTCGTTGATCATGTTCTCCGTCTCGGGATAGAGCGGGCAATTCAGCGTCACGATATCGCAGGCGGGATACATCTCCTCCCGCGTCTCGTGCCAGGTCAGGCCAAGCTCCAGCTCGACCTCGCGCGGCAGGCGGTGACGGTCGGTATAGTGGAGATGCATGCCGAACGGCTTCAGGCGGCGCAGCACCGCAAGGCCGATGCGGCCGGCGGCCACCGTGCCGACATGCATGCCTTCGATATCGTAGGAGCGGGCGACGCAGTCGGCGATGTTCCAGCCGCCGTTCACCGCCCATTCGTGCGACGGCGTATAGTTGCGCACGAGATTGAGGGCGGTCATGACCACATGCTCGGCCACGCTGATGGAGTTGCAGAACGTGACCTCGGCGACGGTGATGCCGCGGTCGATGGCGGCCTGCAGGTCGACATGGTCGGAGCCGATGCCGGCCGTGAGCGCCAGCTTCAGGTTCGGCGCCTTGGCGATGCGTTCGGCCGTCAGATAGGCGGGCCAGAAGGGCTGGGAGATCACGACATCCGCGTCGGCCAGTTCCTTTTCGAACCGGGAATCCGGTCCGTCCTTGTCGGAGGTCACGACGAAGGTGTGACCGTTCGATTCCAGATAGTTTCGCAGGCCGAGCTCTCCGGAAACGCAGCCCAGCAGGCTTCCCGGAACGAAGTCGATCGCCTTGGGTGTCGGCAGGGTCTGGCCGTCGGCGTAGCGCTCGATGACCGGCAGGGAATCGCGCGCATAGCCGGTCGGATAGCCGTCGATGGGATCGTCGTAGAGGACGCACACTACTTTGGCCATGACATTTCCTTTCTGATCTTGAGACAACCGGATACCCTTCCGCGCACATGCAGCGCGCAGGTTCACAGGCCTGTTAAGGCCGGGTGCACCGGCCGGTGGCCGGAGAGTTTCGGGGCTTTCTTCCTGGATGCCTCGGGTTAAGCGAACTGTCTTTCGAGACAAACACATCTTGCACACCCGCCGGTGTGGCATCCAATGGATGTTTTTTAAGGATTCATAGGCGGCTTCAATGAAGCTGCATTGCAGCAATAGATGAGATCAATGCAGCCTGGATGTCCCGGAAGCGTTGGGCCGCCGGTGTCGGTCCGGTCGTCGACGTGGCAGCGGACCGGAACGGTCAGCCGGTAATGCCCGCAAGGCTTCCCACGAGTTCCGCGACCGACCGGTCCTGTCCGCGGCCGCGCCGGCACAAGCCGGCAATGATGCCCGCGATATCGGCGTCGCTCTTGTCCTGGCTGAATTTCGCGATGCAATCGAAGCTCTCTATGCGCACGCGGTAGCCGAGGATGTGGCTTCGAAGACCGGTGAAGAAACCGGGGTCGATCTCGGAAATCCGCCAGCCGTTTTCCCCCTCAGTCTGGCCGACCAGATCGGCGAGATGCGCTGCAAGCTCCGCATCGGAAAGAACGGCAAGATGTCCGCGCATCGTCAGCGTCAGATAATCCCATGTCGGCGCCGTCCGGCTCCGGTCGGCATCGCTGTTCGCAAACCGCCCCATGTACCATGCCGGAGAGACATGCGCCGATGGCCCCTGCACGTCCAGCGTCACCGGTATGCCATCGCCGAGATCAGCCAGGGCGGGATTGATTTTGGCAAGGTGGAATTCGACCGCGTCAAACCCTTCCCTGCCTCCGGCCGCTTTCGACAGGACGAGCGGTGCATGGGCGACGACCGGCCATTCGGGCCCATTGGCAACGATCGCAGCGAACGGCCAGCGCACGATAACGCGAGCGATCACCGCCGGATCATCCAGTCTGAACTCCTGATAATGCGCCGTCATGCCATGCTTCCCTGCAATGCGGTGATCTCGATCATGTCGGTGCGTGCGAGCTTTTTCCGGTTGACAAGCCCGGGCAAATCGCCGCTTCGATGGATCGTTGTATTCTTTAAAATATAGCGATGACAATGCTTCGACCTTTCGAAATCATCCTTTCCCAGGGCAGGATAGGCGATCGCACCGATGGGGCGATACCGGGCGCGGCGGCACTTGCCCGCGCTCTCTCCGACGTCTGCGGGCTGCCGGAAAGAACGCTCGGAACACCCGAGCCGGCGCGCATCGACAATTGGGATCGTGCCCTTCAAGGAGCGGGGCAAACCTTGCGCGACCTCGCCCACGCCGTCGACCGGAGCCTGATCGCCGGGTCCCTGCCGTTCCTCGCGGTCAATACATGCTCGGCAAGCCTTGCGACACTGCCGGCCGCGGCGCGTCACGTCGAAGATCTCATCGTGCTCTGGATCGATGCACATGGTGACTTCAACACACCGGATACGACCGGCTCCGGCTATCTCGGCGGGATGGCGCTCGCGGGCGCAAGCGGCATCTGGGACAGCGGGTACGGCGGTGGCGTCAATCCCGAGAGGACGCTCCTGATCGGAGCGCGCGATATCGATTCCGCGGAATTCGACCTGCTCCAGACGGCGAAGGTATAGATCATATCCCCCGCTGAGGTCGACGAAGCGGATATCGCCCGGCGGATCGGGGCCAGCCCTGTCTGGGTTCACATCGACTGGGATGTCCTGGAGCCGGGTTTCGTTCCGGCCGCCTACAGGATCGCGGATGGTCTTCTGCCCGATCAGCTGAAGGCCATTCTGGCCGCGATCCCCCGCTCGCAGATAGCAGGGATCGAGCTCGCGGAGCTGGAATTGCCCGATGATCCACTTGCAGCCGAACGCGCCGTCCGCATGGCCATGGAGACCGTCGCCCCGCTGCTCGGCTGATCTTGGCGCGATCGGTCAGGCCATCGCCTGTCGCGTTTGCGTTGCCGTGCGGCGGTCGAAGACCGCTTCTATCCTGCGCTCGATATCGGCTTTCCGGGCGCATTCCTGCAGCGCGAACGCCATCGGGGATTGCGGTAGGCGATCGGCCAGCACCAAGCCGATGGCCTGATGATGCACAGGTTCGACCATGTCGAGAAGTGCGAGGTCGCTGGTGTCGCCGAAGACGAAGCCGAAGCTATGCGGGACGATCGCGCACCAGTGGCCATGACGCAGATGCGATGCGACCCCGAGAAACGAATTGCTGATGACCTTCGGCCTCAGCTCCACGCCGGCGCTTGTGGCGATGCCGTTGAGGATGCGCCGGTTCTGCATATCCTCCGAAAGAAGGCATAGCGGCTGCGCGACGGCTTCGGCCCATGTCACCGTCCCCACCTCGGCCAGTGGATGATCGCTGCGGCAGGCAAAGACGTAGCGCTCATGGTAGAGCGGAAAACGGCTGACATTTTCCAGCGGCTCGTTGTCGAGATAGGTAATCCCGCCGTCGATCTCGAAATTCTCCAGCGATTTTTCGATGGCTCGCGACGACATCGAGCGGATTTCGACCTGGGCCAGGGGATTGCGCTCCTCGAATTGCTCGGTGAGGAACGAAACGGATGGCATGGCCGCGGGAATGACGCCGAGCCGCAGCGTTCCGGTGAGCCCGCCTTTCCGTTTCCCCATGAGATCGTCATGCAGGCTGTCATAGTCCGCCAGGATCTGCCGGCCCCAGCGCAGGACCTTCTCGCCCTCCGGCGTCAGCGACATGAAACGGTGACCGCGGATGATGAGGGCAAGATGCAGCTCCTCCTCGATCTTGCGGATCGCCTGCGACAGCGTGGGTTGCGTGACGCTGCAGAGCTCGGCCGCGCGCCCGAAATGCTGCTCTTCCGCCAGGACGACGAAAAATCTGAGGTGTCTGATCAGCACGCGCTCTTCCCAATTCGTTATATTCAATAAAATATAACGACTAGTGGATTTGACTGCGAAGGGAAAGCGCCTTCGCGGAATGGCAGCGCGTGACGGTTTCCGTTCGCGCCGACCTGTCGGAGATCGATAACCTGAATGCCAGTTCCCGGCGAGCTTCCGCACCGAGCCGGTCCTCGTCGCCAAGGGCGGCATCGGCGGATAGAAATTAGGTCAGGACAGGCCGCGCACTCCGCCGCAGAAGAACGAAGACGAGGATGGATGCCAGGCCCAGCGCGCCGGACAGGACGACGGCGCGGGGATACTCGCCATTGAACACGGCGTTGTAGATTTCCAGCGACACGGTGTTCGTCCTGCCGACGATATTGCCGCCCAGCATCAGGGTGATGCCGACCTCGCCCATTGATCGCGCGGTGGCAAGCACGAGCCCGGCGACGATGGCGCCACGGATATTCGGCACGATGACATATAGAAAGGTTTCCCATTCCGAACGGCCGAGCGTGCGCGAGGCCTCGCCAAGGCTTTTCGATATGCCGGCAATAGCCGCCTCGATCGGCTTCACCACCAAAGGCAGGCCGGCGATCACCGATGCAAGCACGACGCCTTCGACCGTGAAGATGAAGGAAAAGCCGAAGGTCGCATCCAGCCAAGCGCCGAGCGCGCTGCGGCGGCCGAGCAGCAGAAGCAGGAAAAAGCCAAGCGCCAGCGGCGGAAACACCAGCGGCAGGGTGACGAGGATATCCAGCATCGTTCGCCCGGGCCAGCGGGGCTTCGCCAGGGCCCACCCGAGTCCGAGACCGAGCACGAGATGAAAAGCCAAGGTGATCGCGGCAACCTTGAGCGTCAGCGCCGCCGGATAGGCGAGCGCGGGGTCGCTCAGGGCTGACGCGATCGCCTCCACTTCAGAAACCGTAACGGGTCAGGATCGCGTGCGCCGGCCCGGTCTCCAGGAATTTCGCGAACCCGTCCGTTGCGGAAGATGCCTTATCCGTCTGGCGGATGCCGCAAGAGACTTCGACCGGATCGTAAAGCGATGCATCGACTTCGACATAACCGCCGATCGTGTCGCCGGCACCGATGGCATCGGTGGCATTGACGAAGCCGGCATCGACCTCGCCGCTGGCAATGTAGCTCGTCACCTGCGGCACGGTGGCAACCGCGATCAGCTTCGGATCGACGGCGGCCGTAAGCTTCGCGCGCTCCAGAAACTGCCGCCCTGCCTTGCCGTAGATGGCTTTCGCCTGGTCCGGGATGCCGATCCGCTTGATGCCGTCGCCGGCAATGTCCTCTGCCTTCGCCAGGGAAATATCCTTGCGGTAGGCAACCACGAGCTTGCCGAGGCCAAGCTTCACCATGCGGTCGAACTTGAGGCCGTCGGCATGATGGAGCGTCGCCTTGTCACCGCAGACGATGGTGATCTCATCGCTTTCGCGCGCCTGCGCAAGAACCTGGCCGACATGACCGTAGACCTGCAGAACCTTGTCGCCGCTTTCGGCCTCATAGGCGACAGCCAGCTCGCTCAACGGCTTGCGAAAACCCGCGCCAGCCGCAAGCGTCGCCTCGTCGGCATGGGCTTGGGAGAGGCCGGCGAGCAGCGTTAGACCGGTTGCCAGGATAGCGGCGAATGAGCGATTTTGGAGCATGATCCAATCCATGTTGCGTCGGAAACGAGTGGCGATACTATGGATGTATATGACTGAATACAACGATCAGAACTCCCGATCGTATCCAGCCGCATCCGACGATGCCGGCGGCTGGGTCGATCTCTCCGTGGAGATGGCGCTCGATGGTCCGGCCGGGCCGTTCGACCTCGATGTCGCGCTGTCGGCGGCAAAGGGCGCCTTCGTGGCTCTGGTAGGTCCGTCAGGAGCCGGCAAGACGACGTTGCTGCGCCTGCTTGCCGGTCTCGCGACGCCGCGTCGTGGCCGGATCCATGTCGGCTCGGCGATCTGGTGCGATACGCAGAACGGGACGGTAGTGCCGGTGCGGGATCGCTCGATCGGCTTCGTCTTCCAGGACTATGCCCTTTTTCCCAACATGACCGTTCGGCGAAATGTCGAATATGCCATCGGCCGTAATTTCGAACCTGCCGAGGTCCGGCGATTGCTGGAATTGGTCGATCTTCAGGCGCTCGCCGGCGCTTATCCTGCCCGGCTGTCCGGTGGCCAGAAGCAACGCCTGGCGCTGATCCGCGCGCTGGCCCGCCGGCCGGACATCCTGATGCTCGACGAGCCGCTGTCCGCCCTGGATCCGGCCATGCGGCGGCAATTGCAGGACGAACTCAAGCGCCTGCACCGGACCTTTGGCACCACGACCTTCATGGTGAGCCACGACATCACGGAGATCCTGCGCCTAGCCGATCGCGTCATCCGGCTGGAGAACGGCAGGATCGTTTCGGATGGCGACCCGGCCAGTGCCTTTGCCGCGGGCAGGCCGGAGAACGGCCTGCTCGGCCATCACGTCAGCGGGCCGGACGAAAGCGGCTATTGCCTCGTCTCGATCGAAGGCCGGATATGCCGCATCCGCTACACAAACGCCTCGCCGCATCTCGCACCCGGCGATCTGGTGACGATCCACATGGACGAGGCGGCGGTTCACCACGCTGCTCCAAAAGCCAAGGATCAGGCCGGCTCGATCCTCACCTTCACGTCCCGCGGCGGCGCGAGATAAGGCGCGGACGTCACGAGCAGATCGGCACCCGCCGCCGCATAAGCCGCAGCGTTCGAAGCATTGACCCCGCCCGCGGCGGCAAGCAGGGGACGCGGGGAGAAGGCGCGCAGCCGTTCGGCGGTCGCCGCGACCTGTTCGGGCGTCATCTTGTCGACCTGGACGATCTCGGCTCCGGCTTGCGCCAGCAGGACCGCTTCCTCGACTTCGGATGCTTCCGCCGCAAGCCGCCGCTCCGGCGAAAACGCCTTCAGCCGCGCGAAATGATCGGCCAGGGAGACGTTTCCATCGAGCAGGCTCCGGTGCTCCTCGAACACCAGCACGTAATCCGACAGCCCGAGACGATGCGGCGCCGCGCCGCCGGTCTCGATGGCATGCAACGCCCAGCGTTTCATGCCCGGCATATGCTTGCGGGTGCAGGTGACGCGGCAATGCGGGTTGACGCTATGCGCCGCATCGACGATCGCCCGTGTGGCTGTGGCGATGCCGGAAAGGATCTCCATCAGCGTCTGCGCCATCTTGTAGGTGCGGTGCAGGCTTCCGCCCGTTCCATGTGCTTCCAGCAGCAGCGTGCCGGCCGCGGCCCGTGTACCGGAGGGAACGACGATCCGGACCGATGCTCCCGACAGTTCGAACATGCGGGCGGCCTCCTCGACGGCGCACACCGTCATGTCGTGGCGAGCCGTCAGGATCGCCCGCGCCGGCGTGCGGGAAATGCCGAGCCCCTCGGTTGTCGGGTCCGAATAGGGGCAGTCGTCAAGCAGGATTCGGGTAAGGTCTTCATCATGGATCGTCGGCATTTTTCCCAGTCGACCTTCATCGTCATGGCGTTATATTCCTTTGCAGCTAACGACACGAAATCGATGGCGTCAACGCAGAAGCGGCATGCCTTGCAGGCAACCCGGCTCCGGCGTGCCAGGGAGCAAGGCGACATGGGCATGGACAAGCCGTTCGGGAAAAGCGCCATCAGCGTCGATGAGGCGCGCCGTTTGATCACGGCCGAGATACGCTGCGTCGAAGAGGAGGTCGTCAGCCTTTCCGATGCGTTCGGCCGTGTGTCGGCCGCCCGCGTAAAAGCCGTGGTAACGTCGCCGCCATTCGATGTGTCGGCGATGGACGGCTATGCGGTCCACGCTGCGGACGTGCCTTCTGCCGGCACGGTCCTGCCGCTTTCCGGCGTTTCGAAGGCCGGCATCCCGGCTGTACCGACACTCGCCCCGGGAACCTGCATCCGCATCTTCACCGGCGCCCCTGTTCCGACCGGAGCGGACGCCATCGTGATCCAGGAAGACGTTGACGCCGACGGCGGACGGATCACGTTTCGAGTAAAGGCCGAGGCTGGTCTTTACGTCCGAAGGGCCGGTCTCAATTTCAACGCGGGCGCAGAGGTCGTCGCGGCAGGTCGCGTGCTGACCGCAAGAGACATCGGCCTGCTCGCTGCGGCTGGCCATGACCGGATCGCCGTTCGCCGCCGGCCGAGGATCGCGGTCCTGTCGACCGGCGACGAACTCGCTGCCGACATGGAGACAAGCGGCCCAGGGCGGATATTCGATGCCAATCGCCCGGCGCTCATCGCGCTGATCCGGGCATGGGGTGGCGAGCCGGTCGATCTCGGCGTTGCCGGTGATGACGATGCCGCCATCACGACCGCGCTTTCCGGCCTCAAGGCAGATCTTCTGCTGGTGACCGGCGGCGCTTCGGTCGGCGACCACGATCGCGTTCGCCCCGCGCTTCAGGCGCTGGGCCTGAGCTTCAACTTCTGGAAAATCCGAATGAGGCCCGGCAAGCCGCTGATGTCCGGCATGCTCGGCAACGTGCCGGTGCTGGGCCTTCCGGGAAATCCTGTCTCGGCTCTGGTCTGCGCCCTGCTCTTCCTCGAACCCGCCATCTGCGCTCTGACCGGGCGGGATGCGGCAGGTCCGAAGCTCGAGACCGCGCGCCTGTCCGCTCCCATCGGAAAGACGGGCGAGCGCGACGACTATCTGCGTGCGGTGGTGACAACCGATGACGACGGCCTCTCGGCCGCGGCGTTTCCCCAGCAGGACAGCTCCATGCTCGCCCTGCTCGCCAGCGCGAACGCGTTGCTCTTCCGACCGGCTGGCGCTCCGCCGGTGGAAGCGGGCGAGCCGGTACAGATCGTCCGCTTCGATGGCATTGCCGGCTTCTGACCGTCACGGGTCACGCGAAGCAGCGAAGCTCGGGTGCTCCCGGTCCAGGATGGGCCGGTTCAACGCCCTCCACCACGCCTCGATAGCCGGAACGCTCGCCTCCAGCCGTGTCACGGCCGGTGCCCAGGCCTGCCAGGCGTCGCTATGCCTGGAGGAGACCGTGGTCAGCAGCGGTGTTCCTGCGCGCGCGGCTACAGAGAAAGCTCTCCACAGGCCCTGCTCCATCGCTTCGAGCTTGCCGAACTTGCTCAGGACCACGAGGTCCGCCATCGCCAGTTCCGGAAGCAGCAGGTCGCAGGCGCTTTCGATTCCGAAGGCGTCCAGATGGCATTTCGTGCCAACCGGCGCTGTGCCAAGCTGAATGGAAAATCGCCTCCCGGTGACGATATCGCGTAGATAGCCCGCACTGCAGGCGCCCTCGATCTCACTATCTTCAGCAAGCGTACCCGCAACCCTGACGCCCTCAGCGGAAAGCGTGGCCACAGCTTGCGAAAGGACCAACTGGAGACCTCTTTTGTCTCTGGTCTCGATAATCGCGATGGAATGAACCTTGGTCATGGCCAAAAGCATAGCACCGTTTGATCCTTCCCGCCCGCCTCTCTTTGTCGAGCGTGACCTTGGTGGCCTGTTCGCTGGAGGCGACGGCGGCGGCGCGGTCGAGTACCAGCAGCCAGTCCGGGTTCGCCTCGCGGATGAATTCGAAGGACATCGCCTCGCCATGCGTCGCGGACTGGATATCCTCCATCGCCGGCGGCAGGCTGAGCAATGCCTCATGCCATTACCTCTGATACCGGGAAATCTCAGGCGGCCCAGCAGAGCCGCCGAAAACCGATGAGGGAAACCAGCTTCAGGGCCGCTCCCCGCCAAAGAGCGCGATCAACCCGTCCGAGATGACGCCCTGCCAGACCAGATAGTCGTGGCCGCCGGCATGGTCGCGATAGGTCACGGGAATCCCCTTGGCCTCCATCACGTCACGCAGGTGCCGGCTGGTCTCGAGGATGCCGGCAGTGCCCCCTCCGGCGGTCTCGAAGAGGCCGGCGGAAAGGAAGACGCGCAGCGGCAGCTTTGGACCGGCGGCGACCAGCCCCGCGACATATTCGCTGTGGTTCTCCGGCGTGCCGGCCGGGCTCCACCAGAAGGAACCGCGTTGCCGAAGTCTTCCGGGTGGCGCATCGCGACGGTCACCGCCGCAAGCCCGCCATGAAGCGTGACAACCCGGCTCCTCGCGGACGCCCCCCGTTCTGACGCGCACGCGCATGGCCGATGCAGGCATCGCCACCGGTAATGGCGAAGCGTCGTTGATCGCCGTCACCACAATCCTTAGGACAACGGCCCGCAGCATACTGCCTCAATCAGCAGCAATCTTCCATTGCCGCATTTCCATCGAGCGCGTCCAGAGCCGCCGATATGTTGGTGAGGAAGCCAGCAAAGCTTCATGAGGGCCGCTGGCCTCGATGACGCCCTCGTTCAAGAGAACGATCCGATCAGCCCTGACGACGGAAGGCAGGTCGTGCGCGATAACAAAGAGGGTGCGACCGGCGGCAAGGGCCGATATCGCCCGCTGGATCGCTTCCTCGTTTTCCGGATCGAGCGCCGACGTGGCCTCGTCGAGGATGACGATCGGCGCGTCTTTCAGGATCGCCCGGGCGATGCAGATCCGCTGGCGCTCGCCACCGGAAAGTCGGGGGCCGAGCGTACCGACCCTCGTCTCGTAGCCATGTTCGAAGCCGAGGATCGCGTCGTGAACGGCAGCGGCCCTCGCCGCCGCCTCGACGTCCACGCGCGAAGGCTTGCGTCATGCCTCGCCGTCCCCGGCACGGATGGCAAGCGCCCGGGACGGCTGCATGCCGAAGCGGCGGAGGAAGAGTTGGGAAAAGTGGCTCGGATTGCTGTAGCCGACGGTGATCGCCGCCTGGGTGACGTTCATCTCCCCTCGCTCGATCAGGCGGCGGGCCTCCAGCAGCCGCTGCTCCTTGAGGAAGGCATAGACGGCAAGGCCGTACAGGCTCTTGAAACCGGATTTCAGCCGCTTCTGCGTCAGGCCGACCTCGCGGGCGAGCTCGTCGAGCGTCCAGGGACGGGCGAGCTCGGCGATCAGGAGGTCACGGGCGCGCTGGAGCGGGCGGCGGTCGCGTGGCGGGATCGTCTGGGCCGGCTGCGTGCGCCGCACGGCGGTGATGGAGGCATTGATGATGTCGAGGGCGCGGGCCTCGAAGGCGAGGTCATCGCTCTCGACCATCGCGCTGTCGAACAGCGCCCGCGCCACGGCGAGAAGGTCCGGCGGCACCGGCAGCACGCCGACCCAGGTGCCGTTGCCCGACGCCATGTGCAGGGCATGCTGCTCGTCGAGACTGGCAAGGAGGTCGCCAGCGCCGAGCTTCTGCCAGAGGCCGATGTCGACGCGGATGTCCATGCCCTTGAAGCGGGTGCCGACGGGCACGTCGTAGAGGCCGACGGCGCCCTGCGGCGCCGCCATGATGTAGATGCGGCCCGGACGATAGGGGATCGACGACAGCCGTTCCTCGGCGTCGCTTCCCAGCAGCCAGCCCTGCCCCGACGCCTCGAAGAGGAAATCGATCGCGACGCAGGGTTCCGTCGCGAAGCGGCCGACGAAGTCGGCGCCGATCACCATGTCGAAGACGGAGATGGTCAGGCCCGGGCGCACGCCGAGGATCTTGTAGGCCCCTTCGGTCGAGGTCGCGGAAAAGGTCGGGTCGGCCGGGCTCGGGCCAAGCACGACCACGTCGTCCTGATCGGACTGCGCCAGAGCGCGCTGTTCCACACGGAGATTCATCTGCCCCACCAAATAATGGACCTGATCGCAATATCGTTGAACCTGATTACAATAGTCAAGTTTTGCACATCGGCCTAGTGAGGTCGGGAAACTCATTGCGAGGGGCAATGTCGACCGCTTTCACGAATTTCGCCGCCCGCTCGGCAAGCTGGACCGTGCTCGGCCTGCTCGCCGGCCTCTATGCCGCCCAGTCCGTCACCGGCTCGATGGTGCAGACCGCGCTGCCCGTCGTGCTGCGCGACGCCGGCATGCCGCTCGACCAAATCGGCTATCTCGCCGTGCTGTTCCTGCCCTGGGCGTTGAAGTTCCTCTGGGCATCGTTCATCGACCGTTTCCTGACCGAGCGCACCTGGATCCTCCTCTGCCAGCTCGGCATCATCCTGTGCTTCCTGGCGGCCATGGCCTTGCCGCCGCAGACCCACATGGCGTCGCTTGCCATCGTCCTGCTCGTCATGGGCGTCTTTGCCGCCACGCAGGACGTCGCGACCGATTCGCTCGCCGTCCGGGCTTCCGACGCAGAGACACGCGGGCTTGCCAGCGGTGCGTCCACGGCCGGCGCCTATCTCGGCTTCCTCATCGGCGGCGGCCTGTGGCTCGTCGTCTATCAGCATGCCGGCTGGGCCGTTTCCATGGCGGCCATGGCCGGCTTCGTCTGCCTGCTGACCGTTCCAGTCTTCCTGTCCGGCGGGCTCGCCGGCCCGCGGGTGAAACAGGCTGCGGCGATGCAAAGAATCGGCCTTCGCAGGACGATGAAGAACCGCGCCCTGATGACCGGGCTCGTCTTCCTCGTCGTCTATCAGGTCGGCATCCGGATGGGCTCTGCCCTGACCGGCCCCTATCTCGTCGACAAGGGCATCGCGCTCGACACGATCGGCCTGCTGCGCGGCGCGGGCGGCGCGCTCGCCGGGTTCGTCGCCTCCTCGCTCGGCGCGCTCGTCGTGCAGGCGCTGGGCATCACGCGGTCGATCGTGCTGGCCGCGATCCTCAACGTCCTGCTGCTTGCCGCCCTCGCCGCCGCCGAATTTGCCGGATCGGCTTCGCCGACGCTCGCCGTCATCGTCCTGCTCTTGCAGGTGGGCGCGGTCGCCTTCTCCTTCGTCGCGCTCTATGCGGCCATGATGAACTGGTGCAATCCGGAGCAGACGGCGACGGATTTCGCCGCCCTCCAGAGCATCGACGCGATCCTCGCCATCTCCGCATCCGCCATTGCCGGCATGCTCGGCAATGCCTTCGGCTACGGCTGGCTCTTCACGGCTTCGGCCGCCTTCATCCTCGCAGCCATCGCCCTCGCCTCCCGTACGCTCGGCGCTTCCGCAAGGGCGGCGCGGAGCTTCGCAATCCCAGAAAAGGTATCGGAACCATGATGCGTCACCGCTTGTCCGGCGTTTCCCTCCTCGCCCTCGCCGTCGGCCTGTCGCCTCATGCGGCAACAGCGCAGGACGACACCGAAACCTCAACGCTCGAGCCGATCATCATCACCGCCACCAAGCGCAGCGAGGACTACTTCCTGCTGCCCTCGGCGGCCGACATCGCCAATGCGGAGGAGTTGCAGACGCGCGACATCGACGCGGTCGCCGATCTCGACCGCATCTTCCCGGACGTCAACATCCGTTCGCGCTCCAGCCGCGCCTATGCCAACTTCACCATCCGCGGCCAGGCTTCGCTCGACTTCTACAATCCGAGCACCCAAGTCTATGTCGACGGCCTGCCGCAAGACAGCTTCAACCTCACGCGCACCCTGCCCGGCGGGCTGGAAAGCGTGGAGCTGCTCTACGGCCCGCAAGGTACGCTCTATGGCCGCGGCGCCATCGGCGGCGTCATCAACATCGTCACCCGCAAGCCGGATAACGAAGCGCGCTTCAGCGCGGACACCAGCCTCAGCAACGAAGGCATGGGCGGCACCTTCTATGCCAGCTCGCCGCTGATCGACGGCGTGCTCTACGGCGATGCCAGCCTGTCGCTCTCGCGCAGCGACGACAGTTACAAGACCATGTTCGCCGGCGAAGACGTCGGCGGCACGGATGATATCTCCGGCCAGATGCGCCTTCGCTACGCACCCGAGGACAGCCCTTGGGACGTGACGGTCAGCGCCGGCCGGGGCCGTGTTTCCTCGACTGAGGAATATTTCGTGATGGAATCCATGCTGAAGGACCGCATCGCGCTGCCCATCCCGTCGCAATACGATCTCGACACCTGGAATTTCGGCCTCAACGCGTCCTACGACCTCGGCTTCGCCACGATCACCGCGCTGACAGGCTACCAGAAGAGCGACCTCGACCGCACCGTCTTCGGCACCTACACGCCGGAGAAGCAATGGACGCTGAGCCAGGAGCTGCGCATCGCCTCCAATCCCGACCAGGGCAGCGCCATCGACTATGTCGCGGGCCTCTACTACCAGCATCTCGACTTCGCCAGGAACGTGCCGGTCGCCGGGCAGGTCGCGCAGCAGGAGATAGACTCCTACGCCCTGTTTGGCGACGTGACTTGGCACGCCACGGATCGGCTCGACATCTCGCCGGGCCTTCGCCTCGACTACGAGCGCGCAGCGGCCGAGGCGACCGGCAGCATCACGCTCAACGACGAGAACTCCTTCACGGCGCTCTCCCCCAAGCTCGGGGCGAGCTACGGCCTGTCGGAAGAGCTGCGCCTCTACGGTCTCGCAAGCACCGGCTTCAAGGCCGGGGGTTTCACCCGCACCCTCACGCCCGCCAACATCGCCTTCACCTATGACCCGCAGCACACTTATAACGGCGAGGTCGGCCTGAAATACCGCAACGAGGCGGGTACGCTGGAAGCGCAGCTTTCGGCCTATTACAACGTCACCAAGGACTACCAGATGTTCGTCGGCGTCCAGCCGCTGCAATATCTGCAGAATGTCGGCGAGGTGACATCCAGGGGCATCGACCTGAAGATCCGCGCGAGACCCACCGAAGAGCTCGGCATCACGGCAGGCCTTGCCTACAACCACACGCGCTTCACGGACTACGACAATCCGGTAACGCCCGGCATCGACCTCACCGGCAACGTCGTGCCCTATGCCCCCGATTTCACGGCCAATCTCATGGTCGACTACCGCTTCGAGCTGGAAGGCGGCCATGGCACGCTAACGCCCTATGCGGGCCTTACCTATGTCGGCGATCTCTATTTCGACGAGACCAACACGATCGGCCAGAAGGCCCACGCCCTCGTCGACCTCGGCGTGAAGTGGGAAATCAACGAAGCGGTCGCGGCGGAGGCCTTCGTGACCAATGTGTTCGACAAGACCTATACGACCTACGGCTTCAATGCCGGCGCGCCCTATGGAAACGTCTATCAGCTCGGGCAGGGCCGCACGATCGGCGGACGCATCAACGTGACGTTCTGAGGAGGCGGCCATGCGTATCCTCATCGTCGGCGGCGGCCCCGCGGGCCTGACCTTCGCCGCCTGCCTGCTGCGGCACGGCATCGAGCCTGTCGTCGTGGAAAAGGCCCCGCGCGGAAGCACCGGCGGCTATTCCATCGGCCTTCACATCAATGGTTGGCGCGTTGCCGAACGGCTTGGCCTCGTCGATGCCTTCCGTGCGAAGGCCATGCCGCTCGGACCCGCCCATCATCTCGACCGGCGCGGCCGAAAACTCTTCTCCTATGACTACCGCGTCTTGGCGAAGGCGGCGGAGGGGCGCCTTCTCGCCATCATGCGCAGCGATTTCCAGGATATCCTGACAGCGGCCGTTACGGACAAATGCCCGATCCACTACGAGACGACGGTCGCTGCGCTCGACGATGACGGCGCAGGCGTTACCGCGACCTTCTCCGATGGCAGCACCGACCGCTTCAACCTCGTTGTCGGGGCGGATGGCTACCGCAGCACGGTCAGGGCCCTTGCCTTCGGTCCGCACGAAGACTTTCTCCGTCCGCTCGGCTATCGCGCCAGCGCCTGGCGCGTGCCGCTCTCCAGGCCGCTCGGCGCAAGCTTCGTCGGCATGATGGACGTCGACCATCAGGGCGGCCTTTATGATGTCGGCGACGGCACGGCCGCCACGCTCTTCTGCTGGCGGGACGCGCGAACGGATCGACTCGATCCCGAGGCGAGGCGCGCGGTGCTGCAAGCGAAGTTCGGTGGTTGGCCGGAGCCGATCGCCTCGGCACTGATCTCGGCGATCGACTGGGATCGGGCTTTCTTCGACACGGTCTCCCAGATCGAGGTGCCGAAATGGTCGAAGGGCCGCATCGCGCTGCTCGGCGATGCCGCGTGGTGCCTGACTTTCCTCGCCGGCCAGGGTACGTCCACGGCGATGGCGGGCGCCTATATCCTAGCCGCGGAACTTGCCCGCAAGGGCCATGCGGAAGCACTCGACAGCTACGAGGCACGGATGCGGCCCCTAGTCACGAAAATGCAGGCCGTCTCCCGCAAGATCGGTGGTCACTACGTTCCACAAAGCACATTCGGTATGCGCATGCAGTCCTGGATCCTGCCGATCATGCTTTCCCGGCCGCTCATAAAATTCACGTCGAGCCGACTGGCAGCTCCCGCGGTGGAGCTTGAGAAATCTGATGATTGACTCACTTCGACGAGACCCCAGAAATCGGCTGCACCGAAAGTCGCCGAGCTCAACCGGGGCCATCGATCCAGCCTGAGGCTCGTGGGCAAAATAACGCCAGCCCCGCAAGAAAGGCTGATGCCTGCAGGCCACACCAGTCAACGGAAGCATTTCTTGAGATCGCTGAATAAAGGGAGCGCGGCGATGCCTAACAGCGGAAGCGCAAAGGCGAGCGTGGCCGGCAAGCCCACCGTCTCGAAGAGCCAGGCTCCGGTCAGCCCTCCAACAAAGAACTGGCCGATCAGCAGCGCTAGCACACGTATCTTCCGCCTGTCCGCACGGACAGGCGGGTAACTCCCGGATGTTGGGTCCCTGTTAAAGTAAATGAGCTTGCCGATCTCGATGCCGAGATCGGTCACCATGCCCGTTACATGCGTCGTGCGAATGCGGGCGCCCGACAGCTTGGTGATAACGGCATTTTGCAGTCCCATCACGTAGCATAGGAGCAAAATCACCTGAAACGTAAAGTGGGTCGCGCTCTGTTGCGCCTGCCAGGAGACGATGGAAAAGAGGAGGAGGAGAATACCTTCCCACGCCAGCGGGAGAGCGTAGACCGAGCGAAGTTCGCGCCGTCTGGCCCAGTTGACAGCAAAAGCCGAGGTTGCAGCCCCGCAAACGAATGCGAAGAAAGAACCGGCTCCCAACAAGGCGATATCCATCTGCCCGATAATCAGACTGTCGGCCATGCCGGACACGATACCCGACATATGAGACGTATATTGATGGACCACCATGAAGCCGCCGGCGTTTGCTCCGCCCGCCACGAAGGCCAAGAAATATGCCAGATGCGTATCTGCCCGCTCGCTGCGGCTGCGGTCAGCGAGCTCAAAAAAATAGTCGCGCATTACGAATTCCATCAAGGTTGCCGTCTATTCGGAGGGCTCCGCTGGCTCCTACCGCGAAATCCACGTCCGATGAAGGCAAAACCGTCGTGACGGCAACCGCTGGTGTGTGGGAGCTTTCCGCATATTCAGTGCTGCACGCCAGACGGCAGCCGACAGCCACCCGGCGATAACTTCCTCTTTGCTCTCGCCGATGATCGTGCGGCAGACACACATCCATGGCGGTGCGGAAAACGATTCCTGATAGAAAATCCAAACGCGTCAGATCGCCGATTGCAGAATCATCAACCGCCGATGCGCGGTACACCGCGGGACGTTAGAGAAAATCTCCGATCCAATCTTCATGCCCATGGCGGATGCAGATCACGAAAAAGCTCATCGTGGTATCGTCGGGCGATCAAGGATCCGAAGGCTCGGACGCCCTGTTCCGCGATTGAAACGATATCCTCTTCCGCTTCGACAGGGATACGAACTGCTGCCCCATCGGGATGGTCGCGTGCGGACGACAATTCCCACCGCGGCCTTTCGGCAGAATGTCACACAACTGCCGGCTTTTCTCCGCCATAGGCCCAGTCGAGCAGTTCCACCGTATGAAGAATCGGGATTTGCGTTCCCGTGGCGATCTGGGTGATGCAGCCGATATTGCCGGTCGCGATGAGATCGGGCTTCGTCGCCTCGATGTTCCTGACCTTGCGCGCCTTCAGCTTGCCGGAGATTTCTGGCTGGAGGATGTTGTAGGTGCCGGCCGAGCCGCAGCATAGATGCCCTTCCGCCGGATCGCGCACGGTAAAGCCGGCCTTCTTCAGGAGCGTCTTCGGCAGCATGGTGATCTTCTGGCCGTGCTGCATGGAGCAGGCCGAGTGATAGGCGACCGTCAGCCCCTTCGCTTCCTGCTGCGGCAGGTCGAGGGTGGCGAGATATTCCGTGACATCCTTGGCCAGCGCCGAGACGCGCGCGGCCTTTTCCGCATAGGCGGGATCGAGGCGCAGCATGAAGCCGTAGTCCTTGATCGTCGTGCCGCAGCCGGAGGCCGTGACGATGATGGCATCGAGGCCGCCCTTCTCCACCTCGCCGAGCCAGACGTCGACATTGCGCCGCGCCGCTTCCAGCGCCTGTGCTTCACGCCCCATATGATGGACCAGCGAGCCGCAGCAGACCTCGCCGGCCGGCGCCACGACCTCGACGCCGAGGCGGGTGAGCAGGCGGATCGTCGCTTCGTTGATCTCCGGTTTCAGCACCGGCTGGGCGCAGCCCGAGAGGATCGCCACCCGGCCGCGGCGCGGGCCGGCGGCGGGATGCGTGCCGGGCCTTGCGCTGTCGGATGCTTTCGGCAGGCTGCGGGGCGCAAGGTCCAGCATGGCGCCGAAGGGTTCGAGCGGCTTGAAGCGCTTGAGGAGGCCGGCGAAGGGGCGGCCGAGACTTGCCGCCTTCAGCGCCAGACGGAAGCGGCCGGGATGGGGCAGCACCGCCGCCAGCAGGTTGCGCGTCAAGCGGTTCCAGAACGGACGCCGGTACGTCTCCTCGATATGCATGCGAGCATGGTCGACGAGATGCATGTAGTCGACGCCGGAGGGACAGGTGGTCGTGCAAGCCAGGCAGGAAAGGCAACGGTCGATATGGGTGACGACCTCGGCATCGGCCGGCCGGCCGTTCTCCAGCATGTCCTTGATGAGGTAGATGCGGCCGCGCGGGCTGTCGAGCTCGTTGCCGAGCGTCACATAGGTCGGACAGGTGGCGGTGCAGAAGCCGCAATGCACGCATTTGCGCAGGATCTTTTCCGATGTCGCGACATGGGGATCGGCGAGCTGCTC
>Ga0182739_1001838_pt1 | contig 20954 bp, 19 predicted proteins | sample eDN5th30CBELigBY_FD_128873 | JGI IMG/M metagenome (GOLD analysis project Ga0182739, IMG submission 128873) | Enriched backyard soil microbial communities from Emeryville, California, USA - eDNA 5th pass 30_C BE-Lig BY (version 2) (version 2) | ecosystem: Environmental > Terrestrial > Soil >...
ACGAACATACTGCCGAATGGTGCCCGGTCCGCCGCCAATCCGCACGTCCTTCCCGGCCGCCGACTCACGTGCGCGGTCGAGCGCTACCTCGATGCCTTCGGTGATGAAGTGGAACGTCGTGCCGCCTTGCATCTCGATAGGAGCGCGAGCGTGATGGGTCAGGACGAAGACAGGGACGTGGTAGGGCGGATTATCCCCCCACCAGCCTTTCCAGTTCGCGTCCGGCCAGTCGCCCCGAATAGGGCCGAACATGTTTTTTCCGAGTATCCACGCGCCTACATTTTGAAAGCCTCGGGAAGCGAAATCGTCGTCGACGCCGGTTGTGCCGCCATCCTTGCCGAAGAGGGTCCGTTGGAAGGTGCGTGTGGGCAGGAGCCACTGGTGCAGTTCTTCGCCACCTACGCCCAGCGGATTGTCGATGTCCTGATTCGGGCCCGCTCCGTATCCGTCGAGCGAGACGGTGAAGCTTTCTACGCGAACTCGTGACACTGGTTGCCTCCGTGTGGACGCCTACGACGGCCCGTAGCCACCAGATTGACCGTGCCCACCAGGCTTAGACTCGTAGCGTCCGACCGAGCTAATCCGGTGGCTGTGATCGTTATGGACAGCACCGCCGGCTGAATTCAACGCTCTGCGCAAGCCTGGGTGGCCATGCGCAGAGCTTGGCGAAACGTCCTTAAGCAGACGCCGCGCTGTTACCGCCTTCCGTTACTGCTTGCCCAGACACTTCCTGCCGCACCACGCCTGCCTGCTGCAGTTCGGCAATCTCGTCCGCGGACAGGCCATACGCGCTCAGCACCTGATTGGTATGTTGACCCAGGAGCGGCGCGGGCGTGCGTACGCTTTTCTGCGGCTGATCCGCCGAGAACTGCACTGCCGAACCAACCATGGATATCGGTCCAAGGATCGGATGTGTCACTTGCTCGACGATGCCACAGGCGGCAACCTGCGCGTCGGCAAAGACATCCTTCAAGTCGTTGATGGGGCCGGCGGGGATCCCGTTATCGATGAAGACTTGCGTCCACTCGGCGCGCGTACGGGTTCCCAGGCTACCTTCCATCAGGCGCTTGAGTTCCTCGCCGTTCTCCATGCGCTTCGCGTTGTCGATGAAGCGCGGGTCCTTCGGCAAGGTCTCCAGCCCAAGCAATTCGCACAGGCGCGTCCACATCGCCTCGGTGGCCGGCGCGAGGTTGAGCGGGCCGTCGGCTGTCTGGAACGTGCCGTAGGGCGCAAGTACCGGATGGGCATTCCCGTTGGGCGTGGGCACTTCGCTAAGGTTCAGGTAGCGCTGGCCCTGCACACTGAGCAGCGCCATCAGGCCTGTCAACAGCGATGTATCCACATGCTGGCCGACACCGGTGCGCTCACGCGCTGTGACGGCGGCGAGGACGCCGATGGCGAGCCACATGCCCGCAGTCATATCGCCGATCGGTACACCCACGCGCGTGGCGCCCGTTTCCGGCGTCCCGGTAACGCTCATAAATCCGCTGTAGCCTTGGGCAATCTGGTCAAAACCAGCCCAGCTCTTTGCAGGGCCTTTTCGTCCGAAACCTGAAATGGAGCCCATGATGAGCCGCGGATTCTCCTTCGCAAGCGCTTCGTAACCCAGGCCCATGGCTTCCATGGTGCCCACCTTGAAGTTCTCGATGACCACGTCGGAACCGATTGCCAGGCGACGCAGCAGCGCCAGCCCCTTCGAATCGCGGAAATTGACGGCGATTCCCTCTTTGTTCCGGTTGGTGCTGAGATAGTAGACACTGATGTCTTCCCGGTCCATCGGCCCCCAGCCGCGGGTCATGTCCCCATCCGGCAGCGGCTCAACCTTGATCACTTCAGCACCCAGGTCCGCCAGGATCATGGTGCTGAACGGCCCGGATAATGCCCTGGACAGATCCAGTACCTTTAGTCCCGCCAACGCCAAGCTCATATGTCTCTCCATTGAATAGTGTTAATGACCAGACTCGAGGGCCGCTACTTTCCGGTGACGGATTTCGAGGCAATGATCTCGTGACGTTCCACGAACGCCTCGTGGTTGCGTTCGATGTCGCTTGGCCGATAGAGGTAATTTACCATCAGGCCGTGGGATTGCTTCAGGCCCTTTTCGGAGATATCGCCCAGAAAGTTCAACTGGTGCAGTTCCGCGCCGTTGCGAAGGTGAAACCGGGCCACCGGATCCACGGGTGCGCCTCGGGAGGTCCTGGCGCGCAGGAAGTAGGCGCGCGCGCCCTCTAGCAGGGCCGTCCGGACGGTCTCTGCCTTTTTCTTGTTCGCGTGCCAGCCTGACACTTCCAGCATATTGAGCGACTCCCGGATGTCGTCCGTCAGGTATTCGGACTTCGCAGCGTTGCGTTCATTGGCCAGCCAGCGGGCGAAGCCAGGTACGGGCGATAGCGTGACAAAGGTGTCGAGAGTCGGGATTTCGCGCTGCAGGTGCTCGATGACCTGCTTCAACAGGAAGCTGCCGAATGGGACACCGGCAAGTCCTTTCTGTGTGTTGGAGATCGAGTAGAAGACGGCTGTCGTTGCCTCGCTGGCCGGTATGGGAGTGCGGTCGGCGTGGAGCAGCTTCTGGATGGAGGTCGGAACATCGGCGGACAAGGCCACTTCGACGAAGATGAGCGGTTCTTCAGCCAGCTGTGGATGAAAGAAGCCGAAGCAGCGTCGGTCGACGGGGTCCAGGCGGTTGCGCAGGTCGTCCCAGTCCTGGATGGCGTGTACGGCCTCGTACTTGATCAGGCGTTCGAGGATATTCGCCGGTGTTTTCCAGTCCATGGGGCGCATTTCCAGGAAGCCTGGGTTGAACCACGACATGAACAGGTGGAGAAAGTCGGCATCTACCGCGGCCAGTTCCGGATGGTCAGGGATGAAACCCAGCAGTGCTTCACGCATCTTGATCAGGCGATGCGTGCCGCCGGAGGAATAATTGAGGCGTCGAATCATCTCCTGGCGACGTGGCTCGGCCACGTTGTGCAGCTTGAGCAGGGCCTCGTCAGTACGGGTCTTCTGATAGCCATCGATGGCCTCCTGCAGCTTTTTCGTGTCGGCGGCGAAATTTTGCGCAAGCTTCAGGAAAAATTCCAGTTGCGACTCCGGCGTGGAGTGCTCGAAATTATCAAGAAGCCGCTGGGCCAGCATCATGCCCGATGCTTCGCCGCGCCGCGAGAGCAACGCCTCGCCGATGCTGCCCAGGTCCAACGCCTCGTCGCCCGAGGCGCCCGGCCGGGACTTCCTGAAGATGCTCCAGTCGCCACGAATGAGCCGTGCAAAGAGGTCATTCGTCTTGCTCGTCGATTTTGCTGTTTTCGTGCTCATGGGGGGCTCCAATGCGTCCTGATTCGTGCCGCCGGCAGCGCTGGATGGGCGGCCGGGTCCAGGACGGGTTTATCCTTTGCACGTGGTATCGTAACCTCCGACCCGCATGCGATTTATGACATTAATAACTACTATTAAGAGGGTTTCGTAATGCGCCATTTGCACCCTGAATTATTACGCAGCTTTGTCGCTGTCGTGCAGACCGGCAGCTTTACTGCGGCCTCCGAACGGGTAAGTCTTTCGCAATCGACCGTCAGCCAGCATGTTCGTCGTCTGGAGGACATCCTGGGCTGCTGCTTGCTGGAGCGCGACACGCGCAATATTTCCATGACGCAAAAGGGCGAGGCGGCTTACCGGTACGCGGGCCAAATCATGAACCTCATGGACGAGGCCTTTACTGCGCTTAGCGGCCCCGCGCTGAACGGTACGGTGCGCCTGGGGCTGTCCGAAGACTTTGCGTCGGAAGGCCTCACCCATGCACTCAGCAATTTCCTTCAACGCAACCCCAACGTCGAATTGCACATTGCCACGGGCATGAGCGGGGATTTATTTCGCGAGCTGGATGAAGGCAAATACGATTTGGTGTTCGCCAAACGGGTTGGCGATAGCCGGCGTGGACACGTCGTTCGCACTGAACGCCTATATTGGTGTGTCGGACCGCATTCGCCGCTAAAGGGTACCGAGGCTGTCCTGCCATTGGCCTTGCATCCCCATCCCAGTGTTTCCCGGACGCGGGTACTGGAAACGTTGCAGGCGGTGGGGCAGCCCTATCGGATTACGACAGTCAGCAGCAGTGTCGCGGTACTCAAGGCCGCTGCGATGGCCGGCCTCGGCATCAGTGCATTTGCCGACTACGTCGTTCCACAAGGCCTGGTCCGCATAGAGCGTAACATGCCGGATCTCGGGCATCTGGAGTTCGTCATCGACAGGCCGGCCCACGCGCCGGCCGCCGTTTGTGCGCTTGAAAATACACTGCGTATCGCGGCACTGGACATTTAGGCCGGCACGAGGTGTTCAGCGGTGGGAATGACGGTGCCGCTTGGCGTGGTGATGGTGCCTGTGCTTCTTGTAGTAGGACCGGGGGCGGTACTCTTCACGATAATACCGGGACCGGTACACCGGGCCCGGCCTGTAATGGCGATCGGGCACAATGATGACGCGTGGCCGCTCTACGTATCGTACCGGAGGGTAATAGTAGTCATGGTAGATACCGCGCGGTTGGCCCACGAATATGTCGACATTGACGCGTGCTGCAGCGGTGCCCGACGCGCCCATTGCAATGAAGGCTGCGATGGCACAAAGTAGTCGTTTCATCCGAGCTACTCCCTTTTCTTGTTGGATTAGCCTTTTGTAGCGCGCTTCTTGTTTCAGAACAGTTACGCGGCGCTGCTCAAATGCTTCAAGCTATTGACGTCGGGACGCGGAAGCCGTCGGCGATGCTTCGCACGCCCATGGTCAGCACGACCGCGTTCACGGCGTCGGCGTCCAGAGCGGTGTGTTTGGCGGTGAGGTGTAGACGCCTGAGCTCCATCATGCGGACCCGGGCGCAGCCGGGACAAGGCCATATCGCTGCATCACTGCGGCGAGGGCCGCCTTGTCGGGAGGGCCGCCTTTACTCACTACTTCACCAATGTCGACAAAGTATTGGGCTCCAATATCCGGAGACAACACGATCAATGCGCGGGCGGTATCGGAGAATGGGTTGGAGAAGGCATGAACGACCCCTTTCGGCGTATGCATGGATTCGCCGGGGTGTAGATCGCGAGTCTCGCCGCCGACGGAATAACGCAGCATCCCCTCGGTGACATAAACGATTTCTTCATTATTCGAATGGCTATGGGGTGGTGGAACGTTCGCTCCCGGCAGAACGGTCAACTCGAACATGCCCATGGAATTTGTCTGTGAGCCGTCGACGAGATAGCGTATCGACAGCTTGCCGATGTCGACAGTGGATGTTTGGGTCATGGCCATGCTCCTTGAAAAAATGAGATGCGGGCGCCAAGGAAAATCGTCGCACGCGCTGCCACTCGAGGCCACAAGTGGCCATCGAAGCATTGTCGGACTCATTCAATCGAAGGCACATCCTCCAAAAGAGTGAGGGGGCGAGGGAACTTGCGCCAGTCATGCCTCGCGATCCCACGCGTCGACCGGCATGGGGTGTGCTGAGCTGGCGTGCGAGTGTCGCCAACGCGACATCCGATTATTTCCACTGACGAAGGGTCGACATTCATGCAGCCAGGAATGACCAATGAATCGTCATCGGGGCCAGACCGGGCGCACGGTGCACACCGCGTGATCTATGCCGCCGTAGTGGCGAACCTGGCGATTGCGGTTAGCAAATTCGTCGCTGCAGCGGCTACCGGGAGCGCCTCTATGCTGGCCGAAGGCGTGCATTCCGCGGTCGATACAGGCAACGAAATGTTGCTGCTGCTAGGCATGCGCCGCAGCCGGCGGCCCCCGGATCGATGGCACCCGTTCGGGTACGGAAAGGTCCTGTATTTCTGGGCGCTTATTGTTGCAGTGTCGGTCTTTTCACTGGGCGGCGGCGTGTCGATCTATCACGGTGTAATAAGCCTGCTTGATCCACCGGAATTGGAAAGCCCCGGCTGGAATTATGCTGTGCTCATCGTGGCCGGCTTGTTCGAGGGCTATAGCTGGAATGTCTCGCGACGGGAGCTGAACAAAATCCGAAAGTCCGGTGAATCGCTGTGGGCAACGATACGCCGCAGCAAGGATCCTACGGTTTTTACTGTGCTCATCGAAGACACTGCCGCCCTGATCGGGATAGCCGTGGCGCTTTTCGGCATCTGGCTGGGCCACCTGCTGAACAATCCCTGGATCGACCCCGCCGCGTCCGTCGTGATCGGCCTGGTCCTCGTTACGGCTGCCATGGTACTGGCCCGGGAGACCGGCGGTTTACTGGTGGGCGAGAGCATCGACCGGGACCAGGTCGCGCTGCTGAACCGAATCCTGGCGGCCGAGCCATGCATCGATCGTGTCGATCGCCTGCTGACTATGCAGCTCGGTCCGGACCATATCCTGCTCGCGGTGACTGTCCGCTTCACGCGGGGAATTCGCATTGAAGACATCGAATCTGCCGCCGAAAACATGGAACGCAAGATCCAACAGGAATTTCCGACGATCCGCCATGTTTTCTTCGAATTGGCATAGTGCCGACGCAAGGCCGGCCGCCAACTATGACAGGTCCGCTTCGTTTTCCATGTGTTACCACTCGTAGCCATCATGATCGAATGATCGCAGCCGGTGTGCAGTAAAAATACCGGAGGCCGCGAAAGGAGTCGTCATGGTGACTGAACGAGAATCAGGAAAACGGTCGGATGAGGAGAAGGCTGACGGTTCGGGCTCGGACGACGAGATTGGCAACCGGATAGCACGTACGACCGCGCCGCGTCAGCTCGATGACCCGGTCAAGCGGGCGCAATGGAACCTGCCTGACCTGAATAGCCCGGATGAAACAGGCTCGTACATCGTCGAACTGAACGTCCAGCACGCGAGCGGCCTGCCGGGCGCCGCGCGCGACTTCCTGAGTTTGTACGAGGAGGTCGTCCAGCCTGAAGAGAACGTTGTGGATGCCCGGGGGCGGGCCGGCGCTGCGACGCGGGGCCGGGTGCCGCTGCAAATTGCCAACTCTTACTTTCGCTGCGATTTCAAAGAGCAGGAATGGCGGCGCATCGTCGCGCGCGACGAGAAAAAATCCATGTCTGAGCGTGCCATCTTTCGAATATGGCCGGATTTTCCGATCAAGGCCAATACGGACCGTTCGGTTGCCACCATCAAGGGGGATGCTGCGCTGAGATCCTTCGACGCGGCCGGCGAGAAAATCACCTGGGCGGTCATTGACTCTGGCGTCGATGCGAACCATCCGCATTTCAACCTCGGCGATGACGACGAAGGGCATAAGGACCACGCGCTGTTGTCCAAGGACGTGATCGACCTGCATCGCACTTTTTCCAGCACCTACGAGAAGGTGAAAGGCAGCTTTCTGGACAGGGGCGTATTGTCCAGCCCTGACTGGGATGCGACGCTGGATGCGGGCGAGCGGGACAAGCTGATCGCCGAGCACAGGAAATGGGCGCTCAGCGACGACTATGGGCACGGCACGCACGTGGCGGGCATCATCACCGGCGAAGCCCCGACCGACATCGGTGTCTGCGCGCTCGAGCGGCAATACACGATGGACGAGGAGGGCGGCAAGGCATCGCAAACGTTCGGCGTACGGACGTTGTCGAGGACAAAGCCCCGGGGCGTCGCCCCGAAATGCAAGATCATCAGCTTGCGCGTTCTGGATCACCTGGGAAAAGGGCGCGCCAGCGATGTCATCCAGGCCCTTGAATATCTCCGCCAGAAAGTCAATGACAACCCGAAGTTCATGCGCGTGCATGGCGTCAACCTCAGCGTAGGGTACGAGTTCGATCCCGAGATGTTCGCTGCCGGGCAGAGTCCCTTGTGCGTAGCGGTCGACAGGCTTGTGCAGGAGGGCGTCGTCGTGGTCGTGGCAGCGGGTAACACGGGTTATGGCACGGTCGCGGTCGGGGTGCACACAACGAGCCTGGGGCTGTCCAACAGCATCAACGACCCGGGCAATGCGGCGCAAGCGATTACCGTCGGATCCACGCATCGCGATGCCCCGCACACCTATGGCGTTTCCTACTTTTCGTCAAAAGGCCCGACCGGCGACGGCCGCTTGAAACCGGATCTGGTGGCACCCGGCGAGCGCATCACCTCGTGCGCCGCTGGTGAGAAACTGGCGCAGGCATTGGCCGATGGCAAGGGCAGGATAAAAAAGAAGGGGAAAGTGGCCTATTACGTGGACGATAGCGGCACCAGCATGGCGGCGCCGCATGTCTCGGGTGCTATCGCGGCGTTTTTGTCCGTGCGTCGCGAGTTCATCGGCAAGCCGCAGGAGGTCAAGCGCATTTTCCTGGATAGCGCTACCCCGTTGGGCCGGGAACGCTATTTCGAAGGGCACGGACTCGTCGATTTGATGCGGGCCCTACAGATCGTTTGAGCTGTGGACGCCTTGCGAGAGGAGGCTATATGTCATTCACGCACTTTGAGGTCGAGTACACCAAGGAAGGCCAGGTCTTCAATCATTCACAGGTCGACAACGTGCTGGCCAACTTGTCGAAATTCACCGACCTGTTCGTGATGTCGCATGGCTGGAATAACGATATGCGGGAAGCCCGGCAGCTTTACGACAACTTCTTCAAGAGCGCGGGCCAATTGCTCGATATCAACGCGGTGGAAGGCCTTGCCGATCGAAAGTTTGGCGTCGTCCGGCTGTTTTGGCCCAGCAAGAAATTCGCCGATGAGGACTTGATTCCAGGCGGCGGCGCAGCCAGCGCGATGCAAGAGAACGAAGATTCGCTGATCCTGTTCCTCGAGAGGATGAAGTTCAATCCCGCCCGCTTGAGCGACGCGGCGAAAGGCCGCAAGCCGACGCTCGACCGCAAACGGGTGGCCGCCCTCGATGCGGCGCAAGCCCTGGTGCCGAAACTGGACACCAGCAAACGCGCACGGGCCGAATTCGTCGAGCATTTGCGCTCCATTCTCGATCCTTCCTCTGCCCACGCCGATGACGGCTCCGACGAGTTCTTCGCGCTTGCCCCCGAGGATCTGTTCGATGCCTTTGCCGAGGGCGTCGTGGCGCCTGCTCCAAGCGGAAAAGCGGGCGGCGCCAGAGCCATGGACGGGCTGACACGGCATGATGGTGGCGGCGCTGCGGGCGTCGCCGACCTGGTCAGTGGCGTCAAGGCGGCGGCGCGGCGTATTGCCAACTTCGCGACCTACAACGAGATGAAGCAGCGGGCGGGTCTCGTCGGCTCGACGGGTGTTGCAGCCCTCATTGGCCGCATTCGAGATCAACAGAAGGGGGTCAAAGTTCACTTGGTCGGGCATAGCTTCGGCGGGCGGCTGGTCACGGCGGCGTCGAATGCGCTGCCGCGGGGCACGCCGCTGATGTCCGTTTCCCTGCTGCAAGCCGCGTTTTCGCACAACGGCCTGGCCACCAATTACGACAACGACCATGATGGCGAATTTTGCGCCCTGGTCGCTGAAAAAAGGGCATCCGGCCCCATCATCATCACGCATACCAAGAATGATCGCGCCGTCGGTGTTGCGTATCCGCTGGCGTCGCGCATCTCGCGCGACCAGGCCAGTGCATTGGGCGACAAGAATGATCCGTACGGCGGGATGGGCCGAAATGGCGCGCAGAAAATGGGGCCCGAAACCAGTGAAGGCACGTTGCTCAGGCCCGGCCGGCCTTATGCCTTTGTCTCGGGCAATGTCTACAACCTGAACGCGGACGACACGATCGCCAATCATGGCGACGTCGCGAACGAGCCAGTGGCTTATGCCGTACTTAATGCAGTGAAAGCGCTGTAGTCGTGGCGACGTGGGCCCGTGTTTAAGGCGTGAGCTGTTTTATGCAGCCCGATACCTTGTTGTTTCAGATCAGGAGGTAAGAGTGCCATGTCACCCTCACACGAAAATCGACAGGCAGGCGAACAGCCTGCGATGCAAACTCCACCGATAGTGTCGCCCGAGGAGTGGGAGGCAGCCCGACAGCGTTTGCTGGTGAAGGAAAAGGCCATGACCCGGGCGCGGGATGCCCTGGCCGCCGAGCGTCGGCGCATGCCGTGGATGGCCGTCCGGAAGGCCTACGAATTTGAAGGGCCTGGCGGTAAGACCAGCTTGGTGGACCTGTTCGACGGCCGACGTCAGTTGATCGTCTATCGCGCCTTCTTCGAGCCGGGCGTGTTCGGCTGGCCCGACCACGCCTGCCGGGGCTGCTCCATGGTGGCGGACCAGGTGGCGCATCTGGCGCACTTGAATGCCCGCGACACGACCCTAGCTTTCGTTTCACGCGCACCGCAGGCCGAGATCGCGCGGCTGAAGCAGCGCATGGGGTGGACGATGCCCTGGTACACGATCACTGACAGCTTCGATGCTGACTTCGGCGTGGATGAATGGCACGGCACCAACGCGTTCTACCGCGACGGCGAGCGCGTATTCCGAAGCTACTTCATCAACAACCGCGGCGACGAGCAAATGGGCAGCACCTGGAACTACCTGGATATCACGGCGCTCGGTCGACAGGAGGTGTGGGAGGACTCGCCAGAAGGCTATCCCCAGACACCGCCCTACAAGTGGTGGAATTGGCATGACAGCTACGGCGCCGGTGCGCTGCTCAGTGCTGCGCTTGCAGAGTCCTGATGGCCTTGTCGGCGGCGGCATGCATCGGGATCGATAGCCCTGAACGGCTGGTGGCGATGGAAATCTGCGCCCCTTGGGCGCTGCCCATGGCGGAGTAGTCGCGCCCTTTTTCGAAGAGCTTGCGGGTCAGCGTCTCGACTTCGCTGTCCGAGAGCGTTGCATCCGTGACCAGCATGGCGGCCGTCGCAATGGTCTTGACGTCGTGCTCCTGGCCCGGGTAGGTGCCCTTCGTAATCGTGAAGGGGAAATAGCCATAACCGTCTGCACGGGTCAGTTCGGCGATGGCTTGATCCGACAGCGACAGCATGCGCAGGGGTATGTTGGCCAGCGAGTCGCGCACGCTGTCGGCCGGTGTGCCGATCACTTGCAGGACGGCGTCCGTTTCGTTTCGTTGCAGCGCGAGGAGCTCGGCGCCAATGCTGAATTCCTGGGCCGTGATGTCGTGAAGCCCCAGGCCGTGCGCCGCCAGCACCCGCAAGGCAGTGGCTCGCGATGCCGAGCCGGGCTCGCCAATGGCCACTCGCTTGCCGCGCAAGTCGGCGACCGAGGTCATGGGGTCGTCAGCGCGAACCAGTATGTGCATGGGTTCCGGGTACAGGGCGGAAATGGCGCGCAGGTCGGTATGCGGACCCTGGCCCTTGAACGAGCCGGTTCCCTCGAAGGCATCCAGGGCGGCGTCGGCCTGCGCCAGGGCCAGCGAGACTTTACCGGCGCGCAAGAGTCGCAAGTTGTCATCGCCGCCGCGGGTGATGAGCGGTACCGCGCGCGAGTCCCGGTCGCCGAACAGGGCGCGCGCGACACGCAGGTATTGCCCGTGTTCGGCACCGGCTGCGATGGCGTAGCCGTTTGAAATCCGTGCCAGTCGCGCGCGTAGAGTGGCTTGGGCAGCGGCGAGTTCTTCTTCGATGGCGGCATGCTGGGCCGGAGAGGTGTCGCGCGGGAACGCTTCCACGACCTTGCGCAGCGCGGTGAGTATCGTGCCGGGATCGTCCTTTGCGCCGGTGACATAGCCGGGCGCGACGGGCGGTTGGTATCCTGCCGGCAAGACGGCGACCCACTGACCGTCGTCGAGCCGGTATCGGGCCGTGCCATGGACGCGAATCACGTCGCCCGCCTTGTTCCCGCCCGACATGATGCCCTCGATGCCCTTCGGCGCCGCACCCAGGGCCGAGATCAGGCCCGCTATGCCCGGGGCGTTCCAGGCGCCGAAGTCCATGTCCCGCATGACCTTCAGTTCAGCGTCGAAGTAGATGATGCGTCGTTCCTCGCCCTGAGCCGCATCGGTATCCGCCTGCGACCCTCGCCGTTCGAGACTGGCCAGTTCGACGCTGTCGCCAGGCAAGGCTTGCGCCAGGCGTTCCTGCACGCCTTCGCGCAGCGTGTCGGCGTCGGGGCCGACCGTGCAGGCGCTGAGCAATGCAAGGATCAGGCAGGCGAGCAAGGCACGCATCATCATCCTCCGATAAAAGGCAGGGCGAGCATGCCCGTCAGGATGAAGGCGTTCATGATGTCTACAAAGAAGGCGCCGGCCAAGGGTGCAATGAGGTAGCTGGTGGGCGCGGGGCCGTGCCGGGCGGTGATCGCCTGCATGTTCGCCATGGCGGTCGCGGTCGAGCCCATGTTGAAGCCGATGAATGCGGCAGAGGTGACCGCAGCCTCGTAGTCGCGGCCCATGTAGCGGAAGCACACGAAGACGACATAGGCAAAGATGAGCACCACCTGGGCCAGGATGATGATCAGGAACGGCCCGGCCGAGCGCGCTACGTCTACCAGATCCAGCGTCATCATCGTCATGACAAGGAACAGCGACAGCGACACATTGGCGATGAGTTCGGCTGCGCGGTCGTCGAACCGGACGCCCGCGAAAGGAAGCAGGTTGCGAATGCTGATGCCGATCAGCATGCACCACAGGAAAGCGGGAATGGTGATGGTCTGCCCTGAAAAGCGATTGGCGAGCCATTGCCCGACGATGACGGCGGTGAATATGCCGGCCAGCGCGCCAACGGCGGACACCGTGCTGATCTCTGCGGGCGCTTCCTTGTATTCGTGGGTCTCGTCGGCCGCCTCGGCCGACGAGCGCAGCTTGTAGCGCTTGATCAGGAATTGCGCGATCGGGCCGCCAATGATCCCGCCGATGACCAGCCCTATGGTCGCGACCGTCATGGTCAGGTCCATGACCATTTGCAGATTGTTCACCTCGGCGAAGCGGTCCGCATAGGCGGCGCCCGTGCCGTGGCCGCCTACCAGGGTGATCGAGCCGGCTACCAGGCCGAAGATGGGATGCAGGTCCAGCAACTTGGCCAGGCCGACACCCACGGCGTTCTGCAGCACGATGAAGGGGAGCAGCACGATCAGGAATATCACCAGCGCCTTGCCGCCCCGCTTCAGCATGCGCAGGTCGGCACAGAGTCCCACGCCGCTGAAAAACATGAGCAGGAAGAGGGGTTTGACGGGCTGGTCGAAGGTGATGTGGAAGCCCGCAGTAGCCAGCGCAATGGAGGCGACTATCGCAAAGAGCAATCCGCCCGTCACCGGATCCGGGATGTTGTAGCGCGCCAGTACGGACACCTTGCGGTTGACCAGTGTGCCGACAAGCAGCATACCGATGGCGGCCAATAAGGAAACTAGCGGGTCGAGGCTCATGGCGGCAGAGTAACACGGCAGACCGTGCCTCCGCGCGGATTCTACCGAATGTATCCGCCTCTGCAAGGGTCATGCGTCGTGTCAAATATGGCTTTGACATCATATGTTCTTTAAGCCATAATCCGCCATCGTGTTGACCGGCAGACCGTCCCTATGACAAAGAAAAGTACCCAGCATGTATCCCAGGACTCCGCGCATATCCAGCCGGCTTTTGTCGCAGAGGATCTGGCGATGGCCACCCTGAAAGAACTGCGGAAGCGTTCCGGCCAGACTCAGGAAGAACTGGCGGCCGAATTGGGTGTCGGCCAGGACACGATCTCGCGCCTGGAGAAGCGCAGCGACATGTTGTTGTCGACGCTGCGGCATTACGTCGAGAGCATCGGCGGCCATCTTGCGCTGGTCGCCACGTTTCCCGATCAGCCGCCCGTGATCATCGACCACCATGGCGACAAAGCCGGAGATCACAAGAAGCGCGGCCCCAGAACGGCCGAACCCGAGGACGAGGCCGAGCCGGTCTTGGCAGTCCAACCTTCATCTATACGATCCAAATGATTCCAACCCCTTATTACCTGATCGACAAGTCGGCCCTGTTGCGTAACCTGAAGATCATTGATCAGGTGCGCGAACGGTCGGGCGCCAAGGTCTTGCTGGCGCTGAAGTGCTTTGCCGCCTGGTCGGTCTTCGACCTGATGCGGCCCTACATGGACGGCACCACGTCGTCGTCCTTGTACGAAGTAAAGTTGGGGCACCAAAAATTCGGGGGCGAGACGCACGCCTATAGCGTTGCGTTTGCCGATCACGAGATCGACGAAGTCGTCGGCCACTGCGACAAGATCATCTTCAATTCGATCAACCAGTTTCAGCGGTTTGAGGCCCATGCCGGAAACAAGCCCAAAGGCTTGCGCTTGAATCCCGGGATCAGCAGCGCCAGCTTCGATCTGGCTGACCCGGCTCGGCCTTTCAGCCGGCTGGGTGAATCGGATCCCGCGCGCATACTGTCCATCATCGATCGCCTGGATGGTGTCATGATCCACAACAACTGCGAAAACGACGACTTCGCGCGTTTCGACGACCTGCTGACAAAAGTGGAGCAGCGCTACGGCCAGGTTCTGCGCCGCCTGAAGTGGGTCAGCCTGGGTGGCGGCATCAGCTTTACGGCCGATGGCTATCCCCTGGAGGCCTTCTGTGACCGCTTGCGTCGATTCGCCGAGGACCATGACGTGCAGGTGTATCTCGAGCCCGGCGAAGCAACCGTGCGCCACACCACCACCCTGGAAGTCAGTGTCCTGGATTTGGCCTACAACGGCAAGCATCTTGCTGTCGTCGACAGCTCCACCGAGGCACACATGCTCGACTTGCTGATCTATCGCGAGACGGCGCCTATCGGGCGTGGCGAAGGCGATCATGCCTATCAGATCTGCGGCAAGACCTGCCTGGCGGGCGATATTTTCGGTGAGGCGCGGTTCGATCGGCCATTGCAAGTCGGCGATCGCATTTCCATCGGCGACGCCGGCGGCTACACCATGGTGAAGAAGAACTGGTTCAACGGCATCCACATGCCATCCATCGCCATCAAGGAGACTGATGGTTCCCAGCGCGTTGTACGCGAGTTTTCCTTTAATGACTTTGTCAGCAGCCTGTCCTGAGGACGGATGCCCTACCGTGAGAGATAATCCAATGAAACGCAACGTCTTAATTATCGGCGCAGGTGGCGTGGCTCATGTGGTGGCGCACAAGTGTGCCCAGAACAACGCCCAGCTCGGGGACATCCATATCGCGTCGCGCACTGTGTCCAAGTGTCACGCCATCATCGACTCCATCCGCGAAAAGGGCAGCCTGCAGCGGCCGGGGGTCCTGCAGGCTCACGCGCTCGACGCCATGGATGTCGAGGCAACGAAGTTCCTGATACGTGCTACCCGAAGCAAGATTGTCATCAATGTCGGATCGCCGTTCTTGAACATGTCGGTATTGGCTGCGTGTATCGAGACGGGCGCGGCGTACCTCGACACGGCCATTCACGAGGATCCCGCAAAGGTCTGCGAAACGCCGCCGTGGTACGCCAACTACGAATGGAAGCGGCGCCAGGCGTGCAAGGACGCCCGGGTGACCGCCATACTGGGCGTGGGTTTCGACCCGGGCGTCGTCAACGCCTACGCGCGCTATGCCATGGATGCGCATTTCGATACGGTCGATTCGATCGACATCATCGACATCAATGCCGGTAGCCACGGACGCTACTTTGCGACGAACTTCGATCCCGAGATCAACTTTCGCGAGTTCGTGTCGACGGTCTGGTCCTGGGAAGACAGCGCCTGGAAGGCCAACGCCATGTTCGAGCACCGCAAGGATTGGGATATGCCGGTGACGGGCAAGAGCACCACCTATCTGACGGGGCACGATGAGATCCACTCCATGTCGCAGAACCTGGGCGTGCCGAACATCCGGTTCTGGATGGGCTTCAGCGAGCACTACATCAATGTATTCACCGTGTTGAAGAATCTTGGCCTGTTGTCCGAACAGCCGGTGCGCACGGCACGCGGTCAGGAAGTGGTGCCTCTCGAAGTCGTCAAGGCAGTGCTTCCCGATCCGGCGTCGCTGGCGCCTGGGTATACTGGAAAGACCTGCATCGGCGATCTGATCAAAGGCACCAAGGATGGCAAGCCACAGGAAGTCCTCGTCTACAACACCTGCGACCACGAGGAGTGCTTCGATGAGGTCGGGAGCCAGGCCATCTCGTATACTGCCGGCGTGCCGGCCGTGGCGGCGGCCATGCTGATCGCCGACGGAACGTGGGACGTGGGCGGGATGGTGAACGTCGAAGAGCTCGACCCCATGCCGTTCATCGCGCTGATGAACCAAATGGGTCTGGTCACACGGATCCGCGATGCCCAAGGCGATCGTATCGTCGATCCGGAGCAGGAGATGATCGCTCCGGCCCTTAGCAAGCATGTCAAATATGGATGAGACGTCATGGAACTGCACGAACTGCATAGAGGCCGCCTGATTGATCACGTGCAACTTGTCGTCAAGGACCTTGCCGCCAGTCAGCGCTTCTATGACGCCGTCCTGACCGTATTGCAAATCCCGATGGGCGGTACGGGCGACGGTTTCTTTTGGGCCGACGAACTGGTCGTCTCGGCGGCCGACAGCCCGGCCGCGACCGGGCATGTGACGGGCCGCACCCATCTTGCTTTCCAGGCCCGAGACGAAGCCATGGTCGACGCCTTTCATGCGGCGGCCTTGGCCAACGGCGGACAGGACAACGGCCCGCCGGGATTCCGGGAATATCACCCTGGCTACTATGCCGCCTTCGTGCTGGACCCGGACGGTCACAACATTGAGGCTGTGTTTCATGGCAAGGCCCAGCGCAGTGCGGCGTCGGTGAAGGTCACGTTTTAATCGCGGGCGACAAAAAAAAGAAAGTGACATGAGCTCACCCGCATCGACGTCCATGGCATGGCACCGGCAGCCTGTGTTGCTGTCCGTTCGCTCGTGGTTCGTCTTGCTGCTGGTTCTGCTGCTGCACGGTTGCGCCTTGCCGTCACTGGAGGGCCGAACAGTCAGCACGGCGCTCAGCCTGTCCGAGGCGCGAGCGACCGCACTGGGGCGTGCGATTGCGCCAGCCGTACTGGCTCATCCCGGTCGCAGCGGCATCCACTCGTTGTCCGACCCCCATGAAGCCTTTGCTGTGCGCGCCCGGCTTGCGCGCGCCGCCGAAAAGACGCTCGACGTGCAGTACTACATATGGCACGACGACACGACAGGGCGACTGATGCTGGAAGAGCTGCGGATGGCGGCCGATCGCGGCGTGCGCGTGCGGCTCTTGCTGGACGACAACGGCATCACGGGCCTGGATGCCAGGCTCGCCGCGCTGGACACGCATCCCAACATCGAAATCCGCCTGTTCAACCCCTTCGTGGTGCGCAGCCCCAAGTTCATTGGCTACCTGACCGATTTCGATCGCGCCAATCGGCGCATGCACAACAAGTCCTTTACTGCCGACAATCAGGCCACCATCATCGGCGGCCGGAATATCGGCGACGAATATTTCGGAGCGACCGATGGCGTACTGTTTGCGGACCTGGATGTCCTGGCCGTGGGCGCCGTGGTGGACGATGTGTCAGCCGATTTCGACCGCTATTGGGCCAGCGAGTCATCGTATCCGGCCCGACTGATCCTGCCCGCAGTAACGCCCGATCAACTGCGCAAGCTGGGCGAAGAGGTGCAGGGCATCGCGCAGTCCGAGGCTGCTTCCGGTTATGTCCGGGCATTCGAGTCGTCGGCGTCCGTCGCGCGACTGTTGAAGAGCGAACTGTCCCTGGAGTGGGCGGTTGCGCGCATGGTCAGCGACGACCCGGCCAAGGGGCTTGGCAAGGTTCCGGCGAACAGCACGCTCTTGCACCAGCTCGGGGAAATGCTGGGCCGACCCCGCAGCGATGTTGAACTGATCTCGCCGTATTTCGTCCCTACTGAAGAGGGCGTGCAGGCCTTCGCCCGCATGGTGCAGGCCGACGTGAAAGTGCGCGTCCTCACCAACTCATTTGCCGCGACCGATGTGGCCGCCGTGCACGCCGGCTACGCCAAGTATCGCAAGGATCTATTGAAAGCCGGGGTCATCCTTTACGAGATGCGGGTCCAGTCGCCGGGTAAAGGCGGTAGTGGCAGCGGTGGCGGCAGCGGCAGTGGGGGCGGCAGCGGCAGTGGCAGTGGCAGTGGCAGTGGCAATCCGGGCCCGCTGGGCAGTTCGGGATCGAGCCTGCATGCCAAGACGTTTTCCGTCGATCAGAAGCGCGTGTTTGTCGGCTCGTTCAACTTCGACCCTCGGTCCGCGAACCTCAATACCGAGCTCGGTTTCGTCATTGAAAGCGCTGCAATGGCGCGCGACATCGAACGCGAATTCGATCAGACGATTCCACTGAATTCCTACGAGGTACTCCTGTCGGAAACCGGTGATCTGTATTGGCTGGAGTATCGGGACGGGCAGTGGATACGGCACGATACCGAACCGGATATCGGCTTCCTGCAGCGCGCGTTTGTCGCGTTTCTGGCGTGGCTGCCGATCGAATGGATGCTGTAACGGTCTTTACCCCCATGACGCGGCGAAGCTGTCCTCGCGCTGAATCACTTTGCGTGCTATTCGCACGACAGCCTGCAGGCCCTCCGAGTCTGAAGAGCGGTCGTACGCCGCGCAAATCCTCAGCGGCTTGAATTCCAGTCTTTGCTGGTAGCTCACCACGGTGCCGCGCTGAAATTCGTCGCGCAATATACAAACGGGCAGCACGCCCATCGCCACGCCGCTCGCCACCATCTTGGCAATCATCGCCAGGCTGTTGCAGGTGCTGAGCATCGGCCTGCTCGATCCCTCGGCGGCACACCATTTCGCCACGATGTCATACAGGGGCGAAGGCGGTGGTACGCATAGTACGGTGGTTTCGGCAAGGTCGGCGGGGCGCAGGACGGCCGTATCCAGCAGCTTTCGCGCACTGCCTATCCATGCCAGGGGCGCCGCGGCCAGCGGCTCCAGGTGTATTTGCCCCTCGATGCCGGGGTCGCTCAGGAAGGCGATATCGAGATGGCCGGACTTGAGCTGCTCGGACAGGACAAAGCTGTTGGCGACCGTCAGTTCGACACGCAGCCTCGGGTACGTGTCGTCCAGTATGGCCATGATCTGAGGCAGGCATGCAATGGCAACGGTCTCGGAAGAACCTACGCGCAACGATCCCTGCAATGGATCGCCCGTGCGCAGACGGGTTTCAAGTTCGTCGAAAAGGCTCAGGACCTGTTCGGCGTACTGCGTCGCGATCACGCCTTTCGCGCTCAGCCTGGCCGATCGTCCCTCCCGTTCAAAAAACTTTGCTCCCAGCGCCTCCTCCAGTTCCCTGATGCGCAGGGAAATGGTCGGCTGCGTGACGTTGATGTGCCTCGCGGCAGCGTTGAATGTGCCCAGCCGCGAGATGGCGAGGAGGGCTTCGATCTGGGCCAGCGAGTATTTTTTCATCAGGAAAACCTATCAAGATGGACCGAAATCTTTAATTGGAAACGCAATTTCTTTATTGATAGCATGAATCCAACTTATTCAGCACCGGGCTTCAAGGAGGCCGTCCAATGACCAAGGCAAAGCAACTGAGGGACGCCATCCAGGCGCAGCAGATCCTGATCCTGCCGGGCGTGTATGACGGCTTCAGCACCCGCCTCCTCGAGCATACCGGCTTCAACGCCGCCTTCATCACGGGCAGCGGCGTCAGTGAGAGCCGCTTGGGCCAGCCGGACGTCGGGATCATGGGGCTCGAGGAGAACGTTGCGGCAGCGCGCGCCATTGCGGCGTGTTCGCAGTTGGCGCTGTTGGCGGATGGCGATACAGGCTATGGCAATGCGGTCAACGTCTTTCATACCGTGCGCGCTTTCGAACAGGCCGGCGTAGCGGGCCTGATGCTGGAAGATCAGGTGTGGCCCAAACGCTGTGGGCATATGCGCGGCAAGGAAGTCATCCCCCAGGAAGAAATGGTGCAGAAGATACGCGCTGCATGTGAGGCGCGCAGGGACAAGGACTTCGTCATCAAGTCGCGCACCGATACACTGGCAACCGATGGCGTGGACGAGGTCATCCAGAGGTTGAATGCGTATGGAGAGGCGGGCGCCGACCTGCTGTTTGCCGACGCCTTGTTGACGCGGGACCAGATATCGACGGTCGTCCGCAACGTCTCCAAGCCGCTATGCGTGAATATGGGATTCGGAATTCGTCAACGGTCCACCACGCCGCTACTGTCAGCCGCCGAATTGCAGGACCTCGGTGTCGCCGTCGTCATCTTTCCTCGCATGCTGACGGCGTGCGCATTGCAAGGCATGAAAAACGGGCTAAGCGCACTCAGGCAGTCCCTGGACAGCGGGAAGGTCGTCGACCGCCCCGACGCGGCGGTGTCGTTCGAGGAATTGAATGACATCATGGGCATGCGCGAGGTCGCCGGTCTGGAGGAACGCTACCTGACGCCGGCGCAGAAACAGGCGAAGTATCACGGGGAAGCTGCGGCGCCTGTTTCGGCACGGGTGGCCTGAACGATGGCCGCGCACCACCAGGACGGGGTCGCGGCAACGGATCCCGCCAGCGCGGGTGGCGAAGGCCGGACCTTGCCGGCAGGAGCGGTGGACTGCCATGCGCACGTGCTTAAAAAGGACGCTCCATTGGCTCCCTTGCGCCATTCCGCTCCCGCGAAGGACGCCTCCGTCGAAGAGTACCTCTCCATCCTGGACGATCATCATGTCACCTATGGTCTTTTGACCGCGCCCAGTTTCTACGGCAGCGACAACTCCTTGTTGCTGGATGCGTTACGCATGGGACAAGGCCGGCTGCGCGGGACGGCGATCGTGGATCCCGACATCCGGCCGGACGCGTTGCAGGCCTTGCGGCGACAGGGCGTATGCGGCGTCAGGCTCAACTGGATAAAGCGCCCGTCCCTGCCGGACGTCTCGAGCGCGGATTATCGACGCCTGTTCAGCTGCCTTCATGATCTGGGCATGCATGTCGAGGTGTATCTTGAAGGCGAACTGCTTCCCCCCGTCCTTGAGGCCATCCAGCGCAGCGGGGCCATGGCGGTCATCGATCACTTTGGCAGCCCTGACCCCGCCCGCGGGGTGGAGAGCGAAGGGTTCCGTCGTTTGCTGGAAGCCATCCATCGGGGCCGTGTCTGGGTAAAGCTGTCCGCGCCGTATCGTCTCGGCGGTGCCGATCCCCAGGCTTACGTCGACCGGCTTGTCGAGGAGGGGGC
>Ga0182739_1001840_pt1 | contig 20939 bp, 22 predicted proteins | sample eDN5th30CBELigBY_FD_128873 | JGI IMG/M metagenome (GOLD analysis project Ga0182739, IMG submission 128873) | Enriched backyard soil microbial communities from Emeryville, California, USA - eDNA 5th pass 30_C BE-Lig BY (version 2) (version 2) | ecosystem: Environmental > Terrestrial > Soil >...
GAGGTCGAGCCGTCGCCGGAACATGTCTGCCAGCGCTGCACCGGCGTGCTCGGCCGGCTCCGGGTCGCTGCATGAGCCATGTCCGCCCGGCCCTGATCCTGGCTCTGGTCGTGTTCGCCCTGGACCAGGTCTCCAAGGAGGTGATCCTGGCCGTGGCGGATGCCCTGCCGTGGGCGGTGCTGCCGTTCTTCAACTTGGTGCTGGTCTGGAACCCCGGGGTCAGCTTCGGGATGCTGGGCGGCGACCAGGCCACCGAGCCCTGGATCCTGGTGGGCCTGGCTCTCCTGATCACGGTCGGCCTGCTGGTCTGGCTGGTCCGCGAGCGCGACCGGGGCACCGCCCTGGCGATCGGCCTGGTGCTGGGCGGTGCCATCGGCAACGTGATCGACCGGCTGCGCCATGGCGCAGTGGTCGACTTCCTCGACTTCCATGTGGCCGGCTATCATTGGCCGGCGTTCAACCTCGCCGATTCGGCGATCGTGGTGGGGGCGCTGCTGCTCGTGGCGGAGAGCTTCATGGTCAAGAAGAAGGAGGCCGCGTCGTGAGAAGCCTCGGGACCGGCCTGCCCGGGCTTTCGGCCGGGCTGGCGATGCTGCTGCTGGCGGGCTGCGGCGAGACCACCGTCCAGGAGCAACTGGGCCTGTTGCGCAGCGGGCCGGATGAGTTCCAGGTGGTGCGCCAGGCACCTTTGGAGATGCCGCCATCCATGGCCGAGCTGCCGCCGCCCCGGCCGGGCGCGCCGCCGATCAGCCAGGCCGACCCGTCGCGGCAGGCGCGCAACGTCCTGCTCGGTGCCGCCACCACCGCACCGGTGACGACCGCCGCAGTCGATCCCGCCGCCGCGCCCGCGGCCGCCGCTGCGGATCGGACCTCGCCCGGCCAGCAGGCACTCCTGGCCGCCTCCGGCGGGACCGCCGCCGACCCGGACATCCGCCGGGCGCTGGCGCAGGAGCAGACCGATTCGACCTCGATCAGCGACCGCACCTTCCTGTTCATCGCATCCTGGCAGAAGACCAGCCCGGAGGACCAGCCGGGCGTGGTGCTGGACCCGGTGGCCGAGAGCCGGCGCCTGCAGGAAGCGGGCATCAACGCGGCCGAGCGGCCGCTCACCATGCGCGTCGGCAGCGTCCCGCTCGCAGCCCCGCCGATCAACTAGAAGAGGGCGCCGCCTTGTCCGATCCCGCCTCCGGTCCCCAGCTCGATCCTGCGGAAGTGGTGCCGCCCCGGCGCGGCCTGTTCCACCCCAGTACCTTCACGCTGGATAACGGCATGCAGGTCGTGGTGGTCGAGAACCACCGCGCTCCGGTGGTGGCGCACTGGGTCTGGTACAAGGTGGGCTGCGCCGACAGCCCGGCAGGCAAGTCCGGTCTGCCGCACTTCCTCGAGCACCTGATGTTCAAGGGGACGGACAAGATCCCGCCGGGGGCGTTCAGCAAGGAGGTCGCGCGCCAGGGCGGCAACGACAACGCCCAGACCAGCGTGGACTACACCGCCTATTTCCAGCTGATCGCCAAGGACCGCCTGCCGCTGATGATGGAGATGGAGGCCGATCGGATGGCCAATCTCCGGCTGGTCGACGAGATCGTCTATCCCGAGCGTGACGTGATCGTGGAGGAGCGCCGCCAGCGGATCGACAACGACCCGGGCGCGCAGCTGGCCGAGCAGATGGGGGCGCTCCAGTACCTCCATCATCCCTACCGCCTGCCGGTGATCGGCTGGATGCACGAGATCCAGAGCTATACCCGCGAGGATGCGCTGGCATTCTACGAACGCTGGTACGGGCCGGAGAACGCGATCCTGGTGATCGCCGGCGACATCACCGCGGACGAGCTGCGCCCGCTGGCCGAGGCCAGCTACGGCCGCCTTCCCAGGCGCGGGACGCCGGAGCGGGTCCGCCTGGCCGAGCCGCCGCAGCTCGCCGAGCGCCGGATCGAGCTGGCCGACGAGCGGGTCGGCCAGCCGCTGGTGATGCGCTCCTACCTGGTGCCGTCCTTCGCCAGTGCGGGCAGCGACCACGCCTATGCGCTGGAAGTGCTGATGGAGTGGCTGGGCTCCGGCGGTACGGCCGAACTCTATCGCGAGCTGGTGATCGAGCAGGGTATCGCCGCCAATGCCGGTGGCTTCTACCGGGGTGTCGCGCTCGATCCGACCACGCTGCGCGTCTATGCGGTGCCGCGGCCGGGGGGCAGCCTCGATGCGGTGGAGGCGGCCATGGACGCGGTGCTGGACCGGGTGGTGCGCGACGGCATGCCCGACGAGGCGCTGGCCAGGGTGCAAAAGCGCATGCTGGCCGAGGCCGTCTATGATCGGGACAGCCTGATGGGTGCGTCCCGCTATTTCGGCGCCTGCCTGTGCAGCGGACTGTCGGTCGAGGACGCCGAGGCCTGGCCCGAGCGCATCGCCGCGGTCGACGGTGCCGCGATCCGGGCAGCGGCTGCCGTCGCGTTCGACCGGCGCCATGCCGTCACCGGCCGGCTGCTCCAGGGCGCATGAGCCCGGTCCAGCCCCCGATCCAACCAACGCCATCAGGGAGTGCCGGAGCTTGGTCCCCGTTCAGGAAGTGACGACCGCGGGCGGCATCCGCGCTTTTCTGGTCACCGAGCGTGCCGTGCCGTTCCTATCGCTGGGCTTCCACTTCCGGGGCGGCGCCCGGCTGGATCCCCCGGACGGCGAGGGTCTGGCCGCGTTCGCCGGGGCGGTGATCGACGAGGGAGCGGGCCCCTATGACAGCCAGGCCTATCGCCGCGAGCTGGAGGACAATGTCATCCGGCTGGGCTTCGACGTCGACCGGACCGGCTTCAGCGGCCATCTGAAGACGCTCACCGCGACGCGCGACCACGCCTTCGAGCTGCTGCGCCTGGCGCTGGTCGAGGCGCGGCTGGACGAGGAACCGGTGGAGCGAGTGCGCGCGCAGCTCCAGGCCGATCTCGCCCGGCGGGCCAAGGAGCCGAACGCCCAGGCGCGCCGCCACTTCTTCAAGGGCATGTTCGGCAGCCACCCCTATGGCCGCTCGATCCGCGGCACGCCGGAGACGGTGGCGGGCTTCAGCGCGGACGACGTGCGCCGCTACGTATCCCAGAATCTGCGTCGGGACGATCTGGTGGTGGGCGTGTGCGGCGACATCGACGCCCAGACGCTGGCCCCGCTGCTCGACCATGTGTTCGGCGGCCTGCCCGCGGGCAGCGTGTGGACCCGGGAGCAGGACGTGCCCCTGGCCGGTCCCGGCCTCGCGATCGTCGAGATGGACAACCCGCAGACCGTCGCGATGTTCGGCCATGGCGGCATCGCCCGCCACGATCCAGAGTACCATGCGGCCTATATCGCCAACCACATCCTGGCGGGCGGCGGCTTCTCCTCACGCCTGATGGAGGAGGTCCGCGAGAAGCGCGGCCTGGCCTATGGCGTGAGCGCCTCGCTGGTGGAATTGGAGGGTGCGCCGCTCTGGCTGGGCCAGGTCGCCACCAGCAACGACCGGGTGGCGCAGAGCCTGGAGATCATCGCGGAGGAGGCCGGCAAGCTGGCGCGCGGCATGCTGGAATCGCCGGAGCTGGAGGATGCGCGCACCTATCTCACCGGCTCGTTCCCGCTGCGCCTGACCAGCAACGACCAGGTCGCCGGCATGCTGACCGGCATGCTGATGCTGGGCCTGGGCGCCGACTTCCTCGAGCGGCGCAACCAGCTGATCGAGGCGGTGACGCTGGCCGACGTGCAGGCCGCGGCCGCCCGGCTGCTCCACCCGGAAGCCATGCGGGTGGTCGCGGTCGGCCGGCCGCAGGGCCTGGTCGCCACGAGCTGAGCCGCCTCCAGGACCCGTCCGGAGGGAGCGCGCCCATGCCGGTCTGCCGTCTGCCCGACCAGCTGGTGAACCGGATCGCCGCCGGCGAGGTGATCGAGCGGCCGGCAGCGGTGGTCAAGGAACTGGTCGAGAACGCGCTGGACGCAAAGGCCGGCCGGATCGAGGTCGCGGTCGAGCAGGGCGGGCGTGCCCTGGTCCGCGTGGTCGATGACGGGCAGGGCATGGACGAGGCCGACCTCGCTTTGTGCGTCGAGCGCCATGCCACCAGCAAGCTCGCGCCGGATGCCGACCTCGTGCGCATCACCACGCTGGGCTTTCGCGGCGAGGCGCTGGCCTCGATCGGTGCGGTGGCGCGGGTGAGCATCACCACCCGTACCCGGGACGCGGCAGTGGGTGCCGTGCTCGAGGTCCAGGCCGGCCGGGTTGCGGCGGTCCGCCCGGCCGGCACCACGCCCGGCACCCGGATCGAGGTGCGCGACCTGTTCTTCGCCACCCCGGCGCGGCTGGCCTTCCTCCGTTCGGAGCGCGCCGAGACCCAGGCCATCCTGGACCAGCTCGACCGCCTGGCGCTGGCTAGGCCCGAGATCGCGTTCAGCCTCACCGTGGACGGGGTGGAGCGGCGGCGCTTCGAGCCGGCGCGGCAGGCCGAGGACCGTCTGGAGGCGCGGGTCGCCGCCGTGCTGGGCGAGGGCTTTCTGGCCGACGCGCGCCCGGTCGTGGTCGAGCGGGACGGGGTCGTCCTGGAAGGCTATCTGGGCCTGCCTACCCAGGCAGCCCAGGGGCGCCGGCCGTTCCTGGTGGCGGTGAACGGGCGTCCGGTGCGCGACCGGCTGATCGAGACGGCCCTTAGGGTCGGCTATGGCGACACCCTGGCCGGGCACCGCCTGCCAGGTGCCGCGCTGATGCTGCGCCTCGCCCACGAGCGGGTCGACGTCAACGTCCACCCGACCAAGACCGAATTGCGCTTTCGCGAGCCCGATCTGGTGCGCAGCTTGGTGATCGGTGCGGTGCGCCGCCATCTGGATGGGCAGGGAAGCCTGACCGCCCGCGCGCTCGGCGAGGCGGCCCTGGCCCGCTTTGCCGCCGGCCCGGCACCGGAACGAGCTACGGCCGGCGGCTGGACGGCCCCATCCGGCTGGGACAGGCGGGCCGCTGCGCCCGGGCTGAAGGAAACCGCCGCGGCGTTTGCCTATCAGGGCCGGCTCGACGTCGGCGCGCCGTCCGGTGCTTCGGCCGCCGCGACCCCGGCGCCACCGGCCGAAGCCCATCCGCTGGGTGCGGCGCGGGTCCAGCTGTTCGATGCCTATGTGCTGGCCGAGACCAGGCAGGGCTTCGTGCTGGTCGACCAGCATGCCGCGCACGAGCGGATCGTCTATGAGCGCCTGAAGGCGGAGCTGGCGCGTGGTGCGGTGGCACGCCAGGGTCAGCTCGTCCCGGTGGTGGTCGAGCTGGTGCCGCACCAGGTCGACCTGCTGGTCGCGGCCGAGGCGGAGCTGGCGCGGCTGGGCCTGGTCTTGGAGCGCTTCGGCACCGGTGCCGTGCTGGTGCGCGAGAGCCCGGCCATGCTGGGTGCGGCCGACCTGGCCGGGCTGGTGCAGGATCTCGCCGCCGACCTGGATGGGCATGGCGGTGCCGAGGCTCTGCTGCGCTCTTTGGAGCGGGTGGCGGCGACCATGGCCTGCCATGGCAGCGTGCGCGCCGGCCGACGCCTGCATCTGGCCGAGATGGACGCGCTCTTGCGCCAGATCGAGACGACCCCGAACGGCGGCACCTGCAACCATGGCAGGCCCACCTGGATCGCGATCGACCGCGCCGCGCTGGACCGGCTGTTCGGGCGCTGAGCGGCGGGTGCCATCGAGGGGCAGCCGCTGCCCGCAGCGCGCCGGCACGGAGGGCAAGGTGCGCGCGAATGCCGCATAACCTCGACGCGGTGCAGAAAAAACGCTATATATCTTCCGCCGCAGGATCCGACGCGCGCGGCGTCGTATGCGGGCTCGAGGCCGGTGGCAGCCATGTCTCCGGCCTTTTACGTGGGAACTCGGAGTATTCATGGCCTACGTGGTCACGGAAGCCTGCATCAGGTGCAAGTTCACGGATTGTGTCGAGGTCTGCCCGGTAGATTGTTTCTACGAGGGCGAGAACATGCTGGTCATCAATCCCGACGAATGCATCGACTGTGGCGTGTGCGAGCCGGAATGCCCGGCTGAGGCGATCGTCCCGGACACCGAGTCGGAGGGCGAGAAGTGGGCGGAGCTCAATCGTGAGTTCTCCGGCCAATGGCCTAATCTTACCCGAAAGCGGCCCCAGCCAGACGACGCCGACAGCTACAAGAACATGCCCGGCAAGTACGAGCAGTTCTTCAGTGCCAAGCCCGGCGAAGGCAATGGATAGGCCAGGGTACATTCCACATACGTGATGACGACGCATTGGCGTGCCCGGTGGCGTCGTGGCCCAAAATGTGGTATGTATATCTTGTTGAAGACAATTTGTCTGCTTCTCCTACTGGTCGGCCCGACTTTCCTGCCTGCGTGGGTCATTGAGGCGCCGACGTCGTAGCGTTCACATCGGAGTGAAGCGTCGGGATGGCTGCGAACGGCCAGTCCCTGACGAGACGCGAGGGAAAGTGCCGGATGGCCAAAAAAGAACTGGCTTTCGAGCCTGGTGATCACATCGTCTACCCCTCCCACGGCGTGGGTCGGGTACGCAGCGTAGAGACCGAGATCATCGCCGGCTTCGAGCTGGAGATGTATGTGGTCGGCTTCGAGAACGAGCGCCTGACGCTGCGGGTGCCGGTCAACAAGGCGGCGAAGGCCGGGATGCGCAAGCTCAGCTCGCGCGAGAAGATCAGCTCGGCGCTGGAAGCCCTGAAGATCAAGACCAAGCCGCGCCGTTCCGTGATGTGGAGCCGCCGCGCCCAGGAGTACGAAGCGAAGATCAACTCCGGCGATCCGGTCGCGATCGCCGAGGTGGTCCGCGAACTGCATCGCGCCGAGGATGCCGAGCAGTCCTATTCCGAGCGGCAGATGTACCGCGCTGCCCTCGAGCGCCTGGCCCGCGAGGTCGCCGCGATCGACAAGGTTGACGAGGCCGAGGCCACGCGCCGGCTGGAGAAGGTGCTCTCGGCCGCAGCCTGAGCCCGTTCTTCCGCTTCGAAACGACGGGGGCCTCATGGCCCCCGTTTCGTTTTGGCCCCGTTTGATCTGGGCAGCCGCAAGCCAGCCCGGAGTCCATCCGATGACGATCTGCTATGCGCGGAAGCCCGACCTGGACGCCCAGGCGTTCCGCGACCTCCTGGCCGCCACCACGCTCGGCACCCGGCGGCCGGTCGATGACCTGCCCCGGCTGGAGCGGATGCTGCGCCAGGCCGACATCGTTCTGACCGCCAGGGCGGGCATGCAGCTGGTAGGTATCGCCCGGGCGATCACCGACTTCCGCCGGCACATGCACCACGCTCGTGCTGGTCGCCGCCCCTGGTGCTGAAACCTTCTATGCCGGGATCAGCATGGCCCCGCTGCCGAGCAGTTGGGCCATCTGGCGCTCCAGCTAGCGCTGCTGCCGCCTGGGCCGGCCTTTTTGCACGAACGAACCCGAGCAACCCGCGTTCGCTCTGCCGTCACACCACCGAGCCGCGGTTCTCGGCGACCCGCTCCTGGATCACGTCCCAGATCTGCCCCTCGATCGACACGTTGTCGAACCGGTCGATCTCCTGGATGCCGGTGGGCGAGGTGACGTTGATCTCGGTCAGGTAGTCACCGATCACGTCGATGCCGACGAAGATCAGGCCGCGCTGCTTGAGCGCCGGGCCGATCGCCTCGCAGATCTCCTGCTCGCGATGGGTGAGCGTGCTCTTCTCCGCCCGGCCGCCGACATGCATGTTGGCCCGCGCTTCGCCCTCGGCCGGCACCCGGTTGAGCGCGCCGGCCACCTTGCCGTCCACCAGGATGATCCGCTTGTCGCCTTGGCGCACCGCGGGCAGGTAGCGCTGCACCATCAAGGGCTCGTTCAGGAAGCGGGCGAACAGCTCGTGCAAGCTGCCGAGATTGGTGTCGTCGGGCCTGAGGTGGAACACGCCCGCCCCGCCATTGCCGTAGAGCGGCTTGACGATGATGTCGCCATGCTCCCTGCGGAACGCCCGGATCTCGTCGAGGTCGTAGGTGATCAGGCTGGGCGGCATCAGTTCGGCGAACTGGGTGACGAACAGCTTCTCCGGCGCGTTGCGCACATGGTGCGGGTCGTTGACCACCAGCGTGGTGGGATGCACCCGGTCGAGCAGATGGGTGGTCGAGATGTAGTTCAGGTCGAACGGCGGGTCCTGGCGCAGCAGGACCACGTCCACCCCGGCAAGGTCGAGGATCTCCGGCTGGCCGAACTGCACATGGTCGCCCTCGACGCGCTGCACCTTGATCGGCCGCGCCTTGGCCAGCACCCGGCCGTCCCGCCAGGACAGGTTCTTCGGCAGGTAGTGGTAGAGGCCGAAACCGCGCCGTTGCGCCTCCAGCGCCAGGGCGAACGTGCTGTCGGCGTTGATCGCCACGGTCTCCAGGGGGTCCATCTGGATGGCCACCGCTAGCGACATCTACTCACTCCTTGGCTTGACACAGGCGGTGCGGACGCGCTCCGCAACAGGACAGGAACTCAACCGCAGCGAAGGTAGTGATGGCCTACGACCCGAACAACATCTTCGCGCGCATCCTGCGCGGCGAAATCCCGAACCGGACGGTCTACGAGGACGACTTCGTGCTGGCCTTCCACGACATCAACCCCCAGGCGCCCACCCATGTGCTGGTGATCCCGAAGGGCGCCTATACCGATCTCGCCGACTTCAGCGCCCGGGCCAGTGCCGAGGAGGTGACCGGCTTCTTCCGCGCGGTGGCGAAGATCGCCGACCAGCTGGGCATCGTGGCGCCGGGCTTCCGGGCCTTGTGCAACACCGGCACGGACGCCCACCAGGAAGTGCCCCACTTTCACCTGCATCTGTTCGCCGGCAAGCCGCTCGGGCCGATGCTGGCGCGGTGAAGGATCAGCCGGCGTCCAGCTCGGTGGGCTGGTCCGGCTCGGTCGGCAGGTTGAGCGTGCAGGCGGTCAACAGACCACCGGCCAGCGCCAGGACCGCCAGGGTGCGCAGCAGCACGCTCATCGTCGCCATGATCCTTTATCGCCTCGACCCGGCCAGCATCCTTTGCCGCCACCGCAGCGGCAACGAAAAAGGCGGCCGGAAGGCCGCCTTTTCCACCATTCCCGGAGCCGGTTCAGGCCACGGCAGGGAAGGGGGCCCGCACCGGGCTCCTGGCTGCACCCGCCGACCACCAGGTCGCCACCGGCCCCAGCCAGAGCCCGGCCAGGACCGGTGCCAGCCAGGGCAGCGCGGTCGGCGAGAACCACCAGGCCAAGCCCAGCAGCACCACGCCGACCCCCACCGGCAGCATGTGGGTGCTCCACACCTCGCCCCAGCTCAGGCGCCGGGCGCCGCGCGCCTGAGCACCCCAGGCATCCACCTGCCCACGCAGGGTCTGGAGCAGGAAGCGGGTGTGGAAGACCATGAACAAGGGCGAGGTCAGGGTGGAGAAGATCTGCTCGCCGATCACGTCGCGCCAGAAGCGCCAGCTCGACCGCTCCTTGCCCTCGGCCAGCGCATGGGTGATGCCCAGCAGCTTCTGGGCGAACAGCAGCACCAGCGTGATCATCAGGATCGACGGCAGCACGGCACCGGCTTCGCCGCCGCCGGGGCTCACGATCAGGCTGGTAACCACCAGCGCCATCCAGACCGCCGAGACCATGTAGGCCCAGGCCCCCATGAAGAAATGGAGGCGGCTCAGGGGATGGAGGCCGTGCATCCGCAGGAGGCGCAGATGCTGCAGGTTGCCCTGCATCCAGCGCCGGTCGCGCTTGATCTCGTCGATCAGGGTGGGCGGGCTGTCCTCGACCGCACCGTCCAGCTCGTAGGCCAGCCAGACCCGCCAGCCGCTGCGCCGGACCAGGGCGGCCTCGACGAAGTCGTGGCTCATGATGGGGCCGCCCAGCGGCGCCTTGCCCGGCAGTTCCGGCAGACCGCAATTCTCGGTGAAGGCGCGCACCCGGATGATGGCGTGGTGGCCGTAGTAGTTGGCCTCGCTGCCGGCAAAGATCGACAGGCCGGCCGACGCGATCGGGCCGTAGATGCGGGTCGCCAGCGCCCGGTAGCGGGTGAAGCGGGTCTCGCCCTCGGTGAGACCCGGCGAAACCTGGATGATGCCGGCATCCGGGTTCGCGTCCATCAGCCGGGCGAGCGAGGCCAGCGTACGGCCGCTCATCAGGCTGTCGGCGTCCAGGATCAGCATGTAGTCGTAGCGGCCGCCATGGCTGCGGCAGAACTCGGCGATGTTGCCGGCCTTCTTGCCGTAATTGTCGGTCCGCACCCGCCACATGATCCGGAACTGCGGCCATGAGCGCACCAGGCGCTGCCACACACGCCGCTCCTTCTCGATCACTTCCTCGACATTGCTGTCCGAGAGGATGTGGAAGGCGAAGTGCCCGTCCATCTTGAGCGCGGCCAGATCGCGGATCAGGCTCTCCAGCTTGGCCAGGCTCTCGGTCGGATCCTCGTTGCGGAGCGGCATGAGCACGGCAGTGCGGCCGCGCGGCGGCAGGAGCGAGGCGGTGCTGGTCGGCCGGTTCATGCCTGCGGGCGGCACGCTGCGCTTGAGGGCCAGGAAGCCCGCCACGGTGAGGGCGAAGCCGAAGGCCAGCCAGCCGAAGCACAGGGTGAACAGGGTGAGCAGGACGATCTCGCCGGCCGACAGCCCATCCGCGGCCAGCCCGCCGCCCAGCCACCAGGTCGCCGTGCCGGTGAGCGTCAGCCAGATGCCGATCACGAGCAGCCGCCAGCCGGTGGAGTGCGGGTGCGAAGGCAACGCCACGGGCCGGGGCAACGGCTCGGTAAAGCCCTTGACCGGCATGTCCGCCGGAGCCGGATCCAGGGCGAGGGCCAAATTATCTCGATCGACAACACGGTCCATGATCTGGTCCAGCCTCGCTACATGCGCTGATGCGTTCGGTATATCGACGTGCTGCGGAAGATCTGCGAGGGTCATGGCCCCCTTCTTGCCCGGCCTCACGCCACCGTGAGAAATTGTCCAGTGATGGCCGGCCGATACCGTATGCTAACGGACGATGATGCGTTTCGTTCCGTGGCGTATCCTGTAGAAGCGCTCATCATTGTCCTGTCGTGCCCACCTCATCTCGCCGGCCCGGCGCAGGGGTGGAGCGATGGTCGCTGACGCGCCTCTGGCATCGCCACATCCCGACTCCGCCCGACGGCCGCCACCGAAGCCACCTCCCCACAAAAATCTTCGTTCTTCAGCAGCTTAACGGGGTTGCGGGCATTGAGGATGTAGCCCCTCTCCGAGCGGTCCGCAACAGCACACACGCGAGACGGCGGCCCTGGAACCGCCTGGATTTGCATGGTCTGGATGCGAAATCCGCAAGGATGGCGTAGGTCGGGATGCCGGGCCCGCCAGGATGGCCTGGCGCTGCCAGCCGGGCTATGCACGTGCCGAATTCGGGCTCGGCTTCCGGCTGTTCCGGCGGCCTGCCCTCTGGATGGGCTGCATGGACCACGGACGCAGGATATCGGTCATCGGACTGGGGTATGTCGGCCTGCCGGTCGCCGTGGCCTTCGGCCAGAGCGGTGCCGGGGAGGTGGTCGCGTTCGACATCGACGAGCGGCGGATCTCGGAGCTCGGTCGCGGCCATGACCGGACCGGCGAAGTCGAGGCGGCACGGCTGCAGGCGGCACGGCTGCGCCTGACCAGTGACCCCACCGACCTGCAGCGGGCCGACTTCCACATCGTCACGGTGCCGACCCCGATCACGCCTGCCAAGCAGCCGGACCTGCGCCCGCTCATGGCGGCCTCACGCATGGTCGGCCGCCAGCTCGCCAAGGGCGGCATCGTCGTCTACGAATCCACCGTCTATCCGGGCGTCACCGAGGAGATCTGCGCGCCGATCCTGGAGCAGGAATCGGGGCTGACCTACCGGCGCGACTTCACGCTGGGCTACAGCCCGGAGCGGATCAACCCGGGCGACAAGGAACACCGGCTGGAAACGATCGTGAAGGTCGTGGCCGGCAGCGACCTGGCGACCCGGCAGGTGGTGGCGGCGGTCTATGGCTCGGTGGTGACGGCCGGCATCCACGAGGCGCCTTCGATCGCGGCCGCGGAGGCCGCCAAGGTCATCGAGAACACCCAGCGCGACCTCAACATCGCGCTGATGAACGAGCTGGCGATCATCTTCGGCCGGCTCGGCATCGACACCAGCGACGTGCTGGCGGCCGCCTACACCAAGTGGAACTTCCTGCGCTTCCAGCCGGGCCTGGTGGGCGGCCACTGCATCGGCGTCGATCCCTACTACCTGACCAGCCGGGCCGAGGAAGCCGGCTACGTGCCCCATGTCATTCTGGCCGGGCGCCGGATCAATGACGGGATGGGCCGCCACATCGCCGACGAGGCGATCAAGCGCCTGGTCCGTCACCGCCGCGCCAACGACGCCGTGGTCACCGTGCTGGGCTTCACCTTCAAGGAAGACGTGCCCGACGTCCGCAACACGCGGGTGGTCGACATCGTGGCGCGGCTCGAGGAGTTCGGCATCCGGGTCCAGGTGCATGATCCGGTAGCGGACGCCGAGGCCGCCCTGCACGAGTACGGCATCACCCTGCGTAGCGCCGATGCCCTGGAACCGGCCGATGCGGTAATCATCGCAGTGAAGCACCGGGCGTTCCTGGCGGGCGGCTGGGACTTCGTCCGCGGCCTGCTGAAGGCGGACCTGGGTCCGGTCCTGGACGTGAAGGGGCTGCTCGATCGCGGTTCCACCCCCGATGGCATCGATCTCTGGCGGCTCTAGCCGCCGCGTCCTCCTGGGCCTGCTGCCCGCTTGCCTTGCCACTGGGCGGGCGCTGGCCGACCAGCGCGACCCGGCCCTCCCCGACCTGTTCGACCGACTGCGAGAGGCCGATGCGGTCGAGGCGCCTCTGATCGAGGCACGCATCCGGGCGATCTGGTACCGCCATCCCGACCGGATCGCGACGAGCCTGCTGGACGAGGGGGTGGTGCTCCTGAGCGACCGGCAGTGGTCGGCGGCCTACCAGAGGTTCGATGAGCTGGTGCAGCGCGCCCCGGACTTCGCCGAGGCCTGGAACCAGCGCGCCACCGCTGCCTTCCTGCTGGACGAGTTGGACACGGCAGTGCACGACATCCAGCGCACCCTGGCCCTGGAGCCCCACCACTTCGAGGCGCTGGCGAGGCTCGGGGAGACCTACCTGAAGCTCGGGCAGCCGGAGGCGGCCCTGCGCGCCTTCGAAGCGGCGCTCACCATCTATCCGACCATGGCAGCCGTGCGACGGCGGATCGATGAACTGCGCTCACGGCTGTTCGGGCGGGACATCTGATCTTCCCGTGCCGCGATCTGCCCGTCTACGGTCGCTCTGGACCAATGAGACTTGAGGCGGGGAGCATCTAGGCGCGTGAGTGCCACTCTGAAAGCGGAGCGGCAGGGCGACCAGGCCGTGGTGACGGGCGCAGGCACCTGGCTGGTCGACCAGGTGGGCTGGCTGGCGGTGCGCTTGCGGCGCCTGCCGGTGCGGCTGGCCGGCGTCCGCCGGGTGAGCCTGGATCTCGGCGGCATCGAGCGGCTCGACACCAGCGGCGCCTGGCTGATCGCCCGGACCGAGCGCCGCCTCCAGGCTGCCGGGCTGGAGGTCACCACCGCGCCGCCCCAGGGTCCGGGCGACGCCGACCTCCTGCAGCATGTGCGCAGCCTGCCGATGGCCCATCCCCGGCTGGCGCAGCCACCCGGCGCGGTCGTGGCCCTGCTGGGCAGGATCGGCCGGGCCATGGAGGAGGCGGGGCGGCTGGCCGTGGCCCTTCTGGGCTTCTTTGGCGCCATCTTCCTGCGCACCGTGGCGGCCCTGGCACGACCCCGGCAGATCCGCTGGACCGCACTGGCCCACCATGTCGAGCAGACCGGCCTGGGTGCCGTCGGGATCACCGCCCTCCTGTCGTTCCTGATCGGGCTGGTGATGGCTTGGCAGGGGGCCACCCAGCTGGTGCGGTTCGGCGCCGACATCTTCACCGTCGACCTGCTGGCGATCGCGGTGCTGCGCGAGCTGGGCGTGCTGCTGACGGCGATCATCGTCGCTGGGCGGACCGCCAGCGCGTTCACCGCCCAGATTGGCGCCATGGTGCTGAACGAGGAGATCGACGCGATGCGGGTGATCGGGATCGACCCGATCGACACGCTCGTCCTGCCCCGCTTCTTCGCCCTCCTGCTGGCCATGCCGATCCTGACCTTCATCGCTGATGCCTCGGCACTGCTGGGCGGCGCGATGGTGGTGCTGTTCGAGCTGAACATCCCCTGGGTCCAGATGGTCGGCCGGTTCGGCGAGGTGGCGACGCTCACCCATCTCCTGGTGGGCCTGGTCAAGGCGCCGGTGTTCGCCTTCGCCATCGCGCTGATCGGCTGCTGGAACGGGCTGCGGGTGGAGCGCAACGCCGAGAGCGTCGGCCGGATGACCACCCAGTCGGTGGTGGCCTCGATCTTCCTGGTGATCGTGGTGGACGCGGTGTTCTCCATCCTGTTCGTCCGGCTCGGGATCTGAGCATGGCCGATCCGGACCCGATCATCGAGGTGCGCGGCCTGGTCACCCGGTTCGGCGAGCGCACCATCCATGACGGGCTGGACCTGACGGTCCGGCGCGGCGAGGTGCTGGGCCTGGTGGGCGGCTCCGGTTCAGGCAAGTCGGTCCTGATGCGTACCATCCTGGGCCTGCTCCGGCCGAGCGCCGGCACGATCCGCCTGCTGGGCGCCGATCTCGCTGCCCTGTCGCGCGAGAAGCTGGTGGCGCTGCGCGGCCGCACCGGCGTGCTGTTCCAGGATGCCGCCCTGTTCAGCACGCTGACCGTGGCCGAGAACGCCCAGGTGCCGATGCGCGAGCGCTTCAACTGGCCCAGGTCGCTCCTGGCCGAGATGGCCTGCCTGAAGATCGCGCTGGTGGGCCTGCCGGAGGATGCCCGCGACAAGTATCCGTCCGAGCTTTCGGGCGGCATGCGCAAGCGGGCGGGTCTGGCCCGCTCCATCGCGATCGATCCCGAGGTGCTGTTCCTGGACGAGCCGACCGCCGGGCTGGACCCGATCGCGGCCGCGGCGTTCGACGAGCTGATCCTGCAGCTGTCCCGGACGCTCGGCCTCACCGTGGTGATGATCACCCACGACCTGGATTCGCTGATGCGAATCACCGACCGGGTGGCGGCCCTGATCAACGGCAAGGCCGTGGTCGCACCGATTGATGAACTGCGCAGGCTCGACGACCCCTGGTTGCGCCAGTACTTTGGCGGACCGAGGGGGCGAGCGGCGCTCGAAGCCGGGCATTTAGCGGGCTGAGCGGAGGCCGATGGAGACGCGCGCGCATCATGTGGTGGTAGGGGTCTTCGTCCTCCTGGGGCTGGTGGCGATCGCCGTGTTTGGCGCCTGGCTGGCGCGCTCCTCGCTCGACCGCAAGACCGACCGCTATGAGATCATCTTCTCGGGCGCCGTGACCGGCCTGCAGGCCGGCAGCGGCGTGCGCTATCGCGGCATCCCGGTCGGCCGGGTGGTCGATCTGCGCATCGATCCGGAAGACGTCAGCCGGATCCTCACCCTGGTCGACCTGGATGCGGGCACGCCGGTCAAGACGGATACCGTCGCCTCGGTCGAGGCCCAGGGGATCACCGGCCTGTCCCTGATCCAACTGGAAGGCGGAACCCAGGACGCGCCCAACCTGATGGATGCGAGCGAGCAGCGCCCGCCCCAGATCCCGTCACGGCCTGGCGCCTTCCAGCAGCTCGTCCAGACCACGCCGGAACTGCTCGCCCGCGGCGTCACCCTGGTGGATCGCGCCATCGCTCTCCTCGACGACCAGAATGTCGATGCCATCGGCCGCACCGTCGCCAATCTCGAGAAGATTACCAGCACGCTGGCCGCCCGCAGCGAGGGCATCGACAAGACATTGGTCGATGTGCAGGCGATGGCCGCCGATCTGCGCGTGGCGAGCGCCTCGATCGTGGATCTGTCCGGCGGCGCCAAGGACGTGCTGAAGACCGCGGATGGCGCTTTCGCCACGCTCGGCAACCAAGGCAAGACCACACTCGAGGCGCTGGCCAATGCCAGCGTCGCCCTGGAGCGGGTCAGCCGCCGCCTCGACACCTTCCTCGACGACACCACCGTGCCCATCGCCGATTTCTCCCGGACCGGCCTCTACGAGCTGACCCAGCTGGTCGGCGAGTTCCGGGACCTGACGGCGACCCTGTCACGGGTGGTGAACCGCTTCGACCGCGATCCGGCCGGCTATGTATTCGGCGGGACCAGGCGGGGGATACCTACGGAATGAGCAAGCATCTGCCGCGCCGCGGCCTCCTCGGCAGCATCGGGGGCGCCATCGGGGCCGCAGGTGTCGCGGGCTGCGCTGGCCTGGACATTCTGAACGCGCCGCCGCCGCGGATCTTCGAGCTGACCCCCAAGAGCTCGTTCCCGCCCGACCTGCCGGACACCGGCGCCTCGCTGGTGGTCGACATGCCGACTGCATCCAGCGGCCTGAACACCTCGCGGATCGCGGTCCGCCCGATGCCGACCGCCATCGACTACTATGCGGACGTGGTCTGGGTGGACGTGGTGCCGGTGATGGTCCACACGCTCATGATCGAGACCCTGGAGAACAGCGGCCGGGTCGACGTGTTCAGCCGCACCGACCTGGCGTCGCGTGCCGACTTCTCCCTGATCTGCCATATCCGCGAGTTCCAGGCGGAGATGCAGCAGCAGGCCCAGACACCGCTCGCCCATATCCGCCTGCAGTTCCGCCTCCTGCGCATGCCGCAGCGCATCTCGATCGGCGCCAGCTATGCCGACTTCCGGGTGCCGTCGGCCAGCAGCGCCATCGAGGATGTCGTGGCGGCCCATGACGACGCGCTGGGCGCCTGCCTGAAGCAGATGGCCGTCTGGGTCGTCGAGACCATCCTGGCCAACCCGCCGGCCGACGGGCCGGCGGCCAGAGCCTGAACCACTCCACCGATTGGAGCGAGAGCGCTTGCGTCCCATCCTCCTGCACCTCCACGTGCCGCGTGCTTCCGGCTCCAGCCTGTATGCCTGGTTCCGCCGGGGACTGGGGCCCGGCGGCGTCGTCCAGGCCAACGCTGCGGCAGCCGTCCAGCGCGCGGTGGCCGCTCGCAAGGGCGAGAACGAGCCGGCGGTGGTGAGCGGCCACTTCCTCCATGGCGTGCATGCCGGGTTCGCTGGTCAGCCGTGCCGCTACGTAGTCCTGCTGCGCGAGCCGGTGCGACGGGTCCTGTCCTTGTTCCGCTATATCCGCAGCCTGCCGCATCACGACCTCCATCCGGTCCTGAACCAGCCGGGCATGACCATCGCGCGGTTCTATGCGGAACGCCTGCCCGGCACCGGGCCGCGCAACGCCACCGTGGCACAGCTGGCCGGCATTCTCGGCACCGGCGTCACCCCGGCCGAGCCGCATCTGGAACAGGCGCTGGCCAATCTGCTGGGCGGGGAGACGATCTTCGGGCTGGCGGAAGATGCTCGGCCGCTCCTGGCAGAGGCCGCCAGCTTCCTGGGCATCGACCATCCCCCGGAGTTCCCGGCCGTGAACCGGCTGGACGCCAAGGAGGCCTGGGGCGGCAGTGAGGCGGACCTGGCGGCGATCACGGCCGCGAACCAGCTCGACATCGCCCTCTATGCGCAGGCGAGGGCGGCCCTGTCCGGTGAGCCGGGGCGCTAGACCATCGAGGGCAGCACCCGGTCCGGCGGCCGGTGCCCGTCGACGAAGGCCTTGATGTTGATGATCACCTTCTCGCCCATGTCGACCCGTCCCTCGATGGTGGCCGAGCCCATGTGCGGCAACAGCACGACGTTCTTGAGCTCGCGCAGCCGCGGATTGATGGCGGGCTCGTGCTCGAACACGTCCAGGCCGGCCCCGGCGATCTCGCCGGCGCGCAGCATCCGGGTGAGCGCCGCCTCGTCGATCACCTCGCCGCGGCTGGTGTTCACGATGATGGCATGCCGCTGCAGGAGCTTGAGGCGCCGGGCGGACAGCAGGTGGTAGGTCGCGGGCGTGTGCGGGCAGTTGATCGAGATCACGTCCATCCGGGCCAGCATCTGGTCGAGGCTGTCCCAGTAGGTCGCCTCCAGCTCCTGTTCCAAAGAAGGATGGACATGGTGGCGGTTGTGGTAATGCACGGCCAGGCCGAAGCCACGGGCACGGCGCGCCAGGGCCGTGCCGATCCGGCCCATGCCGACGATGCCGATCCGCTTGCCCCAGATCCGGTGGCCCAGCATCGCGGTGGGTGTCCAGCCGGTCCATTCGCCAGACCGCGCCAGGCCCTCGCCCTCCACCAGTCGGCGCGATACCGCCAGGATCAGCGCCATGCACATGTCGGCCGTGTCCTCGGTGAGCACGCCCGGCGTGTTGGTGACGGTGATGCCGCGGGCATGGGCGGCCTCCACGTCGATATGATCGACGCCGTTGCCGTAGTTGGCGATCAGCGTGAGCTGGCTGCCGGCCTGCGCGATGACGCTGGCATCCACCCGGTCGGTGACGGTCGGAACCAGTACCTGGGCGGTCTGGACCGCGTCGACCAGCTCTGCTCGGCTCATCGGCTGGTCGTCCATGTTCAGCCGGGCGTCGAACAGCTCCTTCATGCGCGTCTCGATCACGTCCGGCAGCTTGCGCGTGACGATCACGAGCGGGCGGTTTCGGCTCATCAAGCATCCCCTTGTGCCGCAGCGGCGGCCGACAGCCGCGCCCGGACATTGGCAGAATCCGCAGGCTCCCTCAAACGCGACAGGCGGATGCACTCGGTTTCGCTGTTGCCCCCCCTGCCGTTCGCTGGCTATCGACCATTCCGTCCATGGAGTGGCGGATGAAGTCCTTGCGTCGTTTTCTTGTGGCGGTGGTGGCATTGGTTGCGGCCGCAGCGCCGGCTCATGCCCAGGAGGGTGGGCCGCGCAGCACCGGTCAGCCGCTGCCGCGCTTCGTGAGCCTGAGTGCCGACGTGGTCAACATGCGCACCGGCCCAGGCGAGCAGCACCCGGTGCTCTGGGTCTATCGGCGCAACGGCCTGCCGGTGAAGGTGGTCGGCGAGTTCTACCAGTGGCGCAAGGTGCTGGACCATGAGGGCGACGTCGGCTGGATCAAGTCGAACCTCCTGTCCAACCGCCGCAAGCTGCTGGTGGTCGGTCAGAGCCTGGTCGACATCAAGCGCAATGCCGCAATCGAGGCGCGGGTGGTGGCGCAGGCCGAGCCGGGCGTCATCGGCGATCTGGAAACCTGCGACACCGCTTGGTGCCTGATCGACCTCGGGACGGCCGAGGGCTGGATCCCGCGCGACCATGTCTGGGGCCTGCTGGAAGGCGAGAAGCTCGACTGAGCTGGTGCTCACGCTCCCTGCAACGCAAAAGGGCCCCGCAACCATCGTTGCGGGGCCCTTGCATGCGCAGGCCTTTCCGGAACGGTGCCGGTCGGCTCAGTTGCGGGTGCGGCTGTTGTGGCCGCGGACGTCACGCACGCGGATGATCACGTCGATCCGGTCGATCACCTTGCCGACGGGCGGCTCGGGCAGCTTCTTGAACTCGATCGCATCCTCGGCGACGTCGATGATCTCGCCGGTGTTCTTGTCGAAATAGTGCCAATGCGAGGTCGGATTGGTGTCGAAGTAGGACTGGCCGGAGCCGACCACCACCTCGGTGAGCAGTCCCGCCGCGGTGAACTGGTGCAGCGTGTTGTAGACGGTCGCCAGCGATACTGGGATGGCGTTGGAGCGGGCTTCCTGGAACAGGTCCTCGGCGCTCACATGGCGCGGACCGTTCTCCAGGAGCAGCTTGGCCAGGGCCAGACGCTGCCGGGTCGGCCGCAGGCCGCAAGCCTTGAGCTGCCGAAGGGCGGTTGCATAAGGACGCTGCATGAACAATCCACTACAGGCTGACGAACCGGAACAACGGGCTGCGCGAGTCCTATATCGGACCAAATAGGTCCAGATCAATCCACCTGCACAGCCGATCGGCACATCTTCGGTGCGCCTGCGACCTATTCGCCGGTCAGGATGCGCTGGACCAGCTGCTTCACCGTCGGAATGAACCCGCCCTTGTAGAACGGGTCCTGGCCGAACCGGTAGGCATTGTGCCCGCTGAACATGAGCTGGTTGTCGACCGGATCGCCCCGCCCGTGCGCGATGTCCTGCAAGGTCTTCTGGATGCAGAAGCTGCGCGGGTCGGGCTGGTGGCCGGTGGCGTAGTTGTCCCGGTCCTTCCAGGCACTGAACCGGCAATGGCTGAGGCAGCCCATGCAGTCGGCCTGGTCGCGCCGGATCTGCCGGGCGCGATCGGGCGCCACGAAGATCAGCGTGCCGTCCGGCGTGCGCATCGGCTGGCTGTAGCCTTCCACCATCCATGCCGTGGCACGGGCATGATCGGCGGGTGTGAGGTAGACGCCGTGGTTGGAGCGGCCATAGGGCAGGAACATGGTCTGGCCGTCCGCTTCCGACGGGTCGTCGGAATAGGCCACCTGCCGCTCGGAGCGCTCGTAGAGCTCGTCCAGGAAGCTGTTGCGCACCGCCGAGCTGTAGAAGCCGGTCGGGCTGAACTGATGCAGCGCCACGGCGCCCGGCGTCACGTCCAGCAGACGCTCCTTCCAGGCCTGCGGGATCGGGCTTTCCTGGGTGAGCAACGGCCGGGTGCCGAACTGGAAGGCGATCGGGCCCAGATCCTTGTTGCCGATCCAGTTCATCCATTCCTTGAGGTGCCAGACGCCGCCCGCCATCACGATCGGGATCTGGTCCAGCCCCATCTCGCGCATCATCTTGCGCAGCTCGAGCACGCGCGGGAAGGGGTTCTCCGGCTGGTCCGGGCTCTCGGCGTTGGACAGGCCGTTATGGCCGCCGGCCCGCCAGGGATCCTCGTAGACCACTGCACCCAGCCAGTCGCCGAACTTGTGGTAGGTCCGCTTCCACAAGGCGCGGAACGCCCGGGCCGAGCTGATGATCGGATAGTAGTGCACCTCGTGCCGGGAGCAGATCTCGGCGAGGCGATAGGGCATGCCGGCACCGCAGGTGACGCCGTGGATCAGGCCCTTGGC
>Ga0182739_1001842_pt1 | contig 20926 bp, 18 predicted proteins | sample eDN5th30CBELigBY_FD_128873 | JGI IMG/M metagenome (GOLD analysis project Ga0182739, IMG submission 128873) | Enriched backyard soil microbial communities from Emeryville, California, USA - eDNA 5th pass 30_C BE-Lig BY (version 2) (version 2) | ecosystem: Environmental > Terrestrial > Soil >...
CAGGTGGCCGCAGTCGATCAGGTCGCCCAGCACCCGGCCGGGGCCGACCGAGGGCAGCTGGTCGATGTCGCCCACCATCAGCAGGGCGGCATGGTCGGGCAGGGCATCGGTCAGGGCCGCCATCAGCTCGGTGTCGACCATGGACGCCTCGTCGACCACGAACAGGTCGCCTTCCAACGGACGGTCGGCGTCGCGGCGAAAGCCGTGGCCGGGCTCGGCCTCCAGCAGGCGGTGCAAGGTCGAGGCCTCGTGGCCGGTGCTCTCGTGCATCCGCCTTGCCGCCCGGCCGGTTGGCGCTGCCAGCACCACCCGGCCGCCGGCCCGCTCCACCGCGGCCAGGATCGCGCGAACGATCGTGGTCTTGCCGGTGCCGGGACCGCCGGTCACCACCAGGAGGCGGCTGGTGAAGGCGCGGCGCACCGCCTCCTCCTGGGAGGGTGCCAGCTCCAGGCGGAGATATTTGGCGGCGGCTGTCACGGCACTGGCCTCGTCACCGCTGCGCCAGGGGGGGCCGCCTGCCGAGAGCACCTCGAGACGTGCCGCGATCCGGCGCTCGGCCCGGTCCAGCTCGGCCAGGCCCAGCAGGTCGCCCTCGCTCGCGACGACGTGGCCGGCATCCAGCGCCCGCTCGATCCCGGCATCGGCCAGGGCCTCGTCCACGCCCAGCAGGTCCAGGAGGCGGCCGCGCAGGTATCCACGCGGAGCCTGGGTGTCGCCCTGGCCCTGCGCCAGCTCCTCCAGGACGTGGCGCAGTGCCGCGGCGACCCGGTCCGGATCCTCCTGGGCGCGGCCCAGCGCCAGGGCGAAGCGGTCGGCGGTGGCAAAGCCGATGCCGTGGATCTCGCGGGCCAGCGCCCAGGGGTCAGCGGCCAGATGGGCCACGGTGCGCGGGCCGAAGGCTTTCAGGATCCGTGCGGCCTTGGCTCCACCCAGGCCGTGGCTGTTCAAGAACAGGAGGGCCTCGCGCTCGCCGGCCAGCCCCTGCCAGGTCTCCGCGATCCGCTCGGCCAGGCGCGGCCCCACGCCCTCGACCGCGGCCAGCTCGTCCGGCCGCGTCTCGATGATCTCGGGCAGGCGGTCGCCGAACACCCGCACCAGCCGGTGCGCCAGGACCGGGCCCAGCCCCTTGATCCGGCCGGACCCGAGAAAGGCGATCAGGCCCTCGCGGGTGGTGGGGGCCGCGGCATGGACCATGCTGGCGCGGAAGCGGCGACCCCAGCTCGGATCATCCTCGAAGCCGCCCAGAGCCTTGACCGCATCGCCTTCCTGGAGTTCCAGGCCGGTGCCGACCAGCGTCACGCTGTCGCCTGTCTCCGAGCGGATCCGGAGCACGGTCCAGCCGGTCTCCGCGTTGCGGAACACCACCCGCTCGACCGTGCCGGCCAGTTCCTGGGCGGGCGATTCCGACCCCGGCAGCGCCACGGTCAGCCGCCGGACTGCGCGTGGTTGTCGGTTGCGTGTGGCCGCACCCCGCCGCTAGTGAGAGGCTTAGATTTGCGCGCCTGGAGATCTTCTGGATGACGGTAGAACAATGGCCGGTATGGAAGTCCGGGCTGACGGCCGTGCCGACCCTGCCGATGCCATTCGTCGTAGGCCACCGCGGTTCCTCTGCTCACGCACCGGAAAACACCTTGTCGTCCATTCGCAAGGCCGCCGCGCAGGGCTGCCGCATGGTCGAGTTCGACGTCAAGCTCAGCCGCGACCGCGTGGCCTTCCTCATGCATGATTCCGCCCTTTCCAGGACCACCAACGGAAGGGGCTGGGCGGCCCGCCGTGATTGGGAGGAGATCCGGGCGCTGGATGCCGGATCGTGGTTCTCGCCCGAGGCCGCGGGCGAGCATCCGCCCTCGCTCGAGGAGGTGGTGGAACTGCTGGTCGAGCTGGACCTGCAGGCGAACATTGAGATCAAGCCCTGCCCGGGACGGGATCTGGAAACCGCCGAGGTGGTGTGTGGCGAGCTGAAGCTGCACTGGCCGGACAGCAAGGCGCCGCCGCTCCTGTCCTCGTTCTCCCGCGCCTCCCTGGAGGCGGCCAAGCGGGTGGCACCTTACTGTCCGCGCGGGCTCCTGGTCGAGCGGCTGCCGCGCGACTGGCGCCAGGCGATGGAGCGCCTGGGCTGCTCCACCCTGCACATGAGCCAGAAATACGCCGACCCGGCGCGCATCGCCGAGCTCGGCGCGGACGGCGTGCCGGTGCTGGTCTATACGGTGAACGATCCGGACCAGGCGGCCAGGCTGCGCCGGGCAGGTGCGGCGGCGGTGTTCACCGACGCACCCGACCGGCTGCTGGCGGCGCTCCAGACGGCGTGACCGCCGCACCGACCTGCGAGGCGGCGCCATGCCGCCTCAGTAGCGGCGCATCAGCCCGACCAGCCGGCCCTGCACCTTGACCTGGTGCGGGCCGAAGATCCGGGTCTCGTAGGTCGGGTTGGCGGCCTCCAGCGCGATGGAGGCGCCGCGCTTGCGCAGGCGCTTGAGCGTGACCTCGCGGTCCTCGATCAGCGCCACCACGATCGCGCCGTTCTCGGCGGTGTCGCTGCGCTGGATGACCACGAGGTCGCCATCGGCGATCCCGGCATCGACCATCGAATCGCCCTTGACCTGGAGGACGTAGTGCTCGCCCTCGCCCAGCATGAACTGCGGCACGTCGATGGTGGTGGTGGTGTCGGCCAGGGCCTCGATCGGTGTGCCGGCGGCGATCTTGCCGTAGAGCGGCAGGTCGAGCCCGGCATGGCGCAGGGCTGACGGCGGGGTGGCAGGCGCGCGGCCGGGCTCAGTCGGCAACTCACGGCGGAACCGGCCACGCACCACGTTGACCGGCGACTCCGCTGCCGGCTCGCCGGCCCGGTCGCGCACCAGCTCGATCGCGCGGGCCCGATAGGCCAGCCGGCGCAAATAGCCGCGCTCCTCCAGGCCGGAGACCAGACGGTGGATGCCGGACTTGGACTTCAACTCCAGCGCCTCGCGCATCTCGTCGAATGACGGATAGATGCCGTGCTTCTCGTGGTAATCCTGGATGAACAGTACGAGCTGTCGCTGACGGCCGGTGAGCACGGAGGGCGACCCCAATTCAGAGCTCCGTCAAAAGAACGGAACAGGCACGAATGTTCTATGGACGTTCCCGTGTCGCGTCAATGATTGCCAGACATTTCCAGAACGCATTCAACGCGTTGATGGGAGTCGTCGCGATCCTGATCGAATTGCGGCCGGACGAACTGGAGGCTGAACCAAGCGGGGCTGAGTGAAGCGGGGCCAGGAAGGCCGGGGTCAGACCGGAAACCGCGGCAGCTCGCTCAGTACCTCGGCCAGCAGCACCACCTCGACCTTGGCGCCCACTTCGGCCGGCCCGGCATGGGGCGGGCGGACGATCAGCGCGTCGGACCGCGCCAGGGTCGCGAACATCGAGCTGTCCTGGCGCTGGGCGGCATGCACCGCCAGCCGTCCTTCCGGCAGCTCCTCCAGCATGCCGCGCAGATAGTCCTGGCGCCGGTCGTTGGCCGGCAGCGGGCGGGAAAGCGGCAGCTTGCGGACCGGCAGGGCCGGGTCCTGGCCCAGCATCGTGCGCAGGGCACCGCGCAGGAACAGGATGGCGCAGACCGCGGAGCTGACCGGATTGCCGGGAAAGCCGATCATGGTGGTCCGGCCGAGCCTGCCCACCATCAGCGGCTTGCCCGGGCGCATCGCGATCTTCCAGAAGTCGAGGCGCATGCCGCAGGATGTCGCGACCTCCTGGACCAGGTCGTGCTCGCCCACCGAGGCGCCGCCGCTGGTGAGCAGGATGTCGATGTCGTCCAGGTTCCCGAACGCCGCGGCCAGGGCCGCGCGCTCGTCCGGCACGATGCCGAGGTCCACCGCCTCGCCGCCCCAGGCCTCGACCATGGCCGCCAGCGTGTTGGCGTTGCTGCTGACGATCTGGGCGGGGCCGGGCGTCTCGCCGGGCCGGACCAGCTCGTCGCCAGTGGACAGGATCGCGGCACGCGGCCGGCGGCGCACTGGCAGCCATGCATGACCCGCCGTGGCTGCCAGCCCCAGTTGCAGCGGCCCCAACTGCGTACCGGCGGCCAGCGCCAACGAGCCGGTGGTGAAGTCCAGGCCCTGGCGGCGCACGAAGCTGCCCGGTGCCACGGCTTCGGCGAACGTGATCCGTTCACCGTCGGCGGTGGCGTCCTCCTGGAGCGCCACCGCATCCGCACCGGCCGGGATCGGAGCGCCGGTGAAGATCCGCACGGTCTCGCCGGCACCGAGCGTACCGGCAAAGCCGTGACCGGCCACCGAGCGCCCGATCAGGCGCAGGCTCTGGCCAGGCAGGGCCAGATCGGCGGCACGGACCGCGTAGCCGTCCATCGCGGAAACGGGGCAGGGCGGCTGGTCGCGGCGGGCGGAGAGATCCTGGGCCAGTACCCGCCCGCGGGCCCGGTCCAGTGCCACCCATTCGGTGCCGGTCCGGCCGAGGCCTGCCAGGAGCCGGGCGCGCGCCTCCTCGACCGGGATCATGGCCCGGCCCGCCAGCTGCCCGAGCGGCCGCCGTCCTTTTCCAGCAGGCGGATGGCCTCGATCCGCATGGCGCGGTCGATCGCCTTGCACATGTCGTAGACGGTGAGCGCCGCCACGCTGACCGCGGTCAGCGCCTCCATCTCCACACCGGTCCGGCCGGTGACCTTGCAGACCGCCTGGATGTCCACGGCGGACGCGGCCTCGTCCAGACGCAGCTCGACCTTGACCGAGGAGAGCGGCAGAGGATGGCAGAGCGGGATCAGATCGGCGGTACGCTTGGCACCCATGATCCCGGCCAGCTGGGCGATCGCCAGCACGTCGCCCTTCTTGAAGCCCCGCGCCGCGATCCGCTGGAGGGTCGCAGGGTCCATGACCACCCGGCCCGCCGCCACCGCCCGCCGCTCGGTGACGTCCTTGTCGGTCACGTCGACCATCACCGCGTTGCCGGCGGCATCGAAATGGGTGAGATCGCCGCTCATGACCGGCCCAGGAGACGGCAGGTGGCGGCGGTGACGTCCGCTTCGCGCATCAGCGATTCGCCGACCAGATAGGCCCTGGCGCCCGCATCGCGCATCCGCAGGAGGTCGGCATGGGCATAGAGGCCGCTCTCGGCCACCAGGAAGCGGTCCGGCGGCACCATGGGCGCCAGCAGCTCGAAGGTGGCCAGGTCAACCCTCAGGCTCTTGAGGTTGCGGTTGTTGACGCCCAGCAGGCAGGAATCGGGCAGGCGCAGCGCCCGCTCCATCTCTTGGGCGTCATGCACCTCGGCCAGCACGTCCATGCCGAGCTCCAGCGCCTGGGCGGCGAGCTCGGCCACCTGGCCGTCGTCCAGGCAGGCAAGGATCAAGAGGATGCAGTCGGCCCCGAGCTGGCGGCTCTCCGCGATCTGCCAGGGATCGAGCATGAAGTCCTTGCGCAGGGCCGGCAGACCGGAGGCCTGGCGGGCCTGATCGAGGAAGGCGTCGGCGCCCTGGAAGTAGGGTGCGTCGGTCAGCACCGACAGGCAGCTAGCTCCGCCGTCGCGGTAGGCCTGCGCCAGCCTGGCCGGGTCGAAGTCGGCGCGGATCAGGCCCTTGCTGGGCGAGGCCTTCTTCACTTCGGCGATCAAGGCGTGGCCGCCGCCGTCGCAGGTCCGGCGCAGGGCGGCGGCAAAGCCGCGCGGTCGCTCGTCCGGCAGCTCGGCCAGGAGCGATGCCATGCTGCGCGCCCGCTTGCCGGCGGCGACATGCTCGCGCTTGACCGCGCAGATCTCGGCCAGGACGTCGCTCATGCGCAGCTCCGCGTGATCTCGATCATCCGCTCGAGCGCCCGTGCCGCCCGGCCCTCGTCGATCGCCGCCGCGGCCACCCGTGCACCTTCCCGCAGGTCGCCGACCCTATCGGCCACCAGCAGCACCGCGGCCGCGCCGAAGACGATCGCATCGCGCAGCGGCCCGCGCTGGCCGGCCAGGACCGCGCGCAGGGCAGCGGCGTTGTACGCCGCGTCGCCGCCCTTCAGGTCCCCTGAGCGCGCCCGCTCGATCCCGGCCTCCTCCGGGCCGACCTCGAATACGTTGACCTTGCCGTCCCTGACCTCGGCGACCAGCGAGGGGGCGGTGGTGGTCAGTTCGTCCAGCCCGTCGCGGCCATGCACCACCCAGGCGCGTTCGGCGCCGAGCTGCAGGAAGGCCTGGGCGATCGGCTCGACCCAGGCGGCCGCGGCCACGCCCACCACCTGGCGCTTCACCCCGGCCGGGTTGGCCAGCGGGCCCAGGAAGTTGAAGATGTTGCGCACGCCCAGCTCGGCGCGGACCGGACCGACATGGCGCATGGCCGGATGGTGGTTGGGCGCCATCATGAAACCGACCCCGGCCTCGCGGATCGCCTGCTCGACCAGCGCCGGACCGCAGTCCAGCTTCACACCCAGTTCGGACAGCACGTCGGACGAGCCGGACCGGGAGGTCGCCGCCCGGTTGCCGTGCTTGGCCACCGGCAGGCCGGCACCGGCCGCCACCAGCGCCACGCCGGTCGAGATGTTGTGCGTCCCGGAATGGTCGCCCCCGGTGCCGCAGGTGTCGACCGCATCGGCGGGTGCCTGGATCCGGATCATCCGGTCGCGCATGGCGGACGCGGCGGCCACGATCTCGTCGACCGTCTCGCCGCGTACCCTGAGCGCCATCAGGAAGGCGCCGATCTGGGCCGGGGTGGCGCTGCCGTCCATGATCACCGAGAAGGCCTCGCGCGCCTCGGCACCCGACAGGGGCCCCCGTTCCGCGAGCTTCATCAGGATCGACTTCATGCCGTTGCCTGCAGGGGTCGTGCTCATGCCTGGCCTCCCACCCCGGCAAGCTCCAGGAAGTTCCGCAGGAGGTGCTTGCCTTCGGTCGTCTCGATGCTTTCGGGGTGGAACTGGACGCCGTGGATCAGGAACTCCCGGTGGCGCAGGCCCATGATCACGCCGTCTCCTGAGCTGGCATTGGCCACCAGGCAGTCCGGCACGGTCTCAGGCAGGGCGCACAGCGAGTGGTAGCGGGTCGCGGTGAACGGGTCGGGCAGGCCCTTGAACACGCCGGTGCCGTCATGGGCGATCCGGTCGGTCTTGCCGTGCATCAGCCGGGGCGCCCGGGCGACGGTGGCGCCGAAGGCCTGCGCGATCGCCTGATGCCCCAGGCACACGCCCAGGATCGGGATGCGCCCCTTGGCGCGGTCGATGAGCTCCAGGCAGATGCCGGCCTCGTTCGGTGTGCAGGGGCCGGGCGAAAGCACGATCGCCTCCGGCCCCATGTCCAGCACCTGATCGACGCTGAGCGCATCGTTGCGCCAGACCTCGGTGGTGGCACCCAGCTCGCCCAGATAATGATAGAGATTGTACGTGAAGCTGTCGTAATTGTCGACCAGCAGCAACATCTTGCCTGGATTCCGAGCAGGGGCCATCAGGGCCCGAGCCTTAGCCCCAGGCAGGGGCCACGTCGAGATCCTGGCGGGAAACGGTGGCCCAAGGCGCGGCTCACGGATGGATTGGGGAGCGGAGTGCGTCCAAACCGGACTTTCATCTTTTCCAGGCATGGCCATAATGGCCAGTCAAATGCCAGCCGGTGCGGCCGCGCCGTCATGGTCAACAGTGACAGCGCAATTTGCCGGACCAGATGAAGCTGCCGAGCCTATCCAAGACCAGAAACTGGCTGAAGCGCAGCCTGCCCGCCATCGCATGGGGCGCCACGATCGCCGCCACCGCGGTGGGCTTCGTCGTGCTGACCGCGTGGGACGACGCCCGCTGGAAGTCGGACTGGCAGCGCGCCGTCCATTCCGAGCGCCCGCCTGTCCTGGTGCAGCAGACCATCCCGATGCAGCAGGCCGCACTCATGCGCGAGGCCGGCCCGATGCCGGACGCGGTCCCGACCCGGCCTGCCGGCAGCCTAGTGGAACAGACGCCGACCCTGCGCGAAGTTCCCGACCCGGCCGAATTCCTGGCAGCCAGGCCGGCGCCGGTCGCGGCACCCGGCACGGCCGTCATGGCCACCGCCACGCCGCCGGCGGCAGAACCGCCGGCAGCGCCGGTGCCGCCATTGCTGGCGACGGATGCGCCCAGGCTGGCCGCGGCACCGCCGGCTGCCCCGCCACCGGTTGCAGCCGCCGTTCCGGCAGCACCAGAGCCGGCCGAGCCAGTGGTGGTCGCGACCGCTCCGGCCGCCCCGCCGGCCGAAATCGCCGCCGAGGCCGTCCAGGCTGGGACTGCGCCGGCTGAAGCCGCCCCGGTCGAGATCGTCCGGCCCGAGCCTGCGCCGGCCGACGCCGTACCGGCGCAGGCCGGCCCGTTGCTGGCGGCCCTTGCACCGGCGGCGGGGCCCGAGCCGCTCATTCCGGCGCCCCCGGTCCCGTCGCCGCTGGTCCGTGAGCCGGTCGAGCCCGAGATCCAGCCGGACGCCGCCACGGAGCAGGCTGCCCAGCCCGCACCGGCGTTCGAGGAGCCGGACGCGCAGCCGGTGGCGCCCGTGGCCGATCCGGAACCGTTGCCGGCGACCGAGTCCAAGCGCCGCCAGCTGATGCCGGAGCGGCTGCGCGGACCCACGATCGCGATCGTGATCGACGATCTCGGCTACAACCGCAAGGTCGTGCGCCGCCTGATCGAATCCGGCCAGGCACTGACCTTGTCCTTCCTGCCGAGCGGGCCGGAAGTGGTGCCCTCGGTGCGCGATGCCGCCCATGCCGGGCTGGACGTGCTGCTGCACATGCCGATGGAAGCCACCGGCAGCGCCAATCCGGGGCCGGGCGCCATCCGGGTCAGCATGAGCGATGCCGAGATCCGCGCCGCGGTGGACAAGGCGGTCGCCGCCGTGCCGGGCGCCGTCGGCATGAACAACCACATGGGCAGCCGCGCCACGGCGGCGCCCAAGACCATGCAGCCGGTGATGGCGGCGCTGGCCGATCATGACATGTTCTTCCTGGACAGCCGCACCGTGGGGCACAGCAAGGCCCAGGCAGTGGCGCTCGGCACAGGCGTGCCGGCGATCGGCCGCGACGTGTTCCTGGACAACGAGCCGACTATCGCCGCGGTCACCCGCCAGCTCCAGCTGCTGGAGCGCCGGGCGCGGGCCCACGGCTATGCGGTGGCGATCGGCCACCCGCACCGCGAGACGGTGGACGCGCTGATGACCTGGCTGCCGGAGGCCGAGGCGCGCGGGGTCCGGCTGGTGCCGCTGAGCAAGCTCGTGCCGGTCGATACCTGCCGCAATGACGCGGCCACCGCGTTCGACTGCGCGGCACCTGACAGCGACGAGCGGCTGGCGGCCAAGGCGCTGGCGAACTGAGGCGGCGGGCCGGACGCAAACCGCGTCCGGCCGCCCGGAAGTTCCGTACTCAGTTGGTCCGGTCGTTGGCCAGCGCCACGGCGTCCTGGGCGGCGCGGATCAGCGCCTGCGCCTTGTTGCGGCTTTCCTGGTACTCGGCCTCGGGGTCGCTGTCGGCGACCACGCCGCCGCCGGCCTGCACGTACATGCGCCCGTCCTTGAGCAGCGAGGTGCGTAGCGCAATGCAGCTGTCCATGTTGCCGTCGGCACCGAAATAGCCGACCGTGCCGCCATAGAAGCCGCGCCGCTCCGGCTCCAGTTCCTCGATGATCTCCATGGCGCGCACCTTGGGCGCGCCGGAGACGGTGCCGGCGGGAAAGCCGCCGATCAGCGCGTCGAGCGCGTCCCGGTCCGGCCGGATCTTGCCCTCGACATTGCTCACGATGTGCATGACGTGGGAGTAGTACTCCACGACCATCTTCTCGGTGACCCGCACCGTGCCGATCTGCGCCACCCGGCCCACGTCGTTGCGGCCGAGATCCAGCAGCATCAGGTGCTCGGCAAGTTCCTTGGGGTCGCTGAGCAGGTCGGCGGAGAGGGCCGCGTCCTCCGCGCGGTCGACGCCGCGGCGGCGCGTGCCGGCGATCGGCCGGATCGTGACGGTGCCATCCCGCAACCGCACCAGGATCTCCGGCGAGGAGCCGACCAGCTGGTAGCCGTCCAGGTCCAGGTAGAACAGGAAGGGCGAGGGATTGAGGCGGCGCAGCGAGCGGTAGAGGTCGAAGGGCGGCAGGCTGAACTCGGCCGTGAAGCGCTGCGAGGGCACCACCTGGAAGATGTCGCCGGCCGCGACATATTCCTTCGCCGCCGCCACCATCGCATGGTAGTCGGCCCGGCTCATGTTGGGCACCGGCACGATCTCGGCCGCGGGCGCGGCGCGCCGCTCATGGGCCACCGGCCGCTCCAGGTCGGCCAGCGCCTCGCCCAGCCGGTCGCACGCGGCCTCATAGGCGGCGGCCGCGGAGACACCGGGCTTCGGCCAGACCGGGGTGATCAGGGTCATGCGGTCGAACACGTTGTCGAACACGCAGATCAGGGTCGGGCGCAGGAACACGGCGTCGGGCAGGCCCAGCCGGTCCTGGTTCTTCTCCGGCAGCCGCTCCATCAGCCGAACCATGTCGTAGCTCATCTGGCCGAACAGGCCGGCCGACATGGGCGGCAGGCCCTGGGGCAGGTCGATGCGGCACTCGCCGATCAGGCGGCGCAGGGAGGCGAGCGACGGCTCGTCCAGCGGCTGGAAGTCCCGGGGCGCATGCGCGAAGTTCCGGTTGATCTCGGGCTGGTCGCCATAGCAGCGCCAGATCAGGTCGGGCTTGACCGCGATCACCGAGTAGCGGCCGCGCACCGCGCCGCCTTCCACGCTTTCCAGCAGGATGCCGTAGGGCCGGCCCTCGCCGAGCTTCATCCAGGCCGAGACGGTGGTCTCCAGGTCGGCGGGGATCACCGTCCAGACCACGGCGGGGGCACCCTGGTCGTAGGTCGTCGCGAACTCGGCGGAATCGGGCAGGGTCTTCAAGGCGGGATACTCGATCGGGGCGGGAACGGCTCAGGCGGTGGAACGGGATCCGTCGGGCGTCACCATCGCCAAAAGCGGGCCGCTGCGGTGGCAGCGGACCCTGCCACGGTAGGCAGGCGGTTCACTGCGGCTGCCCGTCGGCGCGCAGGAAGGTGGCGAGCGCCCGCTCGTGGACCACGGGCGGGAAGCGCTGGCGCAGCGCCTGGTCGTACTGGTCGGCCAGATCGGTCGCCATCTCGCTGGTGATCTCACCCTCCAGCGCATCACCCGGCTCGCCCTCGGCCGGGATGACCCGGTCGACGACCACGAAGCCATAGCCGTTCGGCAGCTCCAGCGGCGCCTCGGGCGGCTGGCCGACCGCGCTGGCGAACAGCCGCTCGACCGACTGCGGGCCGAGCTCGCCGGTCTCGCCCATGTCCGAGCGCTTGACCGGCCCGATCGCCACGACCGCGGCGGCCGGCTGGCCGGCGGCGGCCTCCTCCAGGCTCTTGCCGGCGAGGACTTCCTCGTGCAGCGCCTTGGCCAGCTCTTCGGCGCGCTTCTTCCGCGCATCCGCCAGCCAGGCCTCCTGCACCTCGTCCCGCACCTCGTCCAGGCGACGGTCGCGCTCCGGCTCGATCGCGTCGACCTGGACCAGATAGGCTCCGCCCTCCGCCAGGGTCTCCATGGGTGAGATCACGCCCTCGCTGGTGGCGAACGCGGTCTGAAGGATCTCCTCCGGCAGCTCCGGCTCGATCGGCTCGCCCGACGGATCATTGCCCACCTGGTCGGTCTTCTCGATCCGGCGCGGCGTGAAGCCGCCGGCCTGCGCCGCCTCCTCCAGGCTGGCACCGCCGGCGATCCGGTCCTGCACGACATTCTCCAGGCTCGGCAGGTCCTCGGCGGCCTGGGCCAGGGCCAGCTCGTCGTGCAGCCGGTCGCGGACCTCTTCGAAGGGCTGCCGGCGCTCCGGCTCCTCCGTGGCGACCACGAACATCACGGTGTTGCCGAAGCCGGTCTGGGTGATCTCGCTGACGCCGCCCACCGGGGCGGCGAAGATCACGTCCTCCACGATCCGGTCGGGAAAGCTGCCCCGGGCGACGCTGCCCAGGTCCTGGACCTGCACGCCACGCTCGGCCAGCTCGTTGGCCACGGCCTCGGCCGGCTCGCCGGCCTGGATCCGGGTGCGCACCTCGCCGAGCGTGGCCTCGTCCGGCCCGTCGATCTGCAGCACGGTGCGGCTGGCAGGCTCGGTGAACTCCTGGGCGCGCTCGTCATAGGCGGCGCGCAGCCGGTCCTCCGGGATCTCGATCTCCGGGGCCAGGTCCTCCGGGCGCATGGTCATCACGGTGAGCGTGCGGTACTCGGGTGCCCGATACTCGGCCTGGTGCTCCTTCAGGAACTCCGCCAGCGCCGCCTCGTCGGGCTCCGCCACCCCCTCGACCGCGTCGGCCCGTACCTCCAGCACCCGGCCCTCGCGCTGCTCGTCGCGATAGCGGTGCAGGAGATCCAGCCCGGTGGTGGTCGGTGCGGCCGCGGCCGTCACGCTGTCGACCAGGAGCCGGCGCAGCTCGCCCAGGCGGACCAGCTGGAGGTAGCCCTGCTCGGTCATGGCGTTGGCGCGCAGCAGCTCGTCGAAGCGCTGCTTGCTGAAGCGGCCGCCCACCTGGAAGACCGGGTTGGCCGCGGTGATCCGCGCCAGGGTCGCGTCATCGACCTCCAGGCCCAGGGACCGCGCATGGGCCTGGATCGTCCGGTCGGTGATCAGCTCCGCCAGCACGCGCTGGCCCAGCCCCAACGCCATCGCCTGGTCGCGCTCGATATAGCGGCCCGAACGCTGGCGCAGCTCGCGCAGCTCCTGCTCGAGCCGGCTTTCCGCCTCTGGCAGGGTCACCTCGAACTGGTCGACCGTCACCAGCGTGTTGCCGCCGGTGCCGCCGCGGAACACGTCGCCGATGCCCCAGATCGCGAAGCTCAGGACCAGCAGACCGACAAAGACGGCGAGGATCGCCTTGGTGAGGGACTTCTTGAGCTTCTCGAACATGTGACCGGCGATCTTCCTGGCAGTCGGCCGCTTGGCAGGGGCGAGGCAACGCTGGCGGAGCAGTGATGCCAAGACGGAACGGCGCGGAACATAAACATGCGGGGTAGTCCGGGCAACGCGGCCTTGCATTGGCCCGCCCGGAGCCGGTCAGGAAGGCGCCGGCCGGACCCCGGCCGGGGCGGCCCGGCGGTCGCCACGGCCGATGGTGAGGGCGAGCAAGGCTGCCAGGATGCAGAGCGCGCCGGCGGCATAGAGGGCCGGCAGGTAGCTGGCGAAGCCGTCGCGGGCGGCACCACCGCCATAGGCTGCGGTCGCCGCACCCAGCTGGTGGCCCATGAAGATCCAGCCGAACACCAGGTTGGCGCGTTCCTTGCCGAACCGGTCGGCGGCCAGGCGCACCGTCGGCGGCACCGTCGCCACCCAGTCCAGGCCGTAGAACACCGCGAACAGGGTCAGCCCGTACATGGAGAAGCCGGTGAGCGGCAGGACCAGGAGGGAGAGGCCGCGCAGGCCATAATACCAGAACAGCAGCCAGCGATTGTCGTAGCGGTCGGACAGCCAGCCGGACGCGATCGTGCCGGCCAGGTCGAACAGGCCGATCACCGCGAGGATGCCGGCGGCACCCACCGGCGCCACGCCGAAGTCGCCGCACAACGTGATCCAGTGGGTCTGGATCAGGCCATTGGTGCTGAACCCGCAGATGAAGAACGTGCCGAACAGGACCCAGAAGGTCTGGCTCTGCGATGCCTCGCGCAGGGCGGCCAGGGGCGAGACCAGGAGGTCGCGCAGCCGGTGGTCCGCCATCGGGGGCGGGGCCGGCTGCAGCTCACCATAGGCGGGCAGACCGAGATCGGCCGGCCGGTCGCGCATCAGGAGCAGGACCAGCAGCATCGCCAGCACGATCATGCCGACTGCCAGGCACAATGCCAGGCGCCAGCCGACTGAATCGGTGAGTGCTGCCAGGAGCGGCAGGAAGACGAGCTGACCGGTGGCGCTGCTAGCGGTCATCATGCCGATCACCAGGCCGCGCCGCCTGGTGAACCAGCGGGTCGCGACCGTGGCGCCCAGGACCAGCGCGGTCATGCCGGTGCCGATCCCGATGATCACCCCCCAGAGCAGCACGAGCTGCCAGACCTCGGTCATCAGCAACGAGCCGAGCAGGCCCGCCAGGATGAGCAGCAGGGCGACGGTCACCACCTGGCGGATGCCGTAATGGTTCATGAAGGCGGCCGCGAACGGCCCCATCAGGCCGAACAGGACGAGGCGGATCGCGAGGGCCGAAGATATGTCGGTGGTCTGCCAGCCGAACTCCTGCTGGAGCGGCACGATCATGACGCCCGGTGCGCCCATCGCGCCGGCGGTGGCCAGCATGGCGAGAAAGGTCGTGGCCGCGACCACCCAGCCATAATGGATGTCGCGGGCGGCGAGGTAGCGGGCGAGGGCGGCCGAGAGCATCTCAGGAAGCCTCGGGCAGGAAGTGGCGGGCCGGGTCGACATGCTGTGTCACTCCTGATGCGGGTAAATACCCGTAATATGCGGCAAAGCGGCCACTGCCGCAGGCCGGTCAGAGGCGGGCGAGCAGGTCGCGGAGCTGCCCGGCGGCTTCCTCGCCCAACTGCGCCTGGATCCTGTCCTGCACTCCCTGCCAGACGGGAATGGCCTGACTCAGGATCTCGCGCCCGGCTGGTTCGAGACCGACCGAGGCCTCGCGCTGGTCGCTGCCTGGCGTCATGCGGACCAGGCCCATGCGCTGCAGCAGTCGCACGTTGCGTCCCACGGTCGAGCGGTCCAGCTCCATGCGCCGGCCGAGCTCGGTCAGTGACACGGGCTGGGCACGCTCGACGTTCCGCAGCAGGCTGAACTGGGCGACGTTGATGCCGGCCGGCTGCAGTGCCGCGTCATAGAGCGCAGTGAGCCGGCGCGATGCCGCCCGCAGGGCGATGCAATAGCAGGATCTGGAACTGGAACCAGTCATAATGTGGGTAGATACCCGTATTTAGTGGCATCCGTCAATCGGTGGCCACCGGCTTGGCAGTGCCCATGGCCGGCACCACCTGCAGGCGGCACGTCCGGGGGTGGCGGGCGTGACGGCCCTGTGCTATCGGCGCCGCCGTCACCGACAAGTCGTGATGTCCGCCTGGTTGCACCCGGCTGCTTGCCGCTGTGGCGCTTTGCTCAGGCCCGATGGAGTTCGTCATGCCCTCGCGGCGCCCGCTGGTGTTCGGCAACTGGAAGATGAATGGCCTGGGCGAGGACGCGCGGGCGCTGGCTGCGGCCCTGGCGGAAGCCGGGCGGCCGGAGGCCGGCACGCTCGCCGTGTTCCCGCCCTTCACCCAGTTGGCGCAGGTGGCGGCACAGCTCGACGGCAGCGGCATCATCGTCGGTGCGCAGGACTGCCACGAGGCGGCCAAGGGGGCGTTCACCGGTTCGGTGAGTGCCGCCATGATCGCCGATACCAGTGCCACGGCGGTGCTGCTCGGCCATTCGGAGCGCCGCCACGGTTTGGGCGAGACCGACGCGCTGGTGCGCGCCAAGGCGGAGGCCGCGCTGGCCGCGGGGCTGGGGACGCTGGTCATCTGCATCGGCGAGACCGAGGCGGAATATCTCGATGGCCAGACCCTGGCCGTGCTGGACCGCCAGCTCCAGGGGTCGATCCCTGACGGCATCGATGCGGCGCGGCTGGTGATCGCCTACGAGCCGGTCTGGGCGATCGGCACCGGCCGCACGCCCACGACCGAGGAGATCGCGCGGGTCCATGCCCATCTGCGCGGCAGGCTGGTCGGGCAGCTGGGCGAGGCCGGCCTTGACGTGCCGATCCAGTATGGCGGGTCGGTCAAGGGATCGAACGCGGCCGCGATCCTCGCCGTGCCGGACGTGGATGGCGCGCTGGTCGGCGGTGCCAGCCTGGATCCGGCCGAGTTCCTCAAGATCTTCACCGCGGGCGGCGGGCGCTTGGCCCGGCCCGGGAGCTGACAGCATGCAGACCGTCGTTCTGGTCATCCATCTCCTGATCGCGATCGCCCTGGTCGGGCTGGTGCTCATCCAGCGCAGCGAGGGGGGCGGCCTCGGCCTGGGTGGCGGCGGTGGCGGCGGCGGCTTCATGACCGCGCGCGGCACCGCCAACCTGCTCACCCGCACGACCGCGATCCTGGCCGGATGCTTCGTCCTGACCAGTCTGGCGCTGGCGATCCTGTCCGGAACGGGCACTTCGACACGCTCGATCTTCGACAGCCTGCCCCAGGAGGAGACGGCACCGGTCGAAGAGCCGCAGCCGGCCGCGCCTACCGGCCCGGCCGCTCCGCTCGCCCAGTGAGGTGTCGCGGGCGTCGCTGGCGGCGCCCGCCGGCGCCCGATCCGAAAACCTGCCGCTGGTGGCTTGCCAGCGGCCGATCGCACGTGGAAACTAGAGGCCGATGACGCGCTACGTCTTCATCACCGGCGGCGTGGTCTCCTCGCTCGGCAAGGGCCTGGCAGCCGCCGCACTCGGAGCGCTCCTGCAGCTCAGGGGCTACCGCGTCCGTCTCCGCAAGTTCGACCCCTACCTCAACGTCGATCCGGGCACGATGAGCCCGTACCAGCACGGCGAGGTGTTCGTCACCGAGGACGGGGCCGAGACCGACCTGGACCTCGGCCATTACGAGCGCTTCACCGGCGTCTATGCGCGCGGCAGCGACAGCACGTCCTCCGGCCGGATCTATTCCCGCGTGCTGGAGCGCGAGCGGCGCGGCGACTATCTGGGCGGCACCGTGCAGGTGATCCCGCACGTCACCGACACGATCAAGGAAGCGATCCAGGGCGATACCGGTGACGCCGACATCGTGCTCTGCGAGATCGGCGGCACGATCGGTGACATCGAGGGCCTGCCCTTCCTGGAGGCGATCCGTCAGGTCGGCTGGGAGCTGGGCTCGGAGCGGACCTGCTTCGTCCACGTGACGCTCGTGCCGTTCCTGGCCTCGGCCAAGGAGCTGAAGACCAAGCCCACCCAGCATTCGGTGCGGGAATTGCGGGCCCTCGGCATCCAGCCGGACGTGCTGGTCTGCCGCTCCGAGCACCCGATCTCGCACGACGCGCGGCGCAAGATCGCGATGCAGTGCTCGGTCCGGCCGGAAGCGGTGATCGCAGCCCTGGACGCCCGCTCGATCTACGAGGTGCCGATCCTCTACCACCAGGAGGGCTTGGACGTTCAGGTCCTCAAGGCGCTGGGCCTGCCGCACGAGCACGAGCCGGACGTCGACACCTGGCGCGCGATCACCCATGCGCTCGAGCGTCCGGAAGGCGAGGTGACCATCGGCATCGTCGGCAAATATGCCGGCATGGCCGATGCCTACAAGTCGCTGGGCGAGGCGCTGATCCATGGCGGGATCGCCAACCGGGTGAAGGTGCATCTGCGCTGGATCGAGGCGGAACAGGTCGGCGGGCCGCATGGTCATCATGCGCTGGACGGCTGTTCCGCGGTGCTGGTGCCGGGCGGGTTCGGCGAGCGCGGCGTGGACGGCAAGATCGCGGCGATCAGCTATGCGCGCACCGAGAAGCTGCCGTTCCTGGGCATCTGCTTCGGCATGCAGCTGGCCTGCATCGAGGTGGCGCGCCACGTGGCCGGCATCAACGGCGCGTCGTCCACCGAGTTCGGCCCCTGCGCCGACCCGATCGTCGGCCTGCTCACCGAGTGGGAGCGGGACGGCCGACGGGAGCGGCGGGTGCAGGGCGGTGCCCTGGGCGGCACCATGCGGCTGGGCGGCTATCCCGCGCATCTGCGGGAAGGCAGCCTGGCACGGCGGATCTATGACGCCCCGGTGATCTCCGAGCGCCACCGCCACCGCTACGAGGTCAATGTCGAATATCGGGACCGGCTGGAGGCGGCCGGGCTGATCTTCACCGGCCTGTCCCCGGACGGGATCCTGCCCGAAATCGTCGAGATCCCGGACCATCCCTGGTTCGTCGGCGTGCAGTTCCACCCCGAGTTCAAGTCGCGCCCGTTCGCGCCGCATCCCTTGTTCGCCTCGTTCATCGAGGCGGCGGTGCGCCAGTCCCGGCTGGTCTGAGCCGGGTCGGCACGTGCAAGCAGCGAAAGGGTCGTGTCATGCAGCATGAGGTGACGGCCGGCAGGGTGACCTTTGGCCGGTCCAGGCCATTCGTCCTGATCGCCGGGCCCTGTGCCATCGAGAGCCGCGACCATGCCCTGTTCATGGCCGACGCATTGGTGCAGCTCACCACGCGGCTGGACGTGCCGTTCGTCTTCAAGTCGAGCTTCGACAAGGCGAACCGGACCAGCGGCGGGGCGGCCCGGGGTGTCGGCATGGCCAAGGGCCTGGACATCCTGGCCGAGGTGAAGGCGCGGCACGGCTGTCCGGTGCTCACCGACATCCACGAGCGCCAGCAGTGCCAGCCGGCGGCCGAGGTGGTCGACATCCTGCAGATCCCGGCCTTCCTCTCGCGCCAGACCGACCTTTTGGTCGCCGCGGCGGAAACGGGTGCCGTGGTCAACGTCAAGAAGGGCCAGTTTCTGGCACCCTGGGACATGAGGAACGTCGCGAAGAAGCTGGAGGAAGCCGGGGCGAAGGGCGTGCTGCTCACCGACCGCGGCACTTCGTTCGGCTACAACACGCTGGTCACCGACTTTCGCGGCCTCAGCTACCTGGAGGAGACCGGCTGGCCGGTCGTGTTCGACGCCACCCATTCGGTGCAGCAGCCCGGCGGGCAGGGCGGTGCCTCGGGTGGCGAGCGCCGGTTCGTGCCGCTGCTGGCGCGTGCGGCGGTGGCGCTGGGCGTGGCCTCGGTGTTCATGGAGAGTCATGATCGCCCGGATCAGGCCATCTCGGATGGACCGAACCAGGTGCCGCTCGACCGGATGGAGGAGGTCCTGACCGACCTCGTCACCTTCGACCGCCTGGCCAAGGCCCATCCGCTTCCAAAGCTCGCCTGACATAATCAGAGGAACCGCCGGTCATGTTCGATACCGACATCGTGGGCCTGCATGCCCGCCAGATCCTGGACAGTCGCGGCAACCCCACCGTGGAAGTGGAAGTGACCCTGGCCGAAGGGGCGCTCGGACGTGCCGCCGTGCCGTCGGGTGCTTCCACCGGCTCGCGCGAGGCGATCGAGCTGCGCGACGGCGACAAGAGCCGCTGGCTGGGCAAGGGCGTCGGCAAGGCGGTCGATGCGGTCAATGGCGAGATCGCCGATGCGATCCTCGGCATGGACGCCACGGACCAGGAGGCGATCGACCGGGCGCTGATCGAGCTGGACGGGACGGAATCGAAGAGCCGGCTGGGTGCCAATGCTCTGCTGGGCGTGAGCCTCGCCACCGCCAAGGCCGCGGCGGCACAGCTCGGCCTGCCGCTCTACCGCTATGTCGGCGGGACCTCGGCCAGGGTGCTGCCGGTGCCGATGATGAACGTCATCAATGGCGGCGCCCATGCCGACAACCCGATCGACATCCAGGAATTCATGATCATGCCGGTGGGCGCGCCCTCCTTCTCGGAGGCGTTGCGCATGGGCACCGAAGTGTTCCACGCCCTGAAGAAGGCGCTCAAGGACGCCGGGCACAACACCAATGTCGGCGACGAGGGCGGCTTCGCGCCGAACCTGGAGAGTGCCGAGGCGGCGCTGGCCTTCCTGGACAAGGCGGTGGCCGCGGCCGGCTACAAGACCGGCGACGACATCGTGTTCGCCCTGGACTGTGCCGCCTCCGAGTTCTTCAAGGACGGCGCCTACGACATGGCGGGCGAGGGCAAGAAGGTCGACAGCGCCGGGATGGTCGACTTCCTGGCCGGGCTTTGTGACAGGTTCCCGATCCATTCGATCGAGGACGGCATGGGCGAGGGCGACTGGGCGGGCTGGAAGCTCCTGACCGAGCGCCTGGGCGACCGGGTGCAGCTGGTGGGCGACGACCTGTTCGTGACCAACCCGAAGATCCTGAAGGAAGGCATCGACCAGGGCATCGCCAATGCGATCCTGATCAAGGTGAACCAGATCGGCACGCTGTCCGAGACGCTGGACGCGGTGGAGACCGCCAAGATCGCCGCCTATCGCTCGGTGATGTCGCACCGCTCGGGCGAGACCGAGGATGCCACGATCGCGGATCTCGCGGTGGCGACCAATTGCGGTCAGATCAAGACCGGATCCCTGTCTCGTTCCGACCGGCTGGCGAAGTACAATCAGTTACTGAGAATCGAGGAGCAGCTGGGCGAGCAGGCCGTATATCCAGGTAGGCGGGCGCTCGCGCGCGGCTGAACCTGCCCGTTCCACAGGTTTCTTAGTGCAAGGCCCGGCGGCGCATGGCGCTTCCGGGCCTTTTTCGTGTCCTGCATCGGATGCTTCCGCGCAAGCCTGGGATTTTCGCCATGCGGTTGGAATATATTGCAGGAAATCTTGAAAGTTGTTGTTGTGGCGGGTCGGCGCGGCGTCCCGTAAATCCGCGTTGTTGTGGAATGTCTTCAGAGATGGTGTCAGAAGATTTTGAGATGCTTTTCCTGAACGCCGTGTAATGAATGGAACAGGAGTAGCGTCTACTGCAACTCCGGGATTAATACCGTGTCACATAGGTCCGAGGTCACCTGGAATTGGTTTACCGCTCGGGAACCGCGTGTCAGATCATCTAACACATCAGGTGCTCATCCATTCCCGCCCGGCAACAGGCTAAAGCCAACCGTGGTGGGTGCCGGCACGAAGCGGCGGCCGGAGCAGCACCGAGCGTAACACCTGCATTTGTCCTGGGGGGGACATCATGCGAAGCCGTATCGCTGCCTTTCTGGCGGCCGCTGGAATCGCGCTCGGCTCACTGGTAGCCATTGCGCCCGCGCCCGCCGAGGCCAAGGACAAGCCGGTTTTCGACGGCTTCCGCTACAACAAGAAGCCGAGCCTGTCGGGCTGTGGTCTGAGCACGATCAAGATCTTCTATGAAGGTGAGCTGTTCGGCGGCAAGTCGAAGAAGCAGCCCAACATCTCCCAGCTCAAGAACGTCATCGTCCCGCAGATCCTGAAGAAGAAGTGGGACTATGTCGTCATCGACATCGAGGTCTGGGACGAGATCAAGGAGATGGACAAGCTCATCCTGGCGATGAAGACCA
>Ga0182739_1001843_pt1 | contig 20924 bp, 17 predicted proteins | sample eDN5th30CBELigBY_FD_128873 | JGI IMG/M metagenome (GOLD analysis project Ga0182739, IMG submission 128873) | Enriched backyard soil microbial communities from Emeryville, California, USA - eDNA 5th pass 30_C BE-Lig BY (version 2) (version 2) | ecosystem: Environmental > Terrestrial > Soil >...
ACGGCACGAAAGGCTTGCTTTTGCGAGGACTGTTCTGATGCAGTGCCCGGGCCACAAGTTCTTTTCCGGTCCCACTTTCTCCCAGAATCAACACGGTGGTATCGGTGGGGGCCAGGTTTTTGAGTTGTTCGATCACCCGGTGCATGGACGGACTGTTGCCGATGACCCCCTCGAACCCAAACTTTTCATCCAGCCCTCGCGATAATGCCACGTTTCGCCGAATGAGCCGGATTCGACTGGAAGCCTTATCCACCGCACTCCTCAGTTCCTGGATATCGAGCGGCTTGGTCAAATAAGTATAAGCTCCCCCTTGCATGGCAGTGACCACCGATGGAATGGAACTGTGCGCGGTCAGCACGATCACTTCCGCATCCGGAAGCTCGTCTTTGGTTTTACGCAGAATGGCCAGCCCATCGACATCATCCATCTTCAAGTCGGTGATGACGATATCGAAACTCTGACCTTCGATCAGATCGATCCCCTTCTTGCCGGAGTTGGCAATCATACAGTCGCAATTCAGCGAATGCAGACTGTCCGCGACCGCCTGAGCATGCGGTTCGTCGTCATCCACAATCAAGACATTAATCGCGACGCTGTTGGGGTCAAGATGATTGACGGCCACTCACTTTTCTCCGAAATACACATTCAAAATTGAGATCATGCAAAATCGAGATCACGGTCGGTAAGCCGAAATGGCAGATTCTCGGCCCCGTCCCTGCTGGCGGTCATTATGACAGGTCTTTTCAGGAAGAGTTACTGAACATGGCCAGGCAGAATGACATTTCGGCATGAATCCCCTGTCTCCGCCGTTGTAAAACGCATGGACGTCTCTCTTTGACAGCTGGTTTTTTCCGGAGAGTCCTGTCACGTCAGCTCGATTCTCTCTCGAGGCAAATGCCCGCGGGCTGCTTTGCTCATCCTTCTGGGCATGGTACGCTGCGCAAAAAAACTTTTGCACAGTTCAAAAACGGAAAGCTCGCGCCATGTTGGAAATTCCAGTCATTCGTTGGGGAAAACCGTATCAGTCCATGGAAAAGACTCCCGTCGTCCACTTCGAAACGGGAGAAGAGATGGCCCGGATGGATCAGGCCAATGGCGGTCTGATCAAGATGGATATGCGAAAAGCAGCCCAAGCTCGCGAAGCACTGCGGCAATTCTCGATCGAAGAACTCTGCGAAAAATGCGATGAAGCTTCCACGTACTTCATGGAAGAGACGTTGCCGCTGGGAAACAGCCAGCAAACGCCTCACGAATTCTGTCACATTCAGTCCGCCACGACCGGTCTGCCGGAACATCTGTGTGCATTCAACATGCGCAAAAACGCTTTCGTCATGAAGCACATGCGCGATGTGCTGGACGCGCTCACACGTGGACTGCCATTCGAAATTCTGACAAACGGTTTTGGAATGGAAAGCCGGGGCGTGATGATGAGCTATCAGGCCACCGCGCCTGTCCTGGGAGCGGTGCTTCCCAATAATTCTCCTGGAGTGCATACGCTTTGGCTGCCAATCATCCCACTCCAACTGGGACTGGTGCTCAAACCCGGTTCGCAAGAACCCTGGACCCCCTATCGCATGTTCGCAGCGATGTCGAAAGCCGGTATCCCCGCCGAAGCCTGGTGCCTTTATCCGGGGGGACACGATTGCGGCAGTGCGGTTCTGGAAACCTGTGCCCGTTCCATGATCTTTGGTGGTCAGCAGACGCTGGATAAATACAAAGACAATCCCCGCGTTCAGCCACACGGCCCGGGTTTCTCCAAAATTCTGATTGGCGATGACAAAGTGGATCAGTGGGAAGATTTCCTGGACATCCTGGTCGATAGCGTCTTCGCCAACTCCGGGCGCAGTTGTGTGAATGCCAGCAGCATCTGGGCTTCACGCCATACACGTGAAATCGCCCAGGCCATTGCGGAGAAAATCGGACCTGTCACGCCTCGTCCGATGGCCGATCCCGATGCCATGCTGGCCGCCTTCACCACCAAGGGAGTGGCCGAGGCGATGAACAATCAGATTGAAGAGAAACTGAAAGAGCCCGGCGTGACCGACATGACCGCAGCCTATCAACCGGAAGGCCGCTGGATTGCTCATGAGCGGTATGATTTCCTCCGTCCGACGGTGGTGCATTGTGCCAGTCCCGAACCATTCCTGGCGAATACGGAATACATGTTCCCGTTTGTCAGTGTCGTGGAATGTCCGCAAAAGCAGATGATTAAAACAATCGGGACCACTCTGGTCTGCACTGCACTGACGGACAATGCAGCCTGGCAACGGGAACTCCTGGATGCCACCCACATTGATCGCCTGAATCTGGGAGAAGTGAAGACAGTGCAATTGAACTGGCTGCAACCGCACGAAGGCAACATCATCGATTTCATGTTCCGCAACCGCGCCGTGCAGACCAGCCCACCTCCCGCGCATTAAACCAGTTTGGTCGATCATGTGCCCGCGTCGAAAAGGTTTCACTTGATGAAAGACTGAATGCCGCGAGGCAAGTGCGATACAAGATTTACAAAAACGCTCTAAGTTTCAGAGTCGACGAAGTTTTTGAGCAAGCTATTCTCATTTGCGCCCCCTGCGCCCCGGATGAAACAGCACTTTCGCCTTTTGATTTTGGCATGTGAAGGGACCGGGCCCAGCTTGATCAAGCTGGCGAGATCGTGTGATCATGTCGCCATTCTTGCATCAGACGATGTCTGATTATGCCTGCTGTTTTTTTGCCCAATATCTCCATTTTCCCTGCCTTCTGGTTTGTGTTGTTAATAGAGAGCCTGCAGGAGGGCATTTCGAGAAGTTCCACTGCAGTTCTGGCGGGTCTGCCGATATGATTGTGGGACGAAGACGGATCGCGAACAGGGAACTGCCAATCGGCGACCTTCTTCCCGGCCTCGCATCCCCTTTCTCCGATCCTCCTTTCCCCTGTTCACCATGCCAATCAAAAGCGTTGAAACCGAAGAACCTCAATTGATCCTCACGCCCATGGTGGACATCGTGATGTTGATCATGATTTTCTTTATGGTCAGCACAGAGTTTCGCCGGCGTGAAAGCCAGTATGAAATTCAATTGCCCAAAGTGACCGAGGCTCAACCGCTGACGGCGCTGCCGGATGAATTGACAATCAATATTACTGCGGACGGCACCTTGTACCTGGGAGCCGAAAAAGTGACGCTGGATCAGTTGGAGCTCAGCCTGAGCGAGGCACAGAAACGCTATGCAAATCAGGTCGTTGTGATTCGGGGAGACGGTTCCGGTCTCTATCAGCATGTGATGACGGTGTTGAATCGTTGTGTCCGGGCGAAGATTATCAACATCCAGCTTGCCAACCAGATTGAACGGGGAGGGAGTTGATGCTGGCTCTGGTCAACCTCTCCATGGAATACTGGAATCTGGTCCGGCTGGTGATTGCCCTGCTGCAGCCGTTGCTGGTGCTGGCATTTATCGTCGGGCTGGTCGTCGCGACGGCCCATCTGTTGACGATGATCGGCACACGCTGGGGAGATCGTCGGGCCTCTTCGAAAGCAATGTTTTTTTCGGTGGTCATCCATCTGCTGCTGGCCATGGGGCTGGTGACGTTGATTCCCGAATACCGTTCGAATCTCATCTCGCAGCTGGCGGAACTGGAAACGGTTCCCATTCGAATTGCTGCTCCTGATGCGTTCTCCGAGGAGAATGTGGACGAGAATGCCGAGGGAACTGGAGGATCGACGGCGCTCTTTCAGGCCATGCCCCGTCCTCAAGAAACCCTCATCGAGCCCACACGCAGCCGTACGGAAGTTCCGTCGGCTCCCGAACAGATGCAACCGCTGCAAAAGCCTGGCGACACTCTTTCCATGGAACCTGCTCCGGTTCCGGATCGAGAACGGTTACCAGATCAGCCCGCGACACTCCCAGAGCAGGAAAAGCCGGAGACGAAAACAGAGCTGGAGCAGGTCAGTTCTGATTTGAAGATGGATGCGCTGCCCATTACCGCACGTCCGGAGGCCAGCACCCCGGAGATCAATCGGGAACGGGTCTCTCCGACTCCCACCATGTCAAACACGGTTTCATCGATTGTCCCGGAGCGTCCAAGCCAGGAAACCGTTCCGGAACAGGCATCCTCTTATTCTCCCGACCGTCCGCCGCCAGACCTGGCTGCCATGGCCCAACCCGCAGCAGAACTCACCCCCGCCACACCAGTCGAGATGCCGGAACACTCCATTCCGGGGCCTGTGCCAGCAACGCCGCAAGCGCCGGAACAAGTCACTCGAACGGCGCCTGCAATACCTCCTCCGGCAGCAGAGACTGATGAATTGATCGCCCGTACGGAGTCTCGGACCAGAATCCCGTCGCTGGAGTCTCTGGGGACCGAACGCAGCCGTGTCCGGCCTGCACCCATTCCGCAGAACCTTCCTTTGGAACGTCCAGACGGGCGTTCTCCGGGAATGCGGGATGTGCTGCCGTTGCCTGCCGAGCAACCTCAGTTGAGTCGGTCGACTGATCCCTTTACGCGATCCGGTGGGCCGGAGCGCATCCCTTCTGCCTATCGGTTGCGAACGGATGAAGAGCGGGAAAAAGCCATTATGCGATTTGGTGGCTCGCAGGAGTCCGAAGCGGCCGTCGATCGTAGTTTGAAGTGGATGGCATCGGTCCAGAACAGTGCCGGCTTCTGGGATGCCAGCGAGTTTGGTGCCGGGCTGGTGGAAGTGGACGAAAAAGGGATTAACCGGAAAAATGCCGGTCGCGATGCTGATGTCGGGGTGACCGCGCTGGCTGTCCTGGCATTTCTCGGAAAGTTGAACACCGTCGATCAGGGAGTCTATTCGCCGCAAGTCAATCGGGCTCTGCGCTGGATCGTTTCTCAACAGACTTCCAAACAATGGGGAGAAGGCTGGGGCAGTACCCCCGGTTATCTGGGGGGAAATGCCACGGAATTCGAAGCCATCTATTGCCATGCCATGGCGACATTCGCCCTGGGCGAAGCCTATGCCATGTCTCGCGATAACCCCGATGCACAATGGTTACGAGCACCATTGGAACAGGCCACCAATTTCATTCTGGATGTGCAGAATGGCGATGGAGGCTGGCGATATATCAAAGGGCAGCGCGAAGGAGATATGAGTATTTTTGGCTGGCAGGTGATGGCACTGAAAAGTGCGGAAGCCTCTGGCATCCAGATCGACTCAGACCGTAAATTGCGAATGCAAAAATTCCTGGCTGATCGGCGACTGGGAAGAGCCGGCGGACTGGCGGGCTACCGTCTCAACGAAAGGGCCAGTGCCCCGATGACTGCCGAGGCACTCTATTGTCGGCAGATGCTGGGAGTGGCCCACGACCCCGGTGCCACGCGCGAAGCATTGCAGATGCTCATGAATAACCTGCCACGCAGGACTTCGCTGAATTTTTACTACTGGTACTATGGAACGCTGGCCATGCACCAGCACGGGGGACCGGAATGGGACCGGTGGAATATCGCTGTCCGTGACCTTTTGATTGCCGAACAACGTCTCCATGGGCCACTGGCTGGCAGCTGGGATCCCCGTGATGTCTGGGGAGGCTACGGGGGACGGATGTATTCCACCGCGGTCGCCACACTCAGCCTGGAAGTCTATTACCGCTACCTTCCACTTTATCGGATCAATGAAGAATAGAGCTTCGTCTATTCTAAAATTTGGTGAAGGGCGGGGTGGCATTGTTGAGGAGTCACGTAGCTGGGTCAAGACCCAGCTTTATTCAGCGCCAATAAACTCGTCCCCGTACAACTCTGGCGACCCACCCCCAACCTGGCGGATCTCTTCCCGCTCGAACGTAGCGGTGAAATGACGACCACGGCCAATCCACGGCCCGCTGTGCCAGTATTGATGGGTGACCAGCGTGAAGAAGAACAGGCCCCCTTCGCGATTCCGTCGCATGACGATTCTCCGTCAACTCAACAAAATCAATCATACCGGATTATCAAAGATCACGTCAGGCGAGAAATCACGACCTCAAAGCTGGGTCTCGACCCAGCCTACGTCACTAAAGCCGGAACACCGCCTCATCGAGGTGCTTTTCGCCATCTCCCGGCAGACAAAATCCGGCACGTGCAGGAATTGTTGAGGAAGGGGGGGTTCCGTCCAGGAAACCGTCGAACAGACCGGTATCAGCAGATCCTCGGTGCTTCGGGAGCGGAACAAGTTGATTTGATTTTTCGGAAAATGGGCTCTGGCGACAATTGCTATTCGTGCCTTTCGTTCGATGTCTCGCAGAGGGAAGAATTTTTCCTTTCCCTGCCCAGTCGCGATGTTCCACATAGAAAGGTGGTTGCGATCCATTACGGGTGCTCGGTTCCATTAAAAAAACTGGTCACGACCATCGAAACATCCGACATGAAAGTCGCTATACTTGAAACCAGGGAAAATACCGACAATCAGGCTGGTTGAGATGTCGAATCAGAGGGATGCCATGTTTGATCGAATTGTTTGTGATCCAGAGATACTCGGGGGGAAACCCGTTATTAAGGGAACCCGAATCAGCGTAGAAATCCTTCTTGAATGGATGGCCAGTGGAGCGACCACTCAGGAGATCGTCGACGAGTACGATCACTTGACGCTGGAGGATGTTCAGCAAGCGTTGCGTTACGCCGCAGCGTCCATGCATGACAACATCGTTTTACAAGCGAAAGTCGCCTCATGAATCTGCGAGATTTCCGGTTGCTCGCGGATGAAAATCTTCATTCAGCGGTCATTGATCACCTTCGTTCGATTGGTTTTGACGTGCTCTCGGTCCGGGATGAAGGCTGGTCCGGAACAGCGGATGTTGAGTTGCTTCGTCGAGCCAATTCCGACGAACGGGTCATCGTGACTCATGATGCAGATTTCGGGTTACTGGCGATTCGTCAGGGACATCCGGTTCATGGAATTCTGTACCTTCGTCCTGGCCATATCAAACCAGAGCAAACGATTGCGATGCTCCAGACCCTGCTGAGTCAGAAATTGTCCGTCTCTTCCCCGTTCATCATTGTGGCGCAGAGAAACGGTGAGAACGTCACCATTCGAGTGAAAATGTTACTGGGGCAGAATGATCAGGCTGAGACGTGACAGAATTCCCAGCCATTCCGAAGAAATCAGTGATGTGCTGGGTCAAGACCCAGCTTTATTCAGCGTTCACAAACTCATCCCCGTACAACTCTGGCGATCCACCCCAACCTGGCGGATCTCTTCCCGCTCGAACGTAGCGGCGAAATGACGACCACGGCCAATCCACGGCCCGCTGTGCCAGTACTGATGGGTGACCAGCGTGAAGACGAACAGGCTTCCTTCGCGATTCCGTCGATAGCGTCGCCTGACGATTCTCCGTCAACTTAACAAAATCAATCATACCGGATTATCAAAGATCACCTCAGGCGAGAAATCACGACCTCAAAGCTGGGTCTCGACCCAGCCTACGTCGCTGTGAACGGCTCTATTCTAACCGATTTCCCGGAGGTCAGGGAAAAGCATGCGTTGGGTTCTCTCCCGTAGCTCTTCTCCCTTGTCTCCACCAGCTCAGGTCTGGAACGGCAGGAGTCAGGGAAACACTCACATCGTCTCTTTTGTACGTGGTGAAATCGCTTCCATCCGCAGATTTGATTTATTCCCTAAAATCGATGTAATCCGGCCGATTCCGGTGCTTTCTCACTGGAGGGGTTCAGGAAAACCACTCAGTCACGAAATTGGATTGTAGCGTTATTGTACGTTTGTCGGAGCCCGGTCTTCCTGGATCATCACGCTTTCGGTTTTGCTCATGTCTGTACAAGTGCACGTTTCATCGCCGACGAATCCAGCTTCCGCGAAGTCGCGGGATGGCTGGTATCTGGTTGGCTGCCTGGCGCCTGAAAAATCGCTTAGCGAAATCAAGATCGATTCACCGACGTTTGTTGTCGGTCGCCGCCCCGAGGCGGATCTGCAGATTACTTCGCAGTGCGTCTCTGCGCGTCACGCGGAGATTTTGCAGATTGGGCCGCATCTGTTCATCCGTGATCTGGGAAGTACCAATGGAACCTATCTGAATCGGCAACAGGTCAAAACCCCCACCCCCATTGCGGTTGGCGATCATATCGAAATTGCGAATGTGGAGTTTCGCGTGGAATTCCGCAACGGCACCAACCGAGATCCACGACGCGAATTGGAATCGCTGAAAAAAACCACTCAGGCTGTCGACATTCTGGAATCGAACTGGGTGCTCAGCCAGTTCGATCTACTGATGAATGAAGGGCTGGTGACGCCTGCCTATCAGCCAATTCTCTCTTTACGGGATGGTCAGACCGTGGGCTATGAATCTCTGGCTCGTACTTCACTGGTGGGACTGGAAAACCCTGCAGAGATGTTTCACACGGCCGAAATGGTGAAAAAAGAAGTCGAGCTGAGCATCATCTGCCGTCAAAAAGCACTGGAAAACTGTGGGTTTTTGCCTCCCAATGCCAGCCTGTTTGTCAACACGCATTCCAGTGAACAGTTCAAGAAAGATATTTACCCGTCGCTGCTGGAAATTCGCCATCAGTGTCCGCACTTGAAACTGATCGTGGAAATTCATGAAGGAGCCATTCACGATCCTTACCTGACAGCCGAATTCTGCGAGCTGGTCCGCAATCTGGGATATAAAGTGGCCTACGATGATTTTGGTGCTGGTCAGTCACGACTGCTGGAACTTGTGAAATCTCCACCGGACTACCTGAAATTTGATGCCAGCCTGATACGAGACGTTCACCAGTGTAATCCTTATCAGCGTCGCATGCTGAAGATGCTGGTGGATATGTGCCACGATGTCCCGGTGATCACCATTGCAGAAGGAGTGGAGTCCAAAGATGAGGCGGAAGCCTGTCTCGACCTGGGCTTCGATCTGGGGCAGGGATATTACTTCGGCCGGCCCAAACCTGCAGCAGCCTATGAATCATCAGGGCCGCCCCTGGTGCCGGTTTCCAGCTGATTTGACGAACCGGCAATCCTCCCTCGTGCTTTGTCAATTTAAAAGACCCGCAGTCAAGAAACAAGGCGTCTCCATCACCGGACAAGCCGAAGAATCTGAAATGCACCGCTGAGTGGCGACTTGAACACGTTGCCCGATTCATCCAGCACCTGCACGCGAAACCCATAATTCACGGCAGCCTGATGAAAATATTGTGCCTGATATCTTCCCGGATCTCCCAGCCAGCACACTCCTCCCGGCTCCAGCATCTGCTCAATCAACTTCAACAGTGGAAGATGCAGTGTCGCATCATATGTCACTTCACAACCCATCAGCACCGGAAACTGCAGGTTGGGAACCTCTCGCCAGTCGAGCTCCAGCAACTCCGGCTCGGGCAAGTCATTCAATCGTGCATTCAAGCGACACATGTGCAAAGCGGTAGAATCGTAGTCGCTGAAAGTCACCCGGTCCCCTCGCAGCAAAGAGGCCACACCCACCAGTCCAATTCCTGCCCCCAGTTCCAGAACGCGGGTTCCAATCGGCCATTCTGCACGGAGCACCGCAGCAGCCATCTTAATTGCACTGGGCCATAAAAACGCCCAATACGGCATGTAATCATTCTGCGAATTCTTCTCGTGAACCTGAACATCATCGAGAAACAGATCCGGATCGGTCGGTCGGATCAGCTTGAGAACATGCTCGGCAACAGTCAGATCATAAGCGGTCCAGCCGCCAGGAATCATGGGCAGTGCGTCGGCACATTCCGGCAATTCCGGAAAAGCGGAAGGAACGGCATTCTCGACGGAACGATCATCAGGCAATCGGTTCATGCTGTGCGTTGTACGCCGTGTGTTCAATTTCATCAATTGAAGACCTCTCACATCCGCCTGCGACATCTCCGGAATTGGCTGGTTTTCCGAAGATGACCTGGGCAATTTTGGGCAGAACGGCGAAGCCTGCCGGTTCTGCTTGAGAAGTCTGGTCCATTTTGTCGATCGGAATAAAAGGGAGGTTCTAGCAGCCTGTTGAAAATCACAAAATCTCGGCCAGATAGAAATGTCTAGCCCAACTTTCTCAATGAATCAGGCATGTTTGGAGACACAGACATTCCTGTCTGTGCGTTTTTCAACAGGCTGCTAAGGCCCAGAGAGCTCCCTGAAAGAACTTGCTCAAGCAGGTGAAAAGTTATTATGCCTCCACGTCGTCGTCCGACCACCAGCGGGCCTGCTGCCACAACGCGGATGCTGCATCCTGAGCAGTACCTGCAACCGTTCCTGCATTTTCTGGAAGCAGAGCGGGGCATGTCCGCCAATACCGTGGCCGCCTATCGCAACGACCTGCAGCAGTTCATTGAGTGGATGGATGGAGAACAGCTGGTTTCGGTTCTGGATGTGAATCTGCAGATGCTGTCCGGCTTTGTGGAGGCCCTGCACGCCCGGGAATTGAAGGCGACCACCATTTCCCGCCGGCTGGTGGCGCTCAAGATGTTTTTTCAGTTCCTGGTCCTGGAAGGGGTGGTGGCAGAGAGCGCGATTGAGCTATTGACTTCACCCAAGTTGTGGAGATATCTCCCCACCGTACTCAGTCCGGAAAAGGTGAACGATCTCTTGGGGGCTCCGGGCTGGAATGATCAGTTTCCGCTCCGCGACCGCGCCGTTCTGGCGGTCTTGTATGCCACAGGCTGCCGTGCTTCCGAAGTCGCCGGACTGCGATTGGCGGATGTGAAACTCGAACAGAGTTTCTGTCGGTGTCTGGGGAAAGGGAATAAAGAGCGTATCGTTTCCTTAAATCCCGTTGCGATGAAAGCCATTCAGGATTACCTGACTCGTGAACGTCCGCTTCAGGCGCGGCTGCGAGAGAATGAATATTTATTTCTTACCCGGTCCGGTCGCACACTCACTCGCATTAATATCTGGCAACTGGTCAAACGCTATGCCCTGCGAACGGGCTGCGGGAATAAAGTCAGCCCGCATACATTGCGTCATAGTTTTGCCACCCATATGCTGGCAGGAGGTGCGGAAATTCGCGCTCTGCAAGAGATCCTGGGGCATGCCAGTATCCGCACAACGCAAATTTACACCCAGGTAGAACACAGCCGGTTAAAGGCAATTCATTCAAAATGCCACCCCCGCGGATAATGGGCCACTCGACCAGTGCGGTCTCTCATGCAGTGCGGTTTCTCATGTGCCCGCGTCGAAAGGGTTTCACTTGATGAAAGACTGAGAGTCTGTCCGGAAAGGTCAATTTGTGCTGCGATCGGCTCTTTTGCGTTCTGAACTTCGTCAGCCTGCATCGTCGAATCCCGGGAATTCGCCTGCTTCGGCTTCCTTGTCAGAACACAAATCGCTCGATCTCGACTGACAAAGCACCTTTCGGGACAGACTCTGAATGCCGCCAGTCAAGTTCGTGACAAGATTTACAAAAACGCTCTAATCATCTCCCCGCCCCAGGTAAGAACGGTCAATTCCCAGCAGGACTTTCAGGCTGGTGGAGACAGTTCCCAATGCAATCCCGATCATAATGGCCCGGTTCCCGGCGGTATTAAAGATCGACATGATAGATGCTGTCATCTGATCCGAACGGAATGCGGAATACTGTTCCGGAATCCAACTGGTCAGGGCGGGGCCTGCCGATGTTCTCCCTAATAGAATGATAAATGCCGTTCCCAGAAGCAGGATCGCTTCCAGGTTTTTAGCTCGAAAAGCACGGAAGGCCGCAGACGCCACATAAAAAGCCAGCAACGCAAATGTTGTTGTTAACAGAGGTTGATAAACATATTCATATAGCCACCAGAAAGGTGTCCCTTGTGCTGTATAACTTCCGGACCAGGGAAATTTCTGTTGATGGGCAGCGATAAACAACTCCCCCACCGCTTGCCGCCAGGCAAATTGATCCCGGGCTCCCTGCAGCAGAAATCGTTTTTGGGCAGAATTGAGAGGTCCAGTTGCCAGCAATCGGAAGCAAAGTCCTTTCTGGCGATCCGCCTCTGTCGGCAGTTCCTGTTTAAACTGCGAAAACGCCTTCTTTTGTTTCTCTGTCAGCTCTCCCGCGACCGGCAATTGACTTTCCAACTGGTCCCAGGTCATCTCGGGCGTTTCGACGAACCGTTGAATCAGCAGGACTTGCGCGGAATTCAATTCCACCGGCGGGGGCGCGGGGTGAGTTCGTTCCGGCTCCACAACGCCAGATTGAATTTCCGCCAGCAGCTCACACGCAGTCTTCTTGAGGGGCTGAGTGACTCCGGCCGAATTCAGAGCCTGCACGAGTGATTCGGCCTTCCAGTCAGCAGAAAAATAATTATGAAAGGCGGTCTGCTGCAAGTCGGTGAGGTTTTGTCCGAACGATTCAATCTTCGCCCGCAATTCTTTCTCTTGTTCCGGCAACAGCGGACGGACGCACGGATCGTTCGTCCAGGTTGTCGCGATCTGGTTTCTCAATGAGACCGACATGGGCCCCGCGATGCTTAATACGGTGCGTGATTCCGGCCCGCCATTCTGATTTTCCTGGCCGCGCTCAAGCTGTATGCGATCATTCATCTCTGCAGGAATCATGAAGCCTGGCGGAATGTTTCGTACCTCTTTTTGCGTGATTCGTTGGCTGAGCCGGTCGAGTTCTTCAACGGCTGTCTGGGCTTGTGGGGAAGGCTGCAGGATTTTCAGCAAAGCGTCCCGGTCCGCATCACTCATGACGCCGGCAAACAGCAGTGTTTCATGTCCCGGATGATATCTCACCTTCTTTAACAGAGTCTCCGGAGGCTGGGCCAGTGTTCCCAGTTGTTCGATCTGGCAGCGCCATGCCAACGTGTCCTGATAAGCCACCAGGTCCTCCTGTTGTCCAGGGCTCATCCATCCTGTGAAAACGAGTTCCGATCCACCGGCTCCGTTAACAATGGAGAGTTGCTTTCGAACCGACCGGGGGACTGGCTCTGCATCACCACGGCGAGCAGGAGCGGTCAGGGGAACGCGATAAGTCGGTAAAGCACTGAGTGGCAACGGGACCGCGGTTTCTCCGTAGGCTTCCACACTCGCTTCTGGCGGAGCTCCCAGTTTCAAGATTCCAAATAGAAAGGTCGCGGCAAAACAGATCAGTGTGATCCCGGCATATCCCCAACCGGGCTGACGGTCGCTGATCCGTTGTAACTGGAGGCGAAAAAGATTTGCACCCCCCAGAATAAATGCGATCGATGCCAGGACATCGAACCAGATCGCTGCTTCCTCTCCCGCCCTCCGTAAGGCAGGGATAAAAAAGGAGATCATCAGGATGAATCCGGCGATCGCGGTAATCAGCAGTGGGATGGTTCGTTTCATATCGATGATGATATTTCAAGACGAAGTTTTGAATACCTCAGGCGATTCGTATTCTGCCAACAGATCAAATCAGTGCGTCAACAGGAATGAGTGATCAAAATGCGCCACATTGGAATCACGACTGTTGAAAAATAAGTCTGTCCGAGAGTTCATGTTTTTCAACAGGCTGCTAGATGCTGACAGGTTGCAGCGTGCGAATACTTTCTGCTTCGGCATAGCAAATCTTCAAGGCGTCACAGGCCAACCGGCCCGAAAGGACTGTGGGGGCTGATCCGGAACGCACTCCATCCACTGCAGCCTGAATTTCCCCAATGAAAGCACCACACCATTCAGGACTTCCCCCCGGATTGGGCGTCTCAATTGGACCTTCGTCGGGAATGAGTGTTAACGGCCGATTGACCACCCATTCCGTTCCATATGTGCCGACATCAAACTGCAACGTCGCTCGTTCCAGAAACAGTTCGAAGCTCTGAGCGAACTTCAATTCGCCAGCAGCAATGCCCCCGCTGATACAACTTATCGTGAGGTCCGGGTCATCATAAAGATATTGAGTACAAACATGATTGACGAATCCTTCCTTCAGCAATCCTCGCGAAAACACCTTGTTGGGGATTCCACATAATAAACCGAGATAATGATTATCATGAATGTGCAGGTCGATGCCCCATCCTCCCAGCTTGCGAAAATCGCTAATGTCTGCAGACCAATCGGGAGGAGCAATCACCCGCCGGAACGAAGCTCCGGATAATTTGCCATAACGACCACCTGTGACGCACTCGCGCGCCCAGTTGAACTCGGGAAAGAACGGGAGAACATGGGCCACCATGAGGAGTCGATTCGCTTTTTCCGCAGCGGCCAGCATCCGTTCAGCGGCCGACAGCTCGATGGCGATCGGTTTTTCCACCAGGACATGTTTCCCCGCCTGTAATGCAGCAATCGTCATTTGCTCGTGCTGGTCGGTGGGCAGACAGAGATGAACCAGGTCGATTTCCGGGTCACGCAGTAAGTCGGCTGCATCAAGATAGGTTTTGATTCCCGTCAAGTCTGTCTGACTGCTGCCGCGGGGCCCGAAATTTCCCTGAATCTCGGACCAGTCTCCAGACAGCTTTTTCTGATTCCGGGTGGCAATGGCCGCCACGTGGGCTCCCTGCACATGCTTGATCGCCTCGAAATGTGTCATCCCCATGAAGCCCAGGCCAATAATACCGATGCGTATGCTCATGTTCGTTGTCCCTGTTCCGGAAAAGTCCTCCGCAAAGTAACAGAGAAGCTGGCAGATGCCAACTTGCCCTGCAATTCGCCAGAGGGAGCTTTCACCACAGGAAAGGACGCCACGAGAAGGGAAGAGGAGAGAGGAGAAGGGAAGAGAAGGGTGAATGTGTACTCAACCCGGTCCATGTTCCAGTCATGAAGTGGCAGCGGATGAATTTCAAGAGCTCTGTTTCATCAACCATTCTCGCATGCCTGAACGGCTCCCTGCACTTTTTTCCGCTTCTTCGATCGAGAGTGCTGAAGCCTGAGTTGCAGAAAGAGAAGAGCAGCAATTGCGACAAGATAGAGCGTTTTTGTAAATCTTGTTGTGAACTTGCCTCGCGGCATTCAGTCTTTCATCAAGTGAAACCCCTTTCGACACGGGCACATGATCGATCAAACTGGTCTAGAGATGTTCGTCGTCCATGTCATCGTCGTCGTCACCTTCTTCATAATCTGGATGGAGCGGGTTGTCGGGATCGAAGAAGAAATCGCCCAGCCCCATCGGGACGGCGTTTCCGCCGAGTGACTGGCGTTTTCGTTCTGCCAGCGATTGCAGGTCGAGTGCGTCCTGCCCCAGGCACTTTTCCAGTGCATTCCGCCAGGCAGCATCTTTGGCGACCGGATGAAGAGGGTCGGCCGCCATGGTCTTGAGGGCGAACCGCAGAACATTGATGCCGTCCCGGGTAGAAAAATCGAGTTTCAATTCGTGGGAATTCTGAAGAAATTCCACCGTCAGATTGAGCATTTCATCGTCGGAGAAGGGAAGATGGTAGTGCAGAATCGCTAACTCATCATGCCGGGCGGGATATCCCAGCGTGAGCGTCGGCTGGAGACGGCTCAGGATATAGTCGGGAATCTCGAAAGTGGAATCATCGTCGTTCATGGTGACGGCACAGCGGAAATCGGGATGGGCGGGGATGGTAATTCCCGCCACGATCGATTCCACATACCGTCGATGATCCAGCAACGGGGCCAGGCTGGCCCAGGACTTTTCGTTCATTCGGTTGCCTTCGTCCAACACGCAGACTCCTCCTTGAATCATGGCCGTGACCAGCGGGGAGGCCTGGTATTGAATTTTTCCGTTTTCGGCCAGTACGGGTGTGACCAGCAGGTCTTCCGGGCGTGTGTCGGCGGTGCATTGATAAATATAGAGCGTTTGCTTTCGGGCTTTGGCGCCTGCCATGGCCAGAGATGTTTTCCCGATTCCCGGCGGGCCGACCAGTCGCGGCGATAAGGGGAGATCGCGCGGATCGACAATCAGCCAGCAGGCAAGCAATTGCTTCAAAATTTCTGATTGTCCGATCCATTCTCCGGCAGAAGTATCCGGATGTCCCAGGTGCAGACGGATGCCGTTTATGTCAACAAATTCTTTCATCATGTATTTCGCAAGAATAAAGTGAAGTGAGAAGTGGGAAGAGATCCGATGTTTGAATAGATTGCCGGAGTTTTTAATTCAATGCCGCGAGGCAAGTCTGTTAGGAGATTTACCAAAACGTTCTAAAAGGAAGCTTAAGAAGAATTGGAAAATTTTCCCGGAAAACCTTCAACGCGCCGGTATCGAATGATATGATCCAAGGGAACCGGTCTGCAGAATGGAATTCTTGACATTCTGCCAGTGATTTCCAAATTCACATGATTTTATCGCACATCAAGGCATAAAGGTCTCTCGCGTATGCTTTCCACTACGGAGGCTTTCGCGGAACAACTCCTGAAAAGTCGAGTTGTTCCAGAAGATCAAATTCATGAATTCCTGAACAGCCCTCGTGCGCTGCGGGCTGAGAATCCCACGGATTTGGCGAAACTGGCGATTCGTGCCCTGGTGACCACTCGTTTCCAGGCGGAAGAAATTCTCAAAGGCCGCGGCCGGCGGTTGCGGATCAATCATTTCGTCATCCAGGAAGTTCTCGGGTTCGGCGGAATGGGACAGGTCTATATTGCCCGGGACCTGAACACCAACCAACGGGTCGCCATGAAAATTCTTGGTGAACAATATAAACATGATGCCGGAATGCGGGTCCGCTTTCGCATGGAAGCCCGGGCCGGAATGAAGATCGATCATCCCAAACTTGTTCGCACACTGGAGTTCGGAACGCGGGACGATCTTTATGGCTCGACCGAATACATGGCCATGGAACTGTTTGAAGGGGTCACGCTACTGGAAGGTGTCAGCTTTTCAAATGGTCCCATGAAGTGGGATGCGGCTTGTGATGTCGTCAGTCAGGCTGCAAAAGGACTGGCTTATCTCCACGAACGGAACATGATTCATCGGGATGTGAAACCAGATAATATTCTGATCGACATGCAGGGGCGAGCGAAGATCCTGGATTTTGGACTCACTCTGACAGATCAGAAGATCGAAGATGATGACGAATTTTCTCTCTCGATGATCTTTGGTCATGATTGTCTGGGAACGGCCGACTACATTGCTCCCGAACAGTCGCTGGACAGCATGAATGTGGATGGGCGAGCTGATATTTATAGTCTGGGCTGCACTCTTTTCGTCGCCCTGACGGCACAGCGGCCATTTCCACGTGATTCCCGGCAGGCGACTGTCAAAGCACATCGTACCGATCCACGACCGCGCGTGGAGAAAATCAACCCCAGCGTCCCCTTGGAACTGGCCGATCTGATTGCCCGGATGATGGAAATCGATCCGGCAGCCCGGCCTGCCAATATGCACGAAGTTCGAGAAGACCTGAAGAAGTTCCAACGACGCCGAAACTGGGCGTTCGAATTTCGTCAGGTCCTGGCCCAACGCTGCGCTCTGAAGCGACAACTCATGACTCGCTCTCGACTCAACACGCTGCAGGCAGGGCGTTCGACAAAACTCAACTCTCAAGCTGCCACAGACCCACTGGGAAGACACCTGCGCTCCGACGAAGCGCAGCCTGAATAAATTTCCAGGAATCCTTGGGATTCGCCTGCTTCGGCTTCCTTGTCAGAACACAAATCGCTCGATCTCGCCTGACAAAGCATCTTTCCGGATCGATTCTTAGGTTGAGAGCGCCCGCACCGCTGAAATGTCTACGCAACGCACTCGCGTGATTCCTTTTCAAACGAATGCGCCCTGCCGCTCCACTTCATCCATAAGCTCTTTAATGGAAATCTATTCCGCGTTATGACGGAATGTGTTTCCAACATTGGAAGTTGGCCCGACGGATCAGAAAAATTGTTTTCGAACGGGCAGGATTTTTCTTGCGTGACTAAGGAAAGAATGGAAAATAAGTCAATCTAGATGTTTCTTGATTTCTTGAGAGACTCCTGTTCCGCAGCTTTTGGTTGATTCCCCCTAAAAGCGTCGTTCATTTTTCGACGAAGTTTTTTCGACCTCTGCATTTTAGTCGTTGTATTAAATATAAAAATGGACAATTTAATCTGATTTGTTCATTTGGTACGTCTCTTGATTCTCCTGGTTTCTCATTTCAAGGATTTCTCATGCGCATGTCTCAAAAGATTCGGATGGGGTTCACGTTAATTGAATTGTTGGTGGTGATTGCCATCATCGCTGTATTGATTGCCTTATTATTGCCAGCAGTCCAGCAGGCGCGCGAGGCGGCCCGTCGCAGTCAGTGCAAAAATAATCTCAAGCAACTCGGCCTGGCGATGCATAACTATGTCGATGTCCACAATGGTCTGCCGATTGCTGGAGTGGCCAGTACGGCAGGCGGAGCATACGTCGGACGAGACAGCTGGGGATACTTTCACCGCATTTTACCCTATCTTGAACAGACAGCGGTTTACAATTCTCTGATCAGAACCTTCGTCCCAACGGAACAGCGAATGTGAATTATGCAATTCGCTCTACCTTCTTTACTGCAGCACTCTGTCCTTCCGACAGCAAAATTATTACTGAAGAAACGTCGACCACGTGGAGTTCTACACAGCATAATTATCCCGTCTGCATGGGAAACACAACATTCGATTCTCGTGACATGACCGCAGGCGCTGTGACGGTCGTTGGCAAAAAGGGCTTATTTGTCTATGAAAAACCGGTCGCCTTTCGTGACTGCACGGATGGTCTGTTTAATACAATTATGGTTGGCGAAATTATTACTCCGGAAGCATTTGCCAACTGGGGAGCCCTGGGGCGCATTGTCCAGGTGGGGGGAACAGGATTTACCTGCTTTAATAACCCGAATTCTTCCGTCAATGACACGGTTCTGCGGTGCCACACAGATTTAGGGGGAGCACTGGGGGCGAGATGTACTGCCACGGCCGGCGGCGAAGGAGATTACGCTGCGCAGATTGTCGCCCCTCGGAGCTGGCATACCGGTGGAGTGAATGTCGCCTTTGGCGACGGCAGCGTCCGGTTTATCAGCGATCATGTCAACAACGCCACATTTCGTGCACTGGGGGGACGAAGTGACGGGTTAACAACTGGAGAATATTAGAGCAGTTTCGTCGATGAAGTGTCCGCGTCGAAAAGGTTTCACTTGATGAAAGACTGAATACCATGGGGCAAGTTCACGACAAGATTTACAAAAACGCTCTAGAAATTCTTAAAGCATTCAGCATTCTTCAATGAGGCGATTATGAATTCTGAAAAGAGCTGGCTGATCCTATTCATCGCGATTCTGATTGCAGGGTGCAGCAGCAGCGTACAACCAGACGGTAAAAATTCCTATACCGGCACAGTCACCTGGAACGGAGTCCCCCTGCCTGCAGGTGCCTTAACAGTGTATTCAGAGCAGGGAGCTGCCGATGGAGCGGAAATTCATAATGGAGCATTTTCCATTCGTACCATGCCTGGTCAGAAAACAATCAGCGTGGTTGCCGAACGTGAGATTGGAACTCCTCCTCCAACTGAAAGAATCCCTGATCCAACGCCAGTCAAGTTTCAGTATCTTCCGGAAAGTGTGAATTCAGCGAGCATTCTGAAAGTCGACTTCTCTGCAGATCCTGCGCTCCCCGTGTCCATCGAACTTAAAGGAAAGGAACGAGAGCCATCCAAGGATGCACTCCAGCCATCGGAAAGTTGAAGCCTTGGCAGGACATTGCACTGTGGTCGCAATCCAGCCGCGCTCCTTTCGCCGTGTTGCCCGGGAAGAATCTTTCGGAAGATTTTCGTTGAACAACCAGACTTCAGGCGAAGTCCTGGATCTGGAGTCCGGCGCCGCAGTGGGGGCAGGAATAGTGCAGGCTGAGCGGATCGACGCGCCATTCCGGTTCGGGCGTGCCAGTTTCCACATGAACCAGATGAACGATTCCCCGCCCCAATTCCAGTGCTGTTTCGATAGAATCGGCCACGCGGCCTCGTCCTTCTTCATCGATTTTGACGCGGTCCACAATGGCTTCGACAGTATGTTCGCGTTTGTGGTCGATCCGGGGAACGTCTTCGATGGGGTAAGTGGTTCCGTTAATCCGCACTCGCAGAAAGCCTTGCGTTCCCAAGCGGTCCCAGAGTTTTTCGTAACTTTGTCCGACCGCGACTTGCAGCGGCGCGGCAATGTACAACTTCGTCCCGAGCGGAAAAGACTGGACCCGTTCGACAATCTGGTCGGTGGTCTGACGTGAAACCGGTTGCTGGCAGTCCGGGCAATACATTTGTCCTAATCTTGCAAAGAGGACCCGCAGATAATCATAAATTTCCGTTACGGTGCCAACGGTGGAGCGGGGCGTGGCCCCCACTGTTTTCTGTTCAATTGCGATGGATGGGGACAATCCGGAAATGTGATCGAGTTTCGGTTTGGGCATCTGTCCCAGAAATTGCCGGGCATAAGCCGACAAGGATTCCACGTATCGCCGTTGTCCTTCAGCATAAAGTGTATCCATGGCGAGTGACGTTTTTCCGGAACCACTCGGACCGCAAAAAACACTCATCTTGTCGCGTGGCACCGTCACGTCCACCGCTTGCAGGTTGTGCTGTGAAGCTCCCCGAATGACGATCTGATCCTGCCAGCCCGCATCGGCCTTTCGGGCAGATGCCTTGGCGACAGCGGGCTTGCGACCGGCGGTTCGGCGTTTGGGAAACAGCAACGGGGCCAGAGCCCGACCGGTGTGACTTTTTGAGCATTTCGCAACCTGTTCGGGAGTCCCCGCGATGACCAACTGTCCTCCTCCAGCGCCCCCTTCGGGTCCTAGATCAATCACCCAGTCCGCTGTCTTGATCACATCGAGATTGTGTTCCACCACCAGCACGGTATTGCCATCAGTCACGAATCCCTGCAGCACTTCAATCAACTTGCGGACATCTTCGAAGTGCAGGCCCGTAGTCGGTTCATCCAGCAGGTAAAGCGTTTTTCCAGTCGATCGTTTTCCTAATTCACGGGCCAGTTTAATCCGTTGGGCTTCTCCTCCCGAAACAGTGGGAGACGGCTGTCCCAGTTTCATATAGTCTAGTCCCACATCATGCAGGGTCTGTAACATGCGAAAAATTTTGGGATGATTCTTGAAATGCTCCAGGGCGTCCTGCACGTCCATCTCCAGCACATCGGCGATGGACTTGTCGCGGTATTTCACCTCCAGC
>Ga0182739_1001849_pt1 | contig 20831 bp, 15 predicted proteins | sample eDN5th30CBELigBY_FD_128873 | JGI IMG/M metagenome (GOLD analysis project Ga0182739, IMG submission 128873) | Enriched backyard soil microbial communities from Emeryville, California, USA - eDNA 5th pass 30_C BE-Lig BY (version 2) (version 2) | ecosystem: Environmental > Terrestrial > Soil >...
GTCGGCCAGGTTGCCGGCGATGGTGACTTCCTGGACCGCGTGCTGGATCTGGCCGTTTTCGACCCAGTAGCCGAACGCGCCGCGCGAGTAGTCGCCCGTGACGTAGTTGACGCCCTGCCCGATCAGCTCGGTGACGAGAAAACCCGTGCCCAGCTTCTTGAGCATGGCTTCGAAATCGTCGCCGCGGCGCGTCTGCGTCGAGCTGAAGACCAGGTTGTGCGAGCCGCCGGCGTTGCCGGTGGTGGCCATGCCCAGCTTGCGTGCCGTGTAGGACGACAGGAAATAGCCTTCCAGGACGCCCGCCGACACCACGTTGCGGCGGCGCGTGCGCACGCCTTCGTCGTCGAAGGGCGAACTGCCCATGGCGCCGCGGATGTGCGGGTCTTCGACCAGGTTGATGTGCTTGGGGAAGATGGGCTTGCCCAGCGAATCAACCAGGAAGCTCGCCTTGCGGTACAGGGCGCCGCCGTTGACGGCCTGCGTCAGCGCGCCGACCAGGCCCAGCGCCAGCGGCGCCTCGAACAGGACGGGGAACTTGCCGGTGCGCACGCGGCGGGCCGACAGGCGCGACAGCGTGCGTTCGGCGGCATAGCGGCCGATGGCCTCGGGCGAGGCCAGCTTGGCGGGATCGCGTTCCGACGAATACCAGTAGTCGCGCTGCATGCCGTTGCCACGCCCGGCGATGGGCGCCACGGACAGGCTGTGGCGCGAATACGGATAGCCGCCCAGGAAGCCGCGCGTGTTGCCCATCACGAACTGGCCTTCGTAGGTGCCGACGCTGGCGCCGTCGGTATTGGTGATGCGCGGATCGACCTCGCGTGCGGCGCGCTCGGCCCGCAGCGCCAGCTCGGCGGCTTCCTCGGTGGTGACGGTCCAGGCGCGGTGCAGGTCCAGGTCGGGGAATTCGGTGGCCAGCTGGTCGGCGTCGGGCAGGCCGGCGGCCGGATCGGCGGCGGTATGGCGGGCGATGTGCCAGGCGGCTTCGACCGTCTGGCGCAGCGCGGCCTCGGAGAAGTCGGAGGTCGAAGCGGAGCCGCGGCTCTGGCCCGCGTAGACCGTCAGGTCCAGCGAGCGGTCGCGCGTCTGCTCTACGGTTTCGATGTCGTTCTTGCGTACCGAGACGGACAGTCCCAGGCTTTCGGAGACTTCCGCCGCGGCGTCGGAGGCGCCGATCTGGCGCGCGTAGGCCAGGGTTTGCTCGACGAGTTCGGAAAAACGCGCGTGATTCGCCGCCAGCGGCAAGGATGAGGAGGTTTTAACCATTGCAGTCCAATTTGCAGAGACGGTTATCATAGCCAAGTCTGTCATTGCGCAGTTTTCCATGAATTCCCATCCCCAAGAAGATTCCGTCGACGACGGCTACGACGAAAACGGCTACGACCGTCCCAGCAAGTCCCAGGTCAAGCGTGAAATGCACGCCCTGCTGGACCTGGGCAAGCAATTGATCGCCCTGTCGCCCGAACGTCTGAAACAGTTGCCCCTTGAAGAACGCCTGTACGAAGCGATCCGCATGGCGCAGCGCACCACCGGCCGCGAAGGCCTGCGCCGCCAGGTCCACTTCGTGGGCAAGCTGATGCGCGATGCGCCGGCCGACGACATCCGCCGGCAGCTCGACATCTGGGAAAACGGTTCGCGCGAGGAAACCGCCGCCATGCACCGGCTGGAAGCGCTACGCGACCGCCTCCTGGATGACGACGACGCCCTTACCCGCCTCTTGAGCAACAATCCGCAGGCCGACGTGCAGCAATTGCGCACGCTGATCCGGGCCGCCCGCAAGGAAAAGCTCGCCAACGCGTCGCTGCTGCAAGGCCAGGAACCGCAGAAAAAGCACTACCGCGCCCTGTTCCAGGCGCTCAAGACCCTCACCCTCTGATATCCACCGCCGCCCGTCCATGACCGCACCGACCGACCTGCTCGACTGCATCGAAATCGAAACCGCCCCCAATCCCACGCACGCCGTGATCTGGCTGCACGGCCTGGGTGCGGACGGCAACGATTTCGCGCCCATCGTGCCGGAACTGCGCCTGCCCGCCGGACTCGGGGTGCGCTTCGTGTTCCCGAACGCCCCGGTGCAGCGCGTGACCATCAACAACGGCATGGCGATGCGCTCGTGGTACGACATCCTGGTGATGGATCTGGTGCGCGTCGAAGACGCCCAAGGCATCCGCGCCTCGGAAGCCGCCATCCACAAGCTGATCGCGCGTGAAAACGCCCGCGGCATCCCCACGTCGAACATCGTGCTGGCCGGTTTTTCGCAAGGCAGCGCCATGACGCTGCACACCGGCTTGCGCCTGACCGAGAAGCTGGCGGGCATGATGGCGCTGTCGGGCTACCTGCCCCTGGTGGACAGCGTCGAAGCCGAACGCCAGCACGCGAACGATGCGACGCCCATCTTCATGGCGCACGGCCAGTACGACCCGGTGGTGTCGCCCGCGCGCGCCGAGGCGTCCTTGGCCGAATTGAAGCGCCTGGGCTACGACGTGCGCTGGCGCACGTACCCGATGCCCCACTCGGTCTGCGCCGAGGAAGTGGCGGACATTTCGGCATTCCTGAATGACGTGCTGGCCTGACGCGGCACGCGGGATGCAGGACACGGCCTAGGGACGATGGCGGGCGGCGCGCAAGGCGCGGCCCGTGTTCCTGGCCGATGGGCGCGGGGCCCTTCCGCGCCTACGATGGGAGGCGCACCCAGAAACGCTCAAAACCTTATTTTGTATACCAGACGGTATTCCAGCCTTGAATTTTCTAGGCATCGGCGACGCGCGTCCATAGAGAAAAACGCCAATCGCAAAATGCTTGTCGCCCGCTTGTCTTGAATATAGTATTCGATCCAAGCCTTACCGGCCTGGGACCTCCCCGTTCGGGCTTCCCCTGTTTTTGCTGTCACGTTGCAGTCGAATCGCAGTCGAGTTGCAGTCGATCCCCCATTGGCCATGTTGCGCCGATTGTCCGGCGTGGCATTCAAGACGCAGGAGAAAGTCCCGTGAAGACCTTGCCCTTGCCCCGCCTGGCAGGCGCGGCGCTGCTCGCGCTGCTTGCCCCCGTGGCCGCCCAGGCCGAAGCCCTGAATCCCCCCGTCAAGGTGCGCTACGAAGAGGTGGTGCGCTCCATCCTGTACGTGCCCAAATACGTCGCGCTGTCGCAGGGCTACTTCAAGGACGCCGGCCTGGACGTGTCCATGAAGACCTCGCAAGGCACCGACAAAGGCATGACCGCCCTGCTGTCGGGCAGCGCGGACATCGTGCTCATCGGGCCGGAAGCGTCCATCTATGTCCAGAACAGCGAATCCCCGGTCAAGCCCAAAATCTTTGCCGGGCTGACCGCCACCGACGGCTTTTTCCTCCTGTCGCGCAAGCCGGTCGACAAGTTCGACTGGTCCATGCTCAAGGGCAAGGAAGTCATCGGCTTTCGTCCCGGCTCCAATCCGATCGTGTTCCTGGAGACGGCGCTGCGCAAGCATGGACTGGATCCCCAGAAGGACGTGAAGCTGCTGAACAACATCGGCATCCCGGCGCGCGCCGGCGCCTGGATGGCGGGCCAGGGCGAATACGGCATCTTCCTTGAGCCCGAGGCCGGCGAACTGGTGCGCAACGGCAAGGGGCACATCGTGGCCTCCGTGGGCCATGAAGTCGGCCAGGTGGACTACACGGTCTTTACCGCCACGGACAAGTACATCCGCGACAACCCCAAGGTGATCCAGGCCTGGACCGACGTGGTGGCGCGCGCGGAAAAATACGTGAAGGACACGCCCGCCGCCACGCTGGCGCCGCAGATCATGACCTTCTTTCCCGGCATGGACCAGGCCGCGGTGACCGAGGCCATCGAGCGCTACAAGCAATACCAGATCTGGAAGACCACGCCGCTGGTGACGGCGCAAGCGATGACGCAGTTGCAGGACATGCTGATCGCCAGCGCGGTCATGAAGGACAGCGCCCGCGTGAAGTACGAGGACGTGGTGATCGCCGACTTTGCCAAGAAGGCGCAGTGATGGGAGCCGCCATCCACAACCTCAAGCCGGCGGCCGCCACGGCCAAGATCGAACTGCGCGACGTCTGTCTGTCGTACTTCACGCCCGACGGCGAGACCGAGGCGCTGTCGAACGTGTCCTTCAGCCTGGCGCCCGGCGAATTCGTCAGCCTGATCGGACAAAGCGGCTGCGGCAAGAGCACCCTGCTGTCCCTGATCGCCGGCCTGATTCCGCCCACCTCGGGCGCGGTGCTGGTCGACGGGCAGGCGGTGACCAAGCCGAATGCGCGCATCGGCTACATGCTGCAGCAGGACTATCTCTTCGAATGGCGCACCATCCTGGACAACGTGATGCTGGGCGCGGAGATCCAGGGACGGCGCGACGCGCGCAGCGAGGCGCGCGCCGTGCACCTGCTTGAAAAGTGCGGCCTGGGCGCGTTCCTGTCGCACACGCCGCGCCAGCTTTCGGGCGGGATGCGGCAGCGCGCGGCGCTGGCGCGCACGCTCGTGACCGAGCCCGACGTGATCCTGCTGGACGAACCGTTCTCGGCGCTGGATTCGCAGACGCGGCTGGCGATCTCCGACGAAGTCGTGGATATCCTGCGCCGCGAAGGCAAGACCGTGGTGCTGGTCACGCACGACATCGGCGAGGCCATCGCCATGACGGACCGCGTGATCGTGCTGTCGCGCCGGCCCGGGCGGCTCAAGAGCCAGTACCGCATCCACTACGGCGACGGCCAGGTCCGGCCCACGCCCTTCCAGGCGCGCTCGCGGCCGGAGTTCAACACCTATTTCAAACAGCTCTGGGACGAGCTGGACGTCCACGTGGAGGGCTGAGCCATGAACGCGCCGATTGCCAATACCGTCCCGCTGCGTGCCGTGCCCGGCCCCAGCGAAAAATACCTCGACTACCTGCGCCGCGACCGCGCGCGCCGCCGCAATATCCGGGTGGCCCAAGCATTGCTGCTGGCGGTGTTTCTGTGCGCCTGGGAAATCCTGCCGCGCATGCACGTCCTGAACCCGCTGCTGACCAGCTACCCGAGCGCGCTGTGGCCCACATTCATCGAACTGTGGAACCACGGCAGCCTGGGCAAGCACATCATGACGACGTTGTCCGCCACGCTGGTGGGCTTTGCGCTCAGCATGGCGATCGGCATCGTCGTGGCGGCGGCGCTGTGGTGGTCCGACTTTCTCTACAAGGTGCTGGACCCGTTCCTGGTGGTGGCCAATGCCATGCCCAAGATCGCCTTCGTGCCCATCTTCTATCTCTGGCTGGGCTCGGATTACGCGGTGTACGGCATGGCGGTGGCGATTGCCGTATTCGTGACCATCATGGTGATTTACGCGGGCTTTCGCGGCATCGACCTGAACAAGGTGAAGCTCGCCCACACCTTTGGCGCGAGCCGCTGGCAGGTGCTGACCAAGGTGGTGCTGCCGGGCAGCGTCCCCACGCTGATCGCCGCCGTCAAGATGAACATCGGCCTGGCGCTGGTAGGCGTCATCGTGGGCGAGTTCCAGTCGGCGGATTCGGGGCTGGGCTTTCTCATCATGAACGGCAGCCAGGTGTTCAAGCTGAACATCGTCATGACGGCCATCGTGATGCTGGCGCTGATCTCCAGCGTCATGTACCTGATCATCTACCGCGTCGAGTCCGCCGTGGCCCGGCGCTACGGCTAAGGAGGCAGCATGGAATTCCCCCAGTGGGTGAAGGATCGCGTCGTGGCCCGCCAGGGCTGCCTGCATCCCTACGACGAACTGCCCGGCGCCCGCACCGCGGTGGTGGTGATCGACATGCAGCAGTACTTCACGCTTCCGGGCTACCAGGGCGAATGCGCCCCGGCGCGCGAGATCATCGACCCCATCAACCGGCTGTGCGCCGCCGTGCGCGACGCGGGCGGGGTCGTGGTGTGGGTGCAGACGGCCTCCGACAACGCGGACGTGTTCTGGTCGCACCATCACGGCGTGATGCTGACGCCCGAGCGCAGCGCCCGCCGCCTGGAGACGCTGCGCCGCGACTCGCCAGGCTTTGCGCTGCATCCGGACCTGCAGACGCAGGCCGGCGACCTGCGCGTCGTCAAGCGTTTCTACAGCGCAATGGCGCCGGGGTCGTCGGAACTGGAGCCGGTCTTGCGCGGCCTGGGCGTGGACACGCTGCTCGTCGCCGGGACCGTCACCAACGTGTGCTGCGAATCCACCGCGCGCGACGCGATGATGCGGGATTTCCGCACCATCATGGTCGACGACGCGCTGGCCGCGGTGACGCCGGCCGAGCACGAACACGCCCTGCACGGCTGGATGCTGTTCTTTGGCGACGTGCTGACGGTGGACGAGGCGGCCGCGCGGCTCAAGCCCGCGCAGCCGTCGCGCAAGACCGCCTGAATCTTCTGGCCGGACCGGCGATCAGGCCAGGTTCAGCCAGACCCTGCGCATCGTCGGATCCTCGGGGTCCGGGTCGTTGGTGAAGCCCAGGCGGGTCATCAGCGCCAGCATCGGCCGGTTGGTCGACAGCACCAGTCCGTCGATGTATTCCAGGCCCTGCTCGCGCGCGGCGTCGATCAGCGCCGTCATGAGCTGGCGGCCAAGGCCGCGCCGCTGCCAGTCGTCGCCGATCACCAGCGCGTATTCCGCGCCGCGGCCATCCGGATTGCGCAGGTAGTGGGCGAACCCGACCAGGACCTCGCGCGGATGGCCGCGATTGGCCGGGTTGGGCACCTGGGTGGCCGCCACCAGGGCAAGTTCCCGGTGATAGTCCACCTGCGTGTAGCGCGACACCATGCGCGGCGTGAGCTCGCGCATCATGGACACGAAGCGCATGTAGCGCGACCGCTCCGACAGGCCCCGGATGAACTCCTGCAGGGCTTCGCCATCTTCGGGGCGGATGGGCCGCAGCACCCAGGGGATGCCGTCGGCGAAGCGGCGCACCTGCACCAGCCGCGCCGGATACGGGTGGATCGCCATGTGCGGATAGCCGGCGGTCTGCGGCGATTCGCAGCCGGGGGTCTCGGTCAGCGTCATGCGCAGGCCGCCGGCGCGCAGATGGGTTTCGCCCGCGTAGAGCGGATCGATGTCCAGGGATTCGATGTCGGGCAGTTCCGAGACCAGCTCGGACACCAGCACCAGCGCCTGCTGCAGCGCCTCGGCCGCCATGTGGCCGACCCGCGGCGCCAGCACGCGGCGCCACAGCCGGCTGCGCTCGATGAGCTGGCGCGCCAGGTAGCCGTTGAGCGGCGGCAGGTCCATGGCGCGCTCCGCCAGCGACAGCACGGCGTCCGGCCCGCCCGCGCCGAAGCGGATCACCGGGCCGAACTTCGGATCGCGCCGCACGCGGATCGCCATGGGCCGGGACTCGGGTTCGATGGGCGCCACGCTGGCCGGCGCATCGCTCAGCGGCACATAGAACAGGGCAAGCAGAGTGCGGATTTCAGAGGTGTTCAGTTCGCGCCGGCCGTCGGCGCGCGCGCGCGCGACGATCTCGCGCGCGGCCGCCAGGTCCGGCACGTGGCCCGCGGGTTCGGGGGGCTGCGTCTGCAGCAGCAACTGCTGGTTGTAGTGGTGGGACGCCAGCACGCCAAAGGCGTCGGCGGCCGACTCGGGCGTACGGAACGCGGACGTGCCCGCGTCGTCCAGCATGCGCCGCAGCGGACGCATGCCGGCATCGCCCATGAAACAGGTCACCACGGGCTTCTTGGCCGACGGGGCGATCTGCGCCAGTTCGCGCGCCACGGCGGGCATGTCGGCCAGCGCATCGGGCGCCAGCAGCACCAGCACCCCGTCGACGCCGGCATCGTCCAGCACGGCCTCCAGCATGGCGCGGATGCGCTCGGGCGTCATGGGCAGGTAGGTGATGACGGGATTGGCGGTGGCGGCGTCGGGCTCCAGCATCCCGGCCAGCGCGCGCTGCGTGGCGGGCGCCAGGTCCGCGCGCAGCACGGCGGCGTCGGGGCCGATCAGGTCCATGGCGAGCTGCGGAGGTCCGCTGCCGTTGGAGATCAGCGCCACGCGGCGGCCCTTGGGACGGCGCGTGTAGCCCAGCACCTTCACGGCCGAGAAGAGCTGCACGAAGTAGCGCACGCGCACCGCGCCGGCCCGGCGCAGCGCCGCGTCGAAAATGGCGTCGCTGCTGTCGGCATCGGATCGGCCCGCCTTGAGCACGATGACAGGCTTGATGCTGGCCGCGGCCCGCAGCGTGCTCATGAACTCGCGGGCGGGCCCGACATCTTCGAGGTAGAGGACGATGCTGTCCGTGCGTGGATCGCTCGCCAGGTAGTCCAGCAGCTTGGGCAGTCCCACCACGGCCTCGTCGCCCAGCGACACGGCGGTGGAAAAGCCGATGTGCACGTCTTCTGCCCAGTCCATGACGGCAGCCATGATGGAGCGCGACTGCGCCACCAGCGCCACGCGGCCGGCGCGCGCCAGCACCGGGTGCTGGCTGAAGTTCAGGCCGGCGTGCGGCCGCTGCGCGCCGAAGGAGCGCGGGCCCAGCAGTTCGCAGCGGTTTTCCTCGGCCCAGGCCCGGCACAGCGCCAGCGTGCCGCGCGGGTACGGGTCGGGCAGCTCGTGGGGCAGCAGGATCACCGCGCGGGGCGAAAGCGGCGACAGGCGGCGCAGGGTTTCCGGCAGGACGGCGGGCGATACGCAAACCAGGGCCAGGTCGGGCCGTTCACCCGCGGCCAGCCCCTGCAGGCTCTCCGGCAGATCGGGCGCCGCGCCGGGCTCGACGGCCAGGACCGTGGTCTTCGCCTTCAGGGCGGGAGACAGGGAACTTGCCGCGGGCAGGGGCCTGTCGGCCACGATGACCAGCGAGCCGGGTTCGAACATGGGCGCAAGAGCGTGTCTCAGCATAGGGAGGGCGGCCTGTTCACACTAATCTAAAATACCGTTCATCGTATCAAGACAAGCCCGCTGTCCGCTTGATGAGGACACTGCCCGACGCCATATTGTGGCGCCGCAGCCGCTAACATTGCCACCTATGACCTCCAACGCCCCTACTCCCATTCGTACCCGCTTCGCGCCTTCGCCCACGGGTTTCCTGCACCTGGGCGGCGCGCGCACCGCGCTGTTCTCCTGGGCCTTCGCGCGCCATCACAAGGGCACCTTCGTGCTGCGCATCGAGGACACGGACGTCGAGCGCTCCACGCCGGAAGCGGTGCAGGCCATCCTGGACAGCATGGACTGGCTGGGCATGCAGCCCGACGAGGGCCCGTTCTACCAGATGCAGCGCATGGACCGGTACCGCGAAGTCGTGGCCCAGATGCTGGCCGCCGGCACCGCCTACCACTGCTACAGCTCGCCCGAGGAAGTCGAGGCCATGCGCGAGGCCGCCCGCGCCCGCGGCGACAAGCCGCGCTATGACGGCACCTGGCGCCCGGAACCCGGCAAGACCCTGCCCGCCATCCCCGAAGGCAGAAAGCCCGTCGTGCGCTTCAAGAATCCGCAGGAAGGCGCCACGTCCTGGAACGACATGGTCAAAGGCACCATCAGCTTCGACAACACCGAGCTGGACGACCTGATCATCGCGCGCCCCGACGGCACGCCCACCTACAACTTCTGCGTGGTGGTCGACGACTGGGACATGGGCATCACCCACGTCCTACGCGGCGACGACCACGTCAACAACACGCCCCGCCAGATCAACATCCTGCGCGCGCTGGGCGCCACCCTGCCCGAATACGGCCACGTGCCCATGATCCTGGGCCCGGACGGCGAAAAGCTGTCCAAGCGCCACGGCGCGGTCAACGTCATGGAGTACGACAACGAGGGCTACCTGCCCGAGGCCATGATCAACTACCTGGCCCGCCTGGGCTGGAGCCACGGCGACGACGAGATCTTCTCGCGCGAACAGCTGGTGTCCTGGTTCGACACCAAGCACCTGTCCAAGTCCGCCTCGCAGTGGGACCCCAAGAAGCTGAACTGGGTCAACGCCCACTACATCAAGCAGATGGACAACGCCGAGCTGGCCGAGCGCGTGGCGACACGCATCGCAGCGCGCGGCGGTTACCCCGAGAAGATCGACCTGCCGGGCGTCATGGGCCTCCTGAAAGACCGCGCCGAAACCCTGGAGCAGCTGGCCGACGGCGCCATGCTTTTCTGCGGTGAGTTCAAGGGCGCGCCGGCCGATCTGGCCGAGCAGCACCTGACCGCCTCCGCCCGCGAGGCGCTGGCGGATTTCGCGCAGCGCGCCCAGGATGCCGACTGGACCCGCGAGGCCCTGTCCGCGCTCATCAAGGCCGTGCTGGCCGACCGTGGCCTGAAGATGCCGCAACTGGCCATCCCGCTGCGCGTGGCGGTCACCGGCCAGACGCAGACGCCGGCCGTGGACGCGGTGCTGGCGCTGCTGGGCAAGGAAACCGTGCTCAAGCGCCTGGCCGCCATCTGAACCCAAGGTGCCTGACACCTGCGAGCGACGGCCCCTGCAGCAATAGCCTGCCCCCCGGCCTCTGACGCCTAAGACAAAGGGCCTTGATCATCCGCGGATGATCAAGGCCCTTTCTGTTTTCAGGTAGGCGGGACCGCTCAGGATCGCTGCAGCGCCGCCTTCGCCTTCAGCGCCCGCGCAAAGAACGCGCCCAGCAGCGGCAGCAGCACGGCCGAGCCGCCGAACAGCGCGCCGGCGCCTATCTCGTCCACCACCGCCCCCGCCAGCGCCACGCCGGCCGCCTGCCCCATGAAGAGGCAGGACGCGAACCACGCCACCGCCGTGCCGCGCGCGGACGGCACCATCTGCGTCGCGTTCGTCTGCAGCGTGGCGTGCAGCAGGTAGTAGCCAAAGCCGGCCAGCACGCTGGCCAACAGGCTCCACATCCAGACCGGTCCCAGCAGGTACGACAGGAACGCCACGCCCAGCACCAGCCCGCCCGCGATGGCCAGGCCGCGCTCGCCGAGACGCTTGAGGATGCGGCCGGCGACGACCGTGTAGATCAGCCCGCCCACGGCGTAGACCGCGACCAGCGCGCCGGCGGCGGTCAGCGAGATGTCGAAACGCGCATGCAGGTACGAGGGCGCGAAAGCCAGCGCGCCAAACACCAGCAGCCCTTCGACGAACACCGTCGCCAGCACGACCCGCGCCCACGGCGCGCCCAGCACCAGCCGGGCCTGGGCGATGAAACCCTGACGCACCGCGCCGGGATCGACCTGGGCAAAGCCCGCCGCGCGCTGGCGCCGCACTTCCAGGTGCAGCAGCACGCCCACGATGAGGTAGCCAGCCACCAGCCCCGCGAACGCCCAGCGCCAACCCACCGTGTCGGCGAACAGGCCGCCCGCCAGCTGGCCGGCGGACATGCCCAGAATGGTCCCGGTCAGAAAGCGCGCCAGCGTCGCCTGCCGGCGTTCGTAAGGCACGTTGTCGCCGATCCAGGCCATGGACAGGGGCACGATACCCGCGCCCGCCGCGCCCGACAGCGCGCGGCAGAACACCAGCATATCGAGCGACCCGGCCATGACCGCGCCCGCGCTGCCCAGCGCGCAGGCCACCGTCGCGACGCTGACGACGCGGTACTTGCCATAGCGGTCCCCCACCGGACCGAAGAACATCTGCAGCACGCCATAGGCCACGGCAAACGCCGTGACCGCGCGGGCGGCCTGTCCGGTGGTGGTGCCGAATTCCGCCGCCAATTGCGGCAGCATGGGATCACAGATACGGAAAGCGCTGGCGCTGACGAAGGCGGCCAGGGCAAGCAGCGCGATCGCGCGTGCTTCGGAGGACATGGCGGGCATGGGTAACCGGCGGCGGGGCGAATGTCGAAGCCCGCACCTTACCGCAGCGCGGCCATCGTGGCGCGACCGCCGGGCGAATTGTCCGCCCGGCGCAACGGTCAGTAGGCGAGTCGATAGCCCGCGGGCATGCGGCGGGCGGTCAGCAAGGCGCCGCCCTTCCGGATTTCGCGCAGCGCCAGCTTGGTCGGCTCGACCTTCTCGACGCGGTAGCGGTTCACGTAGATCGGATCATCGGGATCGACCGGCTCGCCGGCCGATTTGGTGGTGCGCATCGTGGTGATGCCGTCGGCCACGCTCCAGCAGCCCGTCTCGCGCAGCGCGGGACGCGTCTTGCGCCCGATCTTGAGCAGGGATTCGTAGGACATGGTGCCGTCGGCCGACAGCACGATCAGCGATTGCATGTCACCGGCCACGTCGCGCGGGCGCGAATTGGACAACCAGGTGCCGATCATCGGATCGCCCGGCTTGGCGGGCACACAGGCCACCGGCTTGGCCGGTTCCTCGGGCGAGGCTTCGGTGATGGCGGCTGGCTTGCGGGCAGCGCAGCCGGCAAGGATCACAATGGCGCAGGCGACGCCTGCCGTACGCAAAAACACACTGCTCATGACTTCCTCAACACGTCCGCCGACGCGCCGCGCCGATCACACCGGCGCGTACCAGGCGCAACGAACTTCACGCACTCTAAATAGCCGCCTGCGAAGAATCAACGAGGATCCGCGCCGTGTGCATTTGCGCAACAGTGTTCCCGCGAGCGCGCCCGGCATCGGTGCGGAAAGCGCAAAAATGCGTTGGTTTCAAGCGACACTGCGCGACCCGCGCCGCGCCTTCTCGCGCAGCATTTCCTCCATGCGCGCGGCGGGCGGGGACAGGCTGCGTCCGGCCAGCCGGGCGATGCCCAGTTCGCGCTCGATGCGCGGCCGCGACAGGGGAACGAACGCCAGTCCGGGCGAGTCCGGCGGCACACCCAATCGGGCCAGTACCGTCACGCCCACCCCGCGTTCCAGCATGGCCAGCAGCGACATCATGTTGGACACGAACACTTGCCGGTCCAGCATGAAGGCCGCCTGCGGATAGCCCGCAAGCTGGCGATGCGCGATGGTTCCAACCAGGGGCAGGTCTGCGATCTCGCGCCAGGTCACCGACTTGCGGCCGGCCAGCGGATGAGCGCGATGGCACACCAGCCCGAAGGCGTCGCGCAGCAGCGGTTCGAATGTCAGCCGGCGGTCGCGCGACACCGGACTGCACACGCCCAGTTCCACCTCGCCTGCCAGCACCATGCGCTCGACGCCTTCGGAGTTGTCGTCAAAGAGCCGCAGCGACACGGCCGGGTAGCGCTCACGATAGACCGCCACCAGTTCGGGCAGCCAGTGCGTGGCGGCGGACGCCACCGACGCCATCGCCAGGCTGCCGGCGCCGCTGGAAGCCAGCCCGGAGAGCGCGCCCGCGACGCGGTCGTGATGGTCGACCAGTTCGCGCGCCAGCGGCAGGCAGTCCTGACCGAAGCGCGTCAGCGTGCCGCGTTGGGTCGGCTCGAACAGCGGCTGGCCCAGGCGCTGTTCCATTTCGCGGATGGAGAGCGACAGCGCGGGCTGCGAACGGAACGCGCGGGCGGCCGCCGCGCGAAAGCTGCCCAGTTCGGCCACCAGCAGGAAATGCCGGTAGTGGGAGACAGAAAGTTCGGGAAGTGGACGCATCGGCGGCGGGATTAGTGTAACTTATCAGAGCATAGGAAAAATAAAGTTTTCTCATCATAGGGCGGCTTTTAAGATGGCCGCAATATGACCAACGCTTCCCCGATTTCCTGCCCCTTTCCCGCCACGGACCCGCTGGATTTCAGCGCGGCCGACCGGCTTTCCGTTCGCCCCGCGGGCCAGGGCCGCCTCCTGATCGGCGCCGCGCGGCAAGGCCGTGGACCCGGCCTGCTGTTCGTGCCGGGCGCGTACCACGGTGCCTGGTGCTACGCGCACTATCTCGCGTACTTCGCGGCGGCCGGCTTGGCCTGCGCGGCGCTGGACATGCGCGGCCACGGCGCATTGCCGCAGGATGCCGCGTTCTTGCGCACCACCATCGGCGACCTGGCCGAGGACGTCGTCAGCGCGCTGGACGCATTGGACGGGCCTGCCGTCCTGGTCGGCCACAGCATGGGCGCCCTGCCGGTGCTCCTGGCGGCCGGCCGGCGCCCGGTGGCGGGCGTGGTGCTGTTGGCGCCCTCGCCCCCCGGCGACCTGCCGGGCGCGCTGGCCCTGCCCCCCGTCCCGGCGGACGTGCTTCGCGCGGCGCCGGGCGACGCCGAGATCCGCGCGCGCTTCCTGGCGACCACGCCCGATCGCGATGTCCATGACGTGGCGCGGCGCCTGTGCGCGGAAAGCCCGCAGGTGCTGAACGACCGATACCTGCTGCGCGTGGCCGTCGACCCGGCGTCAATCCGCGTCCCCGGCCTGTGCCTGCAAGCGGGGCTGGACACGCATGACCGGCATCCGCCGGGCCAGGACGAGGCCATCGCGCGCCGCTACGGCTTTGCCCACGCCACGCTTGCCGGACAACCGCACTGCATGATGTACGCGGACCGCTGGCAGGTCAGCGCCGCCGCCATCCTGGACTGGCACCGCGGCCGGTTCGGCTGACCCGACGCCCCCCCCACTACACAACAACCACAACGACAACGACGCGCCAAGGCGCACTCAGGAGACAGACCATGACCCTATTCCGCTTGCTGCGCCCGGCCCTGGCCGGCGCTTGCGTCCTGTGGGCCGCGACCTCGCACGCCGCCGGCTGGCCCGAGAAACCCGTGACGATCATCGTGCCGTCCGCGGCGGGCGGCGCGGCCGACCTGACCGCGCGGACCTTCGCCCAGTTTCTGGGCGAGAAGACCGGGCAGACGGTGATCGTCGAAGACCGGCCCGGCGCCGGCGGCATCGTCGGCACCAACGCAAGCAAGAATGCAGCGCCGGACGGCTACACCTTCCTCTTGTCCACGAACTCCACGCATTCGGCCAACCAGTTCCTGTACAAGAACCTGCCGTACGACGCGCAAAAGGATTTCACCCAGGTGGGAATCCTGGGCACGTTCGGCACCGTGGGCGTGGTGTCGCCCGACAGCCCTTACCGCACCGTGCCCGAGCTGGTGGACTACGCGAAGAAGCATCCCGGTGACGTCTTCTTCGGCTACTACAGCTCGTCATCGCAGGTGCCATCCGAACTCTTCAAGCAACGCGCCGGCGTCAACATCACCGGGGCGGCCTACAAGAACATCACGCAGATCATTACCGACCTGCGCGGCAAGCAGATCGGCTTTGCCTTCGTCGACTACCTGACCGCCATGGGCCAGATCGACGGCAAGGGTCTCGTCCCCATCGCCGTGACCGGCGCGCGGCCGCACGACGCCTGGCCCAGCGTGCCGACCATGTCGACGTACTATCCCGATTTCGTCGTGGCGGGCTGGCTGGGCCTGTCGGCGCCCGCTGGCACGCCCCCCGAGATCGTCGCCAAGATGAACGCATGGATGCAGGCGGCGGTGCAGGACGAGGCCACGGCGCGCAAGCTGCGCGCCCTGGGCCTCGCGCCGGAGTCGATGGACGTCGCGCGCTTTGGCGCCTTCGTGCAGGAAGACACCGCCCGCTGGAAAGAATGGATCCGGATATCCGGCATCCAGCCCCAATAACCCGGCCGCGACGCGCGGCGTCTGCACGCTATATATATCTGCTCTCTATATATAGAGGAGGTATAGAGGGCAGACGCGCCCCGCCTTACAGCGGCAGCCGCTGCTCGTGCTTGATCTCGCGCAGCGCCACGATGGTGCGCGTCTGGCGGATGCCGGGCATGTTGAACAGGAACCGGTGCAGGAAGCGGTCATAGGCTTCCGGGCTCTCCACCAGGATTTTCAGCAGGAAATCCGAGTCGCCGGTCACCGCATAGCACTCCAGGATCTCGGGCGCGTCGCGCACCGACCGCTCGAAGTTCTCGACCGTGTTGGCCGAATGCCGCTCCAGGCTGATCTGCGCAAACATGCAGCCCAGCCCCACCTTGCTGCGGTCGACCTGGGCGCTGTAGCCCTGGATCACGCCGCTCGCCTCCATGGCCTTCACCCGCCGCCACACTGGCGCGGCCGACAGCCCGACCTTCTCGGAAAGCTGTTGCGCCGAGGCCCGTCCGTCCTCCTGCAGGGCCTTGAGGATGCCGATATCGGTCTTGTCCATCTGTCTGTCTCCTGGTTTTTATGAAAAACGAAATATTCATTGCGAATTATAGGGATAGCACGATCCAATAACGCAATAAACCTGATCCCTCGCGAACCTATCATGGTGCCAACCACCAGGAGATTCGCCATGGACGGTACCCCCGCCGCCGCCCCCCAGCTCGACCTTGAGTACCAGCTTGCCGACAACCTCACCCGGGAGTCCGGCCGCATCTTCCTGACCGGCACCCAGGCCCTGGTGCGCATCATGCTCACGCAGCGCCGGGTGGACCGCGAACGCGGCCTGAACACCGCCGGCTTCGTGTCGGGCTATCGCGGGTCGCCGCTGGGCGGGGTGGACATGGCCATGTGGAAGGCGCAGAAGGCGCTGGACGCCAACCAGATCACCTTCCTGCCCGGCATCAATGAAGACATGGCGGCCACCGCCGTCATGGGCACGCAGCAGGCCGGCGTGCGCGCCGACCGCAACGTCGATGGCGTATTCGCCATGTGGTACGGCAAGGGACCCGGCGTGGACCGCGCCGGCGACGCGCTGCATCACGGCAATGCCGCCGGCGCCTCGCGCAACGGCGGGGTGCTGGTGGTGGTGGGCGACGACCACACCGCAGTGTCCTCCTCGATTCCGCACGCCAGCGAAGCTTCGCTGATCGGCTGGCAGATGCCCATCGTGCATCCGACCTCCATCGACGAATACGAAACGTTCGCCCTGTGGGGCTGGGCGCTGTCGCGCCATTCGGGCGCGTGGGTCGCGTTCAAGGCCGTATCCGAGACCATCGAAAGCGGCCACTCGTTCACGCCCGCCCCGATCCAGTCCTACACCATGCCCGCGGATCCGGACCTGCCGCCCGAGTCGCTGGAGTATTCGGCGCGCGACTTCCTGTCGCTGGCCGTCGAGACGCGCATGAACCTGCGCCTGCAGGCGGTCGCCGCCTTCGCGCGCCGCCACAGCATCGACAAGCTGATCTGTCCAGCGCCCAAGGCGACGGTGGGCATCGTCACGGTGGGCAAGGCGCACCTGGACACCATGGAAGCGCTGGCGCGCCTGGGCGTGGACACGGTCACGGCGAACGCGCCGGTCCGGATCTACAAGCCGGGCCTGACCTGGCCGATGGACACCGGCCGCCTGCTGGAATTCGCGCGCGGGCTCTCGCACATCCTGGTCGTCGAAGAAAAAGGCGCGGTGGTCGAAAGCCAGATCAAGGACATGCTGTTCAACCTGCCGGACCGGCCGACGGTCGTGGGCAAGAAGGGACTGGACGGCGAGCCGATGGTGCCGTCGGCCGGCCAGTTGCGTCCGTCGCTGCTGGCCGCGCCGCTGGCCGGCTGGCTCTCGCGCGCCGCCGGCCTGCCCGTCGGGCGCGACCTGTCGGCCTTCGCTTGCCAGGCCCCGCTGTCCAACGACGCGGACGGCATGCGCCGCCGTCCCTACTTCTGTTCGGGCTGTCCGCACAGCACGTCGACCAAGGTGCCCGAAGGCAGCCAGGCGCTGTCCGGCGTGGGGTGCCACTACATGGCGGCGTGGATGGACCGCGACACGGGCGGCCTCACGCAGATGGGCGGCGAAGGCGTCGACTGGATCGGCCTGTCCCGCTACACGAAAATGCCGCACATCTTCCAGAACATGGGCGAAGGCACGTACTACCACTCCGGGTACCTCGCCATCCGCCAGGCCGTCGCGGCGCGTGCCAACATCACGTACAAGATCCTCTTCAACGATGCGGTCGCGATGACGGGCGGCCAGCCGGTCGACGGCCCGATCTCCGTGCCGCAGATCTGCCAGCAATTGCGCGGCGAGAACGTGGCGCGCATCGTGGTCACGACCGACGAGCCCGAGAAATACCAGGGCGTGGACCTGGGCCCCGGCATCAAGGTCCACCACCGCCGCGAGCTGGACGCGCTGCAGCGCGAACTGCGCGAGATCCCCGGCGTGACGGTGCTGATCCACGACCAGACCTGCGCCGCCGAAAAGCGCCGCCGCCGCAAGAAGAACCAATTTCCGGACCCGGCCCGCCGCATGCTGATCAATAGCGCCGTCTGCGAGGGCTGCGGCGATTGCGGCGTGCAGTCCAACTGCCTGTCCGTCGTGCCGCTGGAAACGCCTTACGGCCGCAAGCGCGCGATCGATCAATCCAGCTGCAACAAGGACTACTCGTGCGCGGAGGGCTTCTGCCCCAGCTTCGTGTCGGTGATGGGCGGCAAGCCCAGAAAGAGCGCGGCGCCCAAGGCCGACCAGGAACGCCTGCAGCGACTGATCGGCGAGCTGCCGCAGCCGGACACGCCCTCGCCCGACCATCCCTACCGCCTCCTGGTCGCCGGCATGGGCGGCACCGGCGTCATCACCATCGGCGCCATCGTGTCCATGGCCGCGCACCTGGAAGGCCTGTCGGCCGCGGTGCTGGACCTGACCGGCCTGGCGCAGAAGGGCGGCACGGTCGTCAGCCACATCCGCCTCGCCCCCGCGGGCGCGTCCCCCGGCCCCGTACGCCTGGACTGGCAGCAGGCCGACGCCGCCATCCTGTGCGATCCGGTGGCCGCCGTGGCACCCGACTCGCTGGGCGCCCTGCGCCACGGCCACACCAAGGTCACGGTCAACACCTACGTCGCGCCGGTGTCGGAGTTCACCCGCAACCCCGACGCCGCGATGCGCCCCGAGGCGCTGCTGGCCAAGATCCGGCATGCGGCCGGCGAGGCGCACACGGCCGCGATCGACGCGCATGAAGCTGCACTGGCGCTGTTCGGCGACAGCATCCTGTCCAACATGTTCATGCTCGGCTACGCCTGGCAGCGCGGCGGCGTGCCGCTCTCGCAGGCCGCCATCTACCGCGCCATCGAGCTGAACGGCGTGGCGGTCGCGGCCAACCGCGCCGCCTTCGACAGCGGCCGGCTCGCGGCGCATCGCCCCGAGGCGCTGGAAGGCGCGTTGCGCCCGCGCGCGCAGGTCGTGCAGCTGCACGTCCCCGAAACCTTCGAACGCGCCGTGGCCCGCCGCATCGAGGACCTCACGGCCTATCAGGACGCGGCCTACGCCCGCGCATACCAGGACGTGGTCGAGGCCGTCGCCGCCCGCGAACGGGAGCTCGCCCCCGACGCCAAGACGCCGAGGCTGGCGATGGCGGTGGCGCGCGGCCTGTACAAGCTGATGGCCTACAAGGACGAATACGAGGTGGCGCGCCTCTATACCGGCGACGCGTTCAAGGCCCAGCTTCAGGGCCAGTTCGAGGGCGACTACAGCCTGCGCTTTCACATGGCGCCGCCCATCTTCGCCCGCAAGGACCCGCGCACCGGCGTGCCGCGCAAGATGACGCTGGGCCCGCGCACGATGTCGGCATTGAAAGTGCTGACGCGGCTGAAGGGCTTGCGCGGCACCTGGTTCGATCCGTTCGGCCACACCGCCGAACGCAGGATGGAACGCGCGCTGGTCCGGGAGTACCGCCAGACCATTGAACAACTGCTTGCGGGGCTGACCCAGGACAAGCTCGCGCAAGCGGCTACAATCGCCGCCCTGGCAGAAAACATTCGCGGTTTCGGCCACATCAAGGCCGCGAACGTCGAGAAGTACCGGACCGATTTGGCCCGGCTCATGCAGAGCTATACAGCACCGGCCCCGCACGCCATCCCCCTGCGGAAAACCGCATAAACAGCCGGTCTGAGTGGTCACTGACCTGGGCGCGCCTTGCGGGGCGCGCCTAGTGCATTTGGTTACAATCTTTTGTGGGATCCGTCTTATCTTCTTCTTGTCCCTGTAAACCTCGATCACTAGAATTAGTGGCCAACGAGGGGTGCTACACTACATATTGTGGTCGCCTAAGCGCTGATTCCCGCCGGCCACGCCTTACGGACTAGCCTGTCCGGACGTTGCGACCCCCATTACAAGATTCCCATTTCGTACCTGACATGACGTCGTCATGTCGCTATCTACGCGCTTTTTCGCACAGGAGCTTCCATGCAGACTACGATCGCCTCTGTGACCCGGCCTTCGGCCGTGCCGCCCTCTCAATCCGATTCCCCTGCCGACGCCAATGGCGGGCAATGGGCCAGCTACAACATCATCCGCCGCAATGGCTCGGTGGTCGGCTTTGAGCCCAGCAAGATCGCCATCGCCATGACCAAGGCCTTCCTGGCCGTCAATGGCGGACAAGGCGCTGCCTCCGCCCGTGTGCGTGAGCTGGTCGAAACGCTGACCGCCCAGGCCGTCAACGCGCTGGTGCGCAACCGCCCGAACGGCGGCACCTTCCACATCGAAGACATCCAGGACCAGGTCGAACTGGCGCTGATGCGCTCGGGCGAGCATGACGTCGCGCGCGCCTATGTCCTGTACCGCGAAAAGCGCACCCAGGAGCGCGCCGCCGCCGCGGCCGCCGAAGGCCAGCAGAACACCGCCGCGCCGCAGGAACACGTGTTGAACGTCACCGATGGCGGCGTGCGCCGCCCGCTGGACGTGGCCGAACTGCGCGCCACCATCGTGGCGGCCGGCGAAGGCCTGTCGGAATTCATCGACGCCGAAGCCATCCTGAAGGAAACGGTCAAGAACCTGTACGACGGCATCCCCGTCGACGAAGTCTACAAGTCGGCCATCCTGTCGGCGCGCGCCCAGGTGGAAAAGGACCCGGCCTACAGCCAGGTCACCGCTCGCCTGCTGCTGCACACGATCCGCAAGGAAGTCCTGGGCGAAGAAGTCTCGCAGGACGGCATGGCCACGCGCTACGCCGAATACTTCCCCACGTTCATCGCCCGCGGCATCGAAGGCGGCCTGCTGTCGCCCGAACTGGCCAACTATGACCTGACCAAGCTGGGCAAGGCGCTGAACGCCAAGCGCGACCTGCAATTCGGCTACCTCGGCCTGCAGACCCTGTACGACCGCTACTTCCTGCACATCCGCGGCACTCGCATCGAACTGCCGCAGGTCTTCTTCATGCGCGTGGCCATGGGCCTGGCGCTGCGCGAGACCGACCGCGAA